>Ga0315272_10000090_pt1 | contig 37315 bp, 39 predicted proteins | sample C3_middle_MG_FD_203918 | JGI IMG/M metagenome (GOLD analysis project Ga0315272, IMG submission 203918) | Sediment microbial communities from Yellowstone Lake, YNP, Wyoming, USA - C3_middle | ecosystem: Environmental > Aquatic > Freshwater > Lake > Sediment | place: USA: Wyoming | collected...
ACGGCGGCGCCGACCAGCCCGAAAAACAGCAACAGAATAACAACTTGAGCCACGCTGATGGATGAACGCTGGTCCGCCGGAACTTCGCAGTTGCCACCAGGGCAAAGCTGCGCTTTCTCCCGGTTGAACAGGTTGTAGAGCTGGCAACCGAGGCAAATGCCAAAAGCCGTTTCGAAGAACAGCAGGATCAGGCAGACGGAGCAAACAAGCAGGTTGATGGGGCCGACGACATGGTTCAGTACCATCAGGTACAGCATGGCCAACGCCAATACAAAACCGATGGCCCAGGCAAAACGTTTTTGCGGCGCCCCCACGTACTCCGCCTGCTGTTGACGCACGATCCACTGACCGATGATCAGGCTGGGGGCGTAAACCGGGTTGATGAATATTCTGATCGTGAAATCCACCAGAAAGAGCACCACGAACACCCGTGTCGGCTGGAAATTTCCCATCAACCAGGCGTTCATGAAGGAGACCAGGGCAGCGAAAAACAAAATGCCGGCACCGGCCCGAACGGCGCGCTCGTTGAGCACCGGAACCTCGTAGCCGGCAAGCCGTTGGCCGAATTGAAAAATGGAGTGGGTCATGCTGTCCGATTTCGTCCGTAAGAGCGAAAGTATGGATGAAAATGGTCCGACATTGGTATGATCAAAATCACATGGCTTCATCCTTTACTCAAATTCACCAAGCGTTGGCGGACCTGCTGCCGGCGAGCTTGCGCGACGCCTGTGTCACTTCAATCTATGCCAAAGGTGAACGCCTGTTTGCGGCTGGTGAAAAACCGTTTTACATGTTCTTCCTCAGCAGCGGTGAAGTCCTGCTGGAGCGCACGGGCAGGCATGGCGAGTCGGTTGTTTTGCAGCGCACCAGGTATGGCATTGTCAGCGAAGCGAGTCTTCAATCGGCACGTTACCACTGCGATGGCAAGGCCGTCGCCACCTCGGAAATTACGGCTGTTCCGATTTCCGAAATACAGGCGGCTTTGGAGGCTGACCCTGCATTTTCAAAGCGCTGGATTGGCATGCTCAATCGGGAGGTTAAACGACTGCGCTTGCAATGCGAGCGGCTGTCCATGCACAGGGTGCAGGACCGGCTCATGCATTTCCTTGAGACCGAGGGACAGCAAGGTAAATATCCGTTGGCGTCCGGCTTGAAATCTTTGGCCGCTGAATTGGGTGTCACGCATGAAGCCTTGTACCGCTGTGTGGCCGAGCTGGAAAAAAAGGAGCTCCTGCAACGTGCGGGCGGGTATTTGAAAACACGCGCCCGCTGATGCAACTGGCCCGGCTACTCTTGAACCACCACTTTATTGCCGGGCCCGAATTCGACACTGGCTCTGAGGTAGCGTGACCTGATTCCTTTTTCCTTGAGAATGTCGTACGCCAGTTCTGCCCGGGTGCCGGTGGAGCAATGAACGACCGCCTGCTTGCCTGCTGGAATCTCTGCATAGCGCTGGGCCATTTCTTCAGCCGGTATGTTCATGGCGCCAGGGAAGTGTCCTTTTTTGAACTCGTCCGTCGTCCTGGCATCAATGACAAGATGTGAATTTGTCTTGACGATGTCGTCGAACTCCTTGATCGATACCTCGCCCTCGGCCAGCTTGCGCACGTAACTTATTTTCGTCGGTGCGGCACCCGTAGCCAATGGGTTTCCTGCCGCCTGCCACGCCGTTATGCCACCCGGGAACAGGGTCGTATTTTTGTAATCCCACTCCCGCATCAACTCGAGCGCCTGGTGCAGGTCGTGTTCGCTGTCCGAATATAGAACGACGGGCGCACCCTTGAATTCGGGGAACTGCTTTTCTGCGGCATTGAACCGAGCGGCTGGAATATTGACCGCACGCGGGATATGGCCCAAACCGGCTTTCTCGGCGCTTCTGAGGTCAACCAGGACAATGTTGGCGTCCTTGACGAAAGACAGACTGGACTCGGTAGGATGGTCGAGTTTTTTCCACGCCGGTTCACCCTCCGGGTAGATCCGGACATCCTTGAAGCCGAGCTTGACGGCGATGGCGGCTGATTTTGGACTGAGCACGCAAGAGAGCCCGCCGCAATAGAAAACGAGCGTTGTTGCCTTGTCGGCAGGAAGCAGTTTCTCGCCGTCCTTTTCCAGCGCATTGAGTGGGATGGACACGGCGCCTGGCAGGTGTCCTTCGTGGTATTTGCCGGCCGGCCGGGAATCTATCAACACGAAATTTCCCCCGCCTTTTTTCAACAGCGCTTCCAGTTCAGCAGCGGCAATGCGCGTCACCCCGGCCGGTAGCGGCGCGATCATTTTGGTAACAGTCCTGGCCCGCTGCTCCGGCCCGGCTTGAAAAAAATCGACCGTGACCACCTCATCGGCAATGAGGTCTTGGGCCGATGCGGCATTCTTGAACTGGGTACCGGCGTCAAACTTGAAAACAAGCACGCCTTTGCTTTCCACCTCCACCGCGATGGTCTTGGCAAGATTGGAAACCGCCTTGATTTTCCCCTTGGCCTCCTCGGCAATGCATGCCGAGACCAGGCCCAAGCTCAGTACTGCCGCAATGGCAGCAGACGATAGTTGAAGTTTTCCCATGATTGATTTCCCCTTGTTGGATTGACTCTTTACTTGGGTATTGCGGGCATTGCGCTGGCTGTTGTGCCCTCAAAATTCAGGTGGCAAACAACCGGCGAGATCGGTCTGCCCGCCATAACGCGTGCGCGTTCAGTGCTTGTGTTCCATCGGCGTGGCCATCGGCATGCCGCCCATCTGCGTGTTCGGCATGGTTGCGCTCATCGGCGCCGCCATGCCGGGTGCCATGGCGGCGGGGCCACCCGGGTAGCTCATGGCCGTGCTGCTTAGCACTTCCACCGGCAAGGTGGTGGCGCCCGCTTTGGCGAACTGAAGCGTCAAGGAATACTTGTCCCCCTGCGCCAGCGGCTGCTTCAATCCGTGAAACATGACATGCATTCCACCGGGTTGCAGCGTCACCGTGTGCCCGACAGGAAGGTCGATGGCGCCGACTGGCACCATGTTCAATATATTGCCATCACGCACATGGGTGTGCGTACCGCCCGCCTCGGCGATGGTTGATCTGGCGCCTATGAGCTGGTCGGCTTCGCTGCCGGTATTGGTGATGCTCATGAATGCGCCGGCGACCGTTTTGTCTGCATTGTCGGCGGTGGCGCGCGAGAAGGCCCCGCGAATTTCAAGCGGGCCGGCTTTGCCGTCACCAGCGAAACTGAACGACGCCGCCAACGTCAAGGCCGCAACCAAAGCGGTTCTTTTATAAAAAGCCATCTGTGACCCCCCCCTTGATCTCAAGACGATCCGCGCGAATCACCTGGAAGCAAACCGTGTTGCTTCCAGGATGAGTCGTGAAGCCTGTGTTTTCAGCAGCCGGCGGTCTTCTTGAAGGACTTGGCGGTGTTCTTGCCATCCTTCTCGAAGCGGGCGCGGATTTCGTCGCCTTCGACGATGCGCTTGTCCTTGAATTTGTCAAGCGTCAGGTCGTCGGTGACAGTCACCGTGACCAACTCTGCGGTTTTGGCATCCTTGAGAACGGCCGTGGCCGATTTGCCGTCGGCTGCCAGTTTGATCTTGGTCACCGGACCTACCATTTTGCCCTCGTCGGCAGCGGCGTTGCTGACGAATGTGGCGCTGGACACGGCAAGCACAGCAGTCAGGATCAGCGTTGAGAATTTGGATTGCATTTTGAACTCCTAAAAGACATGAAAATTGGCCAGCAGCGATGGCGCCGCTGGCGCAGGGTTATCGTCAGAACTTCACCTCGAAGGTGGCGTAAACGTTGGTTGCTGACTCCAATGGCGTGTTCGTCATCATCTGGCCATTGACATCACCGATCGCCACTGGCGCGCCGACCCAGTTGTTGCTGCCGGTGTAGTTGAAGTTGTAGTGTTGAACACCCAGACGGAAGAAGGTGCGGCTGAAGAAAGATGAGATCGGTGCCTTGTTAAGTTCCTGAATCATGTAGGCTTCGACCACATCGCCACGCGTGCCTGCCTTGGCGGTCCACATGTCGTCGGCGGCCGGCGCGAAGGTCTGCCAGTTCTTGGTGCCATGGTTGTACTCGAGGCCGAGCTTGGTCTTGGACGGCAGGTCATAGCGCACGCCCAGGGCGATCGCTGTGCCGGTCTTTTTGGTCGGCGCCTCGGGCGAGAAGAAGCCCCCCGTCAGCAGACCCTGGAAGCCGGACTGCGCCGAGACGTTGTCGCTGGGATGGGTGATGCTCATGGCCCAATCGCCGAAGACCGAGAGGTCGCCGGCGCCGACTTTCTTGAAGGTGCTCATGAATCCGGCACCGATCCAATCCATGCCGCCCAGGTTGGCCTTGACCGCGGTGTTGCCGAAATAGGTGTTGTTCATCACCGGCGCGTCGAAGATGTTGAAAGCGTGGTTCCACTGCAGCCAGACACGCAACGGATCGGTGTCGATGGGAACGACGGCGATGCCGAGCATGTCGGTATCCTTGAGCGAGTTGCCCACCGGATTCTGGAAGCCGCTCTCGAAGGCGCGACCGTAGCACAGCTTGGCGAAAGCACCCGGCAGGCCATCGAGGTCGGGTGCGTAGCCGAGCGTCATGCCGTCGAAGGCATAGTCAACCAGCAACGCGGGCGTGCCGCCATTGCCGGGTCGTGGATTGTTCAGGCGCAGGTTGTTGGGCACACCGTTGGTGGTTGGGCGGCGTCCGACCGAGAACCAGACCTCCTTGTCGGCTATGTTGCTCCAGGTGGCATAGACGCGGTCAACGTTGAGATAGCTGGTCGATGGCACATGGCTTATCGTACCGTCGAAGACGCCGACGCGGTCGGCGAAGAAGGGGGCGTTGCCGGCATTGGTGACCGCTCCTTCGCTCTGGGAGCCGAACACCTTGTACATTGCCAGGTGAGCGCTGACACTGACGTCCTGGCTGGCCTTGGCGCCAATATCGAGGCCTAAGCGATTGCTGTACAGGCTCTTGTTCTCTGGTTTGTAGGCGGGTACGGTCGCCGCAAAGGCGCCCATGCCCTGGACCATGCCCGCATTCATCGGGTTGCCCAGGAAAGCGCGTGCCTGATCGAAGGTGCTGACGCCGTTCATGCCCTGCGCGAACCCCATCAGCCCGCTCAGGGCGCCGGCCGTTGACATGCCGCCGGCCTGCGGTGCGCCGAAGTAGCTCGACGAGCCGGGTGTGGTGGAGGGGTTGGCAAAAAAGTCAGCCTGCAACTTTTGCTGCGCATTGGCAAAGGTGGCGTTGACGTCGGTGAAGGTCTTGGACTGCCCGTTCAGGGAGTCGATGCGGAAGCGGTAATCGCCACCCACCGTCAGCCACTTGCCCAGAGACTTGTCCTCGAGTTTTTTGACCTGGCTTTTGAGGTCGTCGAGCGCAACCGCCTCCGATTTGCCGGCGACGGCTTTCACTTGTTCCGTCGTTTTGGCGGCTTTTTCTTCATTGACCCTGACCTGTTGTTTCAGCGCTTCAAGCTCGCGCGCCATGGACTCGATTTTGTTCAATAGTTCAGTGTCAGCGGCGCTGGCCATCAGGGGCAGCACCATGCCGGCCATCAAGGCGACCAGCAATTTCTTCTTAAAGATTTTGTCCATAAATTTCTCCTAAGGTTTGCGGTGGTAAAAATGGGATGGTCGGCATTAATGATGCTTGCCCGGCGACGGTTCTTCACTCGCGGCAAGGTCCTCCCAGCCGGTGATCATGGCCTTGACCTGCGAAGTGATCTTGTGACCGGTGGTGGCCAGGTACAGGTGCGAGATGAGGAAGATCAGCATCAGGAATGCACCGAAGGTGTGTGCGGTGGCAATCCACTGCAACTGCAGTTTGCCCAGGCCCCAGGCCGCCCAGCTGGTATAAAAAAGGTAAAGCCAGCCGGTGAACCAGAGCAGCGGGCTGAGCAGCGTCAGAACCGCCAGATAGGTCAGCCGTTGCAGCGGGTTGTGCTTGTTGCTCAAACTCGGCCGAAACGGGTGAACTTCATCCTTGAAGATCCCGGACGAGTAATATTTTGCGATGACGAAGATGTTGTGGGTGGTCGGGATGTAATGCCGCCATTCACCGGTGGTAAGGTGCCAGAAGATGGCAAAGATCCACAGTCCCACCAGGGTCCAGGCCGCAATGGTGTGGTAACCCACCGCCTTTTCGAAACCGAAGATGTGGTAGGTGCCGTGCACCTCGAAACTGGTCAGCAGCATGAAGATGATCAGTGCGGCCTGGCACCAGTGCCAGAACCGCTCGAAGGGCTTGAAGAGATAGACGCGTGACATGAGTGTTCTCCTGATTAACTGTTGCGTTTGCTTGCGATGATGCGAATCAGTCCGTGGCCGAGAACACCGAGCAGGGTTAACAGAGCGATGGCCCAGCCGCCGATCTCAAGCCATTGGGCGTGGTCGCGACTGCGACCCGGCATGTAAACGCCGTCGATCTTGTCCAGGCGGCCGACTTTGGCGTGGCACTCCACGCAGCCCAGCGCTTTTTCTTTGGGCGCCACCATGTGATTGATCGCCCACATGCTTTCGGTCTCGATGAAATCGACCTTGCCGGAGAACTTGACACCGCCTTTGCCCATGCCCTCGGTGACCGCCTTGACCCAGTCCAGGTTCTTCCAATAGGCGGTGTCGTCATTGCCGGCGAGGTGGGTGATGACCAGCGACTTGTTGATCGGGTCGTATTGCTGCTTGCCGCGGAACAGCTTGATCGGCCAGATCATCGACTTGCCGTCGGTGGCGCTGCCTTCGAAATGGTTGATCTGAACCGGCTTGTCGCCCTTCTCAAGCTTGTCGCTGATCAGGGTGTATTTGTTCGTGCCGTTGAACCAGACGTATTCGGGCTTGACGTTCTCGGCCCACTTGAAGTCACCCTTGATCGTCATGTAGGTGTCGTAGTCGTTTTCGTCGCGCAGGGTCTGGAACTTGCCATCTTTGTCCAGCTTGCCGGCAGTGGACCAGTCCCAGGACATCTTGGTCGGGTTGCCGCCGCGCGCGAAGGCCGGGATATGGCAGGTCTGGCAAGCGATTTTGGCCGTGTGTTCATTGAGCCTGACGATCTGGTGCGGTGCTTGTCCGTGGCAGGCCTGGCAGGTGTCGGGATTGGTCTTGTCGGCCGCGCCGCGCATGTGCGCCGGTGCCTTGTCCTTGGCTGTGGGGGCGTAACGGCTGCCCGACACCTTGTGATCGTCGGTCTTGTGGCAGGTGGCGCAAGCAAAGTTCAGGCCCTTGGCGTCCATGTGCACGTCCAGCGCCTTGTCGGGGTTTGCGAGCGACGTGTCGAGATCGCCGTGCTTGACGCCATCACCGCCGCCACCGTTAAAGTGGCAGGCGCCGCAGGTACTGCGCGTGGTGGGGCCTACCTTCTGGGCGATTTCCTTGAGATTGATGCCCTTGATGATCTTGCCCGAGCCAACTGGAAACTCGGTGTCCTTGGCGACCGGCAGACCGGCAAAACCGCTGGGCTTGGTGTACTTGCCGGTATGGTCATGGCAGGCCAAGCAGTCAACGTTCTCCTGAACGGTGAAATCAAACTTGTCATCGCGCCAGCCGTAACCGATGTGGCAACTGTTGCAAGCGGCCTCATTGGAGCGCACCGAGGTGCAGAAATTGTTGACGATGTGCTTCTTGCCCAGCACTTGCTTGGTATCGGGATTGGTGTATTCCCAGGTCCAGTGCTCGGTTTTTTGCACCTGCTTGGCAGCCTCGGTATGGCAACTCAGGCAGGCCTTTGTCACTTCCGGACCGGAGGCGAACTCCCGGTCAAGTTCCTTGAACTTGCTGTGATCGGCGGTTGATCTTGGCAAGTTTGCTGACACCGGCTTGATGGCCGCCGAAGCCGTCGTGGCAAAAAAAATGGCGGCCATAGCGGCAGCCATCAAATATCGAATACGCATCGCAGTTTCCTTCGCTAAACAAGTCGGTATGCCTAAATGCGGTAACCACTTACCAGCACTACGGGTATATCCTATTGCGAACTGCGAAGGAATGTGCTGATCTGCATCAACACATGGCCACATGCTTATATATAAATTATATGCGCCTTTCAGTCTATACTATGTTGCTTACCAAGTCAGTGGCTGTCTTTGGTCTCGACCTGCGTGCAAACCGCACGGCACAGCAGCGCCACCCGCTCGTCAACGATGCGGTAAAGGATTTGAACGCCTTCGCGGCGTTTGCCCAGTATGCCGGCCTTGTAGAGCGTGCTCAGATGCTGTGACATATTGGGCTGGGTGGTATTGATTTTGCTGAGCATATAGCTCACGTTCTGCTCGCCATCGCGCAGGCAACTGATGATTTTCAGCCGCATGGGCGCCGACATGATTTGAAACAGCTCCGCCGCCAGATCAAATACCTGGTCGGGTCTGTCCAGCTCGGACGGGATTTTGGGTGATGAACGCTTCGTCATGAAAATTCTTGTGTGGATGATGCCTGCCGATTATTCCACTGATATGGAGGTTGCCGGGCCCAACCCTTGCAAATGCCTCACAAACTCGACACAAATTCAGCGGGCTCGGGGCGCAGGCTTGGCGGTTTGCGCGTGGACGCGGTGCCCACGTTGATAAAGCATGCGGCTTGCTCGCCCGGTTGCAATTTGAACAGCGCCCGCATGCGCGCTGAGGGCAGCGCCTGGCCGCTGGTGAGACCGGCGCCAAACGCCATGCTGTGCGCACTGAGCAAAATATTCTGGATGGCGCAGCCCAGCGACACCATGCGCTCCAGCATGGCAATGTCAGGCTCGCGCGGCCCCAGGCGTGCTATTGCCAGCATCAGCAAGGGGGCACGGTAAGCCTTTTCGCGGGCGGCCGTGATCTGCTGCGGGGAGGCACTGGCATCGCGATCCACCAGGGCTTGCGCAAACACCTCGGCCAGGTCGGCGCGTTTGTGTTCAGGCACCAGCACAAAGCGCCAGGGCCTCAACTGGCCGTGATCAGGCGCCGCCGCGGCGGCACGAAACAGTTGCTCAATTTGCAGCGTCGATGGGCCGGGCGCGCGCAAGTGCTTGGGCAAAATGTTCTGCCGGGAGGCGATCAGGGTCTCGGCAAAGATGGCTTCCTGGGTCAGGCCACCAGTGCTAACTTCGGTTAACTCAAGCGGCGAAATACCAACAGGGCATTGGGTTAGTTGGCTCATATTTTTCACCTTGCAAACCAGAAACTTCACAACGAACGTGTGAATTCTATTGATTCAACGCGTGGCCGCGTGTGACAACACAAAGTCTGCAATTGAAGCCGTATCTGACAAGTCCAACTGGACCAGGCTTGCTGTTTCAATAGGCTGGGCGGGCGCGGTCAGCAGCGTATCACTGGCAATGGCAACAATGCCTGGCCACTCGGGCCACAGCGTGGGCGGGCCAACTGAAGCGCGCCAAACTTCAAGTTTTGGAAAATTGCCATTCTTGAAACCTTCAATCAGCACCAGATCGCAATCCTGCATCCGGTCCAGCAAGTAGTCCAGCGACGGCTCCGGGGCACTGCGCAACTCGTGCATCAGGGCCCAGCGATCATTGCCTAACAACAGCACTTCTTTGCAGCCTGATTCACGCAGGCGGTAAGAGTCTTTGCCGGGTCGGTCGATGTCGATGTTTTTATGGCTGTGCTTGATCAGCGACACCCGCAAACCCCGTGCAGCGATGGCGGGAACCAGCCGCTCCAGCAGTGTGGTCTTGCCCATGCCGGAATGTCCGGCGATGCCAAATATTTTCATTCTGGACTGATCATTTCCCGCTGCCGACAAGCTGGGCAGGTCATCAGCGCTTCACGCCCGCCCTTGGCAAGAATGGGATGCGCCTTGATGCGCTCCAAACTTGATGCCAGCAAGCGTCGATTGATAAAGGGAGTACCACAGGAGGTGCACGCCAACAGTTGATCCTGATGCAACACAGTACGTGACATCTGGGCCAAAACCTGCGGAGCGAACCGGGCTTGCATTGACATTGCCTTTTCCGGACAACCCACAACACACAGACCGCATTGCACGCAGGCGCTCTCTTGAAATACAAGCTGCTGTGCCTTTTCATCGACCGCTTTCAGGGCACTTGTGGGACACAGATTGATACAGGCAAAGCACAAAGTGCAGCGATGGGAATTGACCCGAACCGCGCCAAAAGATGAGCCCGCAGGCAGTGGGGCGACAGCGCTCGCGACAGGCCCCAATAAGCGCAGGTCATCAATCCAAGCCAAACGCTTATAGCGATGCCAGGTGGGAGAAGCTGACTGAGCAGAGGCTTGCGGCTGGATAGCGGCGGGCAAGTCCCCATCTGTCTTAAGTGCCGGGGCGCGTAAATTGGCGCTGTGTTGGTCAAGCCAACTTGGCAAATCACGCTCTTCGAGCCAAGCCAGACGTTCGCCAGATATACCCAAAGCGGGCAACATGGCCTGCATTTGAGCGACGCGCGATTCAATGAGGCTGCGAGATTTAAGGGCCAAAGTCGCATCAGCGACCAGCACCAAGGTACCGGCGCCAAGTGCCAGTGCCCGCAGCCAGAGCTCTTCACCGAACGCGGGTAGCGGGTCAACCACGAACGACAACGCGCCATGCTGGGCCATGCTGGCCTGGGCTTGCTCTGATAGCGAACTTGAGTGAATAACCAACGTTGGCTCGGTGGCGCCAGCACTGTGTAATTCTTGTTCCAGTCGCTTGCCAAGGGATTCACGGCTGGGGAACCTAAAGCTCAAGGCGCCAGTTGGGCAAGCCAAGGTGCAAGTGGCACAGCCCTGGCACAGACTCGGATCGACACGAATACTGTTGCCGACGGAGCTGATCGCCTGTGCCGAGCAGACATCCAGGCACCGGGTACAACCCGACAAGTCCTTGGCGCCGTGGGCACACAGCTCGGATTGGTAGGAAAAATAGCGAGGCTTGGTGAAGCGCCCGACCAGTGCCGACAGGGACTCGATGGCTGCGGCACGCGCCGATGCACTTTCTCCTGGCGAGAAATAGCCCAAGGGAGCCACGGCTGATGTCCACAAAGGCTGCGCACTCAGGTCAAGCACCAGATCGAAAAACCGGCTGGGGTTGGGGCTGGCCGCGCCAATGTCGGTCACCCCCGACGCAGAGCGCACTTCGGCTTGAAAGGCACCCAAATGACCCCGCACTGCCGTAACCTGCCGCCCCACTGCGGTCACATGCGAAGCAAAGGCCCGCGCCTCGATGCCCGGTGCAAATACCACCGTCCGGTGATTGCGCGCGACGATTTCTGCAACCTCACCGACGCTGGCGTCGTCCCCCAGCACCAACACGGTACCCAAGGAGTCGAATAGCACCACTTCAGGTGAAGCCGTCGTTCCGGGTGCAAGTGGCGTCAATGCACCCATACAAGCCCATGCGTTCATGCTACGGCCTCTTCATCAGAAACAGCAGGAAGATCGTGGGCAAGGCAATGGGCTACCTGATCAAGATCGCTGCGGTCAAGCACACAAGCCCGCCCGAGCAGCGTAAAAAACGCTGCATAAAAAGGCGTCGCGGCCATCGTGCTCAGGCGTTCGCAGTGCGCAGGCACCCAAGTGAGTAAATGCGAATCCAGAAAGTCGATTTCACGTGACAGCCACATCGCCGCCAAACCGGCGTCGTGCTCTTGGTAAGCCTGCATCTCGCGATACGCCAGCAGGGCCATAAAGCGGGACTCCGTGCCCAGAAAATCGGGCGGACCGAACTCGGCACTAAAGTCTTCCAGCCCCGATTCGCGATAGCACTCGATGACATCAAGCACCAGATCGCTGTTCATCTCCACGCCCCGCGCTGCGCTTTCATACGGCGCAGGCAGGCCTTCGCTTTGGATGACCCCGGCGAGCAACCGGGTGCGATCAACGGCCAATGCGGTCAACCCGTCGGCATGGCCACCCACGCCGCGCAAGGCCAGCAGCAGTGCAGCAGATTCTGGCGCCAATGGCGCCGCCGCGTCTGCATTGACCGTGGCGAGCACGGCTTCAAGCTCATCCAACCAAGCCCGGGTGGGTTGTTCGACGATGAGACGCGACAGCAGCCACCAGGTACTGCTGCGGCGTCCCGCGATCTGGGCTAGTTCATCCAGTGTCATGCCCGGTGTCACTTCGCGCCGTACCAGGTCGGCTTTTTGGGAGCCTGATGGCAGTCCAGACACTCTTTTCGATCCACGGGGCCTTCATTGCCCTGGAACTCACCGGTGCGCAAAAACAGGATGTCCTCCGCGCCGCCACCGTGGCAATCGCTGCAGTCAAGTTTCTCCTTGTTTTGATGCACAGCGTGATAGCGTCCTTTTTCTGCCATGGTGATGGTCTTGGCGGTCACTTTGACAACCTTGACCGCTTTGGCCGAAGTAGTGGCCTTCGGTGACGTGGCATCGGCGGCAAGCGCTGAACCAGCCGCGAGTGAAAACCCCAACAGGGTCAGTATCAGTAGTTTCTTCATGATTTAGCTCCTTCTTCGAGCACGTAATAAACCTGCGGGCCGGTGCCGAACTTGGTTTTCAACTGTTTTGCACCCGTGGCTTTGATGCGCTTGGAAATATCGGAGTCCGGGTCATCCAGATCACCAAACATGCGCGCTTGTACTGGGCAAACCAGATCACAAGCCGGCGTGTAGGCCTGGTCCTTGCCGATGCGATCAACCTTGCCGTCAGCCACGGCCTGCTCGATTTTGTGTGCACAGAATGTGCACTTTTCAGCCACATTGGATTTCTTGCGGTGGGTCGGATGGCGATCAGCGTAGCCAATGTTTTCCGAACCCAGTTTTTCTTTGCCGGGCGAGAGTTGTGCAATGGTCGCATTGAGCTGCGGCACGCCGTAGGGGCAAACCGCCGCGCAGTAGCCGCAGCCAATGCACTTGTCATAGTCAATGATGACCATGCCAAAGGCGTTCTTGCTGATGGCTTTGACACCGATCGAGTCGCAGGCTGCTTTGCACGATGGGTGCTCGCAGTGCATGCAGTTCATGGTGTTGAACACTTTTTTGACCTTGGGATAGGTCCCTACTTCGTATTCCACCATGACATTCCATGGGGCATCCGGGGTGAAGTAATTTTCAGTGGCGCAGGCGGCAACGCAGGCGCGGCAGCCCATGCAGCGCTTTTGGTCAATCAGTCTTACGAGTTTTGTCATGATCTTCTTCTCCGTTTATGCCTTGTAGACTTTGCACTTGGTGTCATTGAAGGAATTCATTCCTGACGGAATGTCGGGGTGTAACTCCAGCACAGAGTTGATCCATGTGCCTTTGCTGGCTGCGGGCGCATAACCTTTGCTCCATTGACCATAGTGGTACGAAATTGCCACGGTGTCTGGACGAACACCTTGAACCGCCCTGGCGATACCGGTGGTTTTACCCACACGGGTTTCAATCACTACCTTGTCACCGGTCTTGACGCCCATTTCCTTCGCGGTGACCACATTCATCACCACATAGTTGGTGTCAAGGTCATGGCCCAGCGCCTGGTTGGTAATCACGTTATTGACCGTGAAGCCTGTCTGATATCGATGCATCAGCTTGTGCGTCACCAAGTAGAGCGGGAAATCCTTCGCCTCACGGTGCGGTGTCGGGAACGCGTGATCTTTAATGGGAAATGGAGAGTAGGCAATTTTGTACTTTGCCAAATCAATGCGCGTCAGATTATGGGCCTTGGCGATTTTTTCGACCTTTTCGAAAGTGCCCACCATGTGATCAGCGTACAACTTGAATTTCGGTTTGCCTGGACCATTGAATGTGTGCTCGACATTATGCAAATACTTGTCTGTGGCACTCTTGTTGCGATTGGAAACAAAGAAGGCGTGCTCCATCGCATAGGCAAAATCTTTCTTTGACTTGTCGGTCCAAATGACCTCCACCATTTCCTTGGTGGTGTAGTCGCGTCCCGGCGTGAATTTGACTGTCTTGAGACCCCAGGTTTTATTAAGCGCCTCCAGGTACTGGTCACGCAAGCCCAGCCGTTTGGCAAACTCAAAGAGGATGGAGGTCGCATCGTATTCGATGTTGTACGCATTGGTCATAGGCTGACGAATGGCTGTGATACCGGTCATTTCCGGGTTCGTCTTGGCCGGCGAGATGTGCCACGACTCCAGATAGGTTTTGTCCGGGAACACAACATCGCTGTACCAAGCGGTTTCAGTCAGCACAATGTCAATGGTCACATTGAAGGTTTTGGTCATGCCTTCAAACTGTTGCCAGGCATTGGATGTCGCCGCCGCGCGATTGGTGCCGTACAACAGTTGCATTTCGGGTACATATTCCAATCCCCAAGACTTTGGATCAAGCAAGGTGATATTGGTTTGCTGCGCAATGTTGTGATGCGAATTGGGGTGAAACACGCTCAACTGCATGTCGGTGCGTTTGGGCGGGTATTCACACTTGGCAACTTCCAGATCAGAAGGTGAATGCATGACGTGGTTGAGCAACAATCCGCCTGCGGCATCAATCGACCCCACCAAGGAGTTCAAGATCAGTGCTGACCGAGAACTTTGCACGCCAAACTCTTTGGCTGCCAATCCGCGGAATGTGTAAGCAACTGCCGGACGGTAACGCACCTTGACACCGTCAATTTCCTTGAACTCGCCAATGTGCGCTTGTTGGGCAAAAGTGGCTGCCAAACGAATAATATCGCCTGCTGGTACAGCTGTAACTTCTTCGGCATACTGGGGCGTGATGTCTTTCAGACTTTCAGTGAACACGGTAAACGCGGTGCGTACGGGTTTACCTTCAACCGTAAAACTGCCTTTGAGTGTAGGTTTGACACCTGCCACATAGGGCTTGGCCGAATTGCTCACGCTGTCCCATACCAATGGTGTTTTGCCATCTTTATCCATCACCACATGTCCGTCAGCACCCACCAATTGAGGCGAGTTGGTGGTCGTGGTAAGGAATTCTTCGTCAATGGTTCCAGCGTCGATCAGCAGCTTGCACATGGCCAGAATCATGACCACATCTTTGCCCGGACGCATGGGTACCCACTCATCAGCTTTGGCAGCACAGTTGGACAAGCGGGGTTCCATCACCACCACTTTCAAGCCACGCTCGCGGCCTTGGGCAGTTGCCCAATCGAGCCAACGAGAGGTCTGCTCACCTTCGTGGTAGTTGGAGCCAAAATTAAACAAAAGATTGGTGTACTTGAGATCAGGCAGATGCCCCTCACCAGCCCAGGTCAATTGATCTGCCACGTGGCGCGCCGCTTCACACGTGGTGGTGCGGTGAATGCCGTTAGGTGAGCCATACGCACTGAGGAAACCCTTCATGAACGCGTCACCAATCAAGTATTTTCCTTGTCCCCATTGGAAGATCAGCTTGGACGGGTTGTCCGCGTGTATCTTGGCCAGTTTGGCTGTCACCAGCGAGAACGCTTCTTCCCAGCTGATTTCAACGAAACCCGGATCTTCATTCACGCCCTTTTTGGGGTTCGTGCGCTTCATTGGTCTTTTCAGGCGGTACGGGTCATAGGTATTGAACATACCTGAAACCCCTTTGGGGCAAATACCGTGGTTATAGACTGCGGCGTTGTCAGCATCCGGATAGATGCTCTTGACAATGCCGTTCACCACATTACCCTGGATGCCGCAAAAGTTGGGACAAATCGAGCAATGCGACTTGATGTGTTTGACTTCGAGCGGCGCGCGGGTGATCGCTTTGCCTTTGGCGGCTGGCTTGGCCGCTTTGACGGCCTGGGCAACGGCGTCCAAGCTCACGCCTGCCGCTGCGCCGAGGGCGCCCATGCCTTGGATAAATCCTCTTCGAGCAAGTTTCACTGTGCATCTCCTGTAAAAAAATGCGATTGCATTCACTTTGAACGACGATCTATTCGCAAGCATCGTGCCAAGACTCACCGTGCTGGCCTTGGCCACTTGGTTACGCCTTGGTAACGAATATTTGACGCCGATGGGTTGCGCGTCCCATGTGTGGGTCAAGCCGAGAGTCTGGTCAAGCAGAGCATTGGCGTTCACAAAATCAGCAGTCGTTAAAATCCGCATTGTTTTCAAGGCATTGGCCAGACGTTCCGGGCCATTGAAGTTATCTCAAACTCAGGGTGCTACCGTTTGGTAACCTGGAAACCGCCCAAACCATGCAAAGTTACCGTTTGGTAACAAGGAAACAGGATGTCGAAATTTGTCAAACTTCTGTTCATCGCACTCTGGCTTGGCGTAACGTGCATGGACGCACAAGGCGCCCGGGAATCGCGAACCATTCGCGTTGCCATGACGCCCGCTTTTCTGCACGACCAACACGCCTTGCTCGCCGAATGGCGGGATTACCTCGAATTCCGATTGAACCGCCCCGTTGAATTTGTGCAACGCGACCACTACCGCGACACGATGGACCTGCTGCAACAGCAAAAGGTCGAGTTCGCGTGGATTTGTGATTACCCCTACGTGGTGTTGAAAAAAGACGTCCGAATACTGGCAGTGGCGCTCAATGAGGGCAAGCCTACTTACCGCTCCTATTTGATTGTGCCCACGCGCGACACCCGCACTCGCAGCATCAGTGACCTCAAAGACAGAGTATTTGCCTACGCCGACCCGTATTCGAACACCGGCTATCTTTCTCCGCGTTTTGAGATCAAGCGCAGCGGGGGCGATCCGGCGACGTTTTTCAGGCGGACGTTTTTTACCTGGTCGCACCGCAAGGCGATTGATGCTGTAGCCGTCGGGCTGGCCCAGGGCGCATCGGTCGACAGTTTCGTATGGGATGCACTGAACAAGGTGCGCCCGGACATTACCTCAAAAACGCGCATCGCATGGAAATCAGACGAATATGGGTTTCCGCCGCTGGTCGCCCAGAACCATGTACCGGACGCCGATTTTCTTCTCTTTCAAAACGTGCTGATGAGCATGAAAAACGACGCGCACGGCCGCCTGCTGCTCGCCCGGCTCAACCTGACTGGCTTCATTGCCGGATCGCCCCAACTCTACGACAGCGTGGTAGAGATGATGAGGCTCTTTGGCGAACGCTGATGCGCCTCTTCGATTTGAGTCTGCGTTTCAAGTTGCCACTTTGGGGTGGCGGGCTGATACTGGTCACAGCGCTCGCCGTGTCCACCTCGTTCGTCGTTCAAGCGTGGGACAACCTGAATCAGGATCTTCAGCAAAACGCCGAAGACATTGGGCGCACCATGGCGCCTTCTCTTTTTCCGGAACTCTTGCACGACAACGTTTGGGGAGCCTTCGAAATCGTCTCTCTGCCCTTTTCCACCAACCCGGAAACGGCACTGCATGAGAGCCTGATCGTGCTCGACAACGACAGAAAAGTCTACGTGTCGTCGCGCCCGCAGCAGCATCCTGTGCTCAGTGAACTCGCCCGGCTGGGCCCGGAGTATCGTGCCCTCAACGAGGTTCTCCCGCTCGCGCCCGATGCCCGCATTTTTACGCTTTCGGTGCGTGGTGCACAACGAATTTTCGTTGCCGTGCCGATCGCCAATGACGGCGTGCGGCTGGGCACCCTGATCGTCAGTTACAACAAGTCCCTGCTGTGGCAACGTTTTCAGATCATTCTGATGCGCTCCATTTGGATCACCTTGCTGGTGTTGGCCGTCCTGCTGCCTATTACCGCTTACTGGGGGCGGCGCATGATGCTGCCGATGCGGTTGGTGACAGCACGCATCAGCCGCATCGGCAGCGGAGAACTCGAAGCCCTTGACCCGACGCTGTACCCCTACCGGGACGAGGTGGGACAGCTTTTTTTAGCCTATGAAACCGTGCGTTCGAAATTGCAGGAAAAGGCTGAATTTGAAAAGCAAATGGTCAAGAGTGAGCGCATGGCTGCGGTGGGGAGACTAACGGCCAGCATTGCTCACGAAATCAACAACCCTCTGGGCGGCATGTTAAACGCCATCAGTACCCTCAAGCGCTACGGCAGCCCCGACCCAGTGATGCAAAAAACCGTTTCATTGCTGGAGCGTGGCCTTTCGCAGATCCGGGAAACCGTCGCCGCACTTTTGGTCGAAGCCAAAGTGAAGAGTCGACCCATTGACGCCTTCGATCTTGAAGACATCCACATTCTGGTCACCCCAGCAGCCAACAAGCAGGGCACACACCTGTCTTGGTTGGTGGCACTGCCCAACCCATTGGGGCTGCCTTCAACGCTGGTACGCCAGGTATTGATCAATCTATTGCTCAACGCCATTGCTGCCGCCGGTCGGGACGGTTTGGTGGCGGTACGTGTATTGGCTAGTGAGTCGCGGCTCGTCATGGTGGTTGAGAACAGCGGCCAACCACTTTTGCCGGAACAACTAACGCGTTTGTTTGAGCCATTTACCAGCTTTTCAGAAAATGGTAACGGTCTGGGTCTTTGGATTTGTTACCAGATCGTCACGCAAATGGGCGGTACCATCAGTGCCGAATCGAACACGGAATTAACCCGCTTCACCATCCTTATTCCCTTGAACCCTCAAAGCGATGCAAACCCAACGCAGAATTTGCCTGATTGAAGACGATGACATCATGGGCGAATCGCTCGCTGATCGCTTCGACCAGGAAGGGTTCAGCCATGACTGGCATCGTACCGGCGCCGCCGCCCTGACCGCCTTGCGCCTGCAGGACTATGCCCTGGTCATTAGCGACATTCGCCTGCCTGACATGACCGGCGATGTGCTGTTTGAGCAACTCCTGACAGAACAACGCAGCCTGCCACCGTTCATCTTCATTACCGGGTATGGCGACATCGACACCGCCGTGCGCCTGATCAAACGCGGCGCGCAGGATTACATCACCAAACCCTTCGACCTTGATGCCTTGATTGAAAAAATTCAGGGCATCGTCGCACCGGACGATGTGTCAGGGACCGGTAGTCTGGGGCGTTCGCCTGTCATGCGCCAGATCGAAGCCATGCTGCCCCGACTGGCCGCGAGCGCTGCCTCGGTGCTAATCACCGGCGAATCCGGCGTTGGCAAGGAGCGAGTGGCACAAGCGCTGCACCAGCTGACCGGCGCCGACAAACCCTTCATTGCAGTCAACTGCGGCGCGCTGACCGAGAGCCTGCTCGAAGCTGAACTGTTTGGTTATGAAAAAGGCGCTTTTACTGGAGCGGGCCGAACCAAAAAGGGCGTTTTTGAGCAGGCGCATGGCGGCACATTGTTACTTGACGAAATAGGTGACATGCCGCTGTCCATGCAGGTCAAGTTGCTGCGTGCGCTACAGGAGCGCTGCATCGTACGGGTCGGTGGCGAAACCCCGATTCCGGTCGATATTCGCCTGGTCTGCGCCACGCACCAAGTGCTGCAGGAAGCGGTGATACGGGGTGTTTTCCGCGAAGACCTGTATTACCGAATCAATGTGGTTGAGCTGCGCATTCCACCACTGCGTGAGCGCACCGAGGACATACTTCTGATTGCTCAGCACCTTCTTGCTGAAATCGCCACCGCCAGCGGCAAACCACCCCCCAGTCTGACGCCAGCAGCCGAACATGCTATCAAGGCCTACCGCTGGCCTGGCAACATTCGGGAACTCAAAAATGCGCTGGAGCGCGCGAGCCTGATGAGTGACGGGCGTTCGATTTCGCACGACATCCTGTTCGACCGCCCAGCCCCATCACTGAGCGGGCAGCTCGATATAGCGGGTAGCCTGCGCGACTATTTGAATGAATGCGAGCGCGACTTTATCGTTCGAGTTCTGGGCAACTGCCAGTGGCAGATTCAGGACTGCGCCGACTCTTTGGGCATCAGTCGCAAAAATCTGTGGGAGAAAATGCGTAAACTGGGCATCGACAAAGGAGCCGACGCCCCATAGCGCCGTGAATGCCAACACCATGAACTGCCTGACCACCGCCTGGACTGCACATAAGGGAGAACTGCACGGCTGGTTGCGCCACCGTGTCGGCGATGCGGCACTGGCCGATGATCTGCTGCAAGACCTGTTTTTGAAAGCGCTGCGCCAGGGCAATCGCTTTTGTGCGGTCGAGAACGCTCGCGCCTGGCTGTTTGAAGTGGCGCGCAACACGCTGACGGATTATTTAAGAGTGACGCATCACATGGTGGAGTTGCCCGACGAGCTGGTGGCAGTTGCGGACGAAACCGATACCGTCGATACGCTCACCGCCTGCTTGCCGCGCGTGTTGTCCGAGTTATCTGCCGACGACCGCGAAGCCATTACGCTGTGCGACCTACAGGGCATGCGCCAAGCCGACTTTGCCAAAACCAAAGACTTGAGCCTGAGCGCCGCCAAATCCCGCTTACAGCGCGCCCGGTTACGCTTGCATACCCGGATGAGCCAAGTCTGCCAGGTGCAGGTGGATGACAGTGGTCGCGTGAGCGATTTTGTGCCGCGTCTGTAGGCCTGATGGCGTGATGGTTCTATCAACGTTCGACCGTCCCAGCCCCGATTAGGTTTTGCAGCAGGCCCTTCAGCTCAGTGATGCGGAAGGTGCCCGGTGCCAGCGCCGGTAAAGCCTCGTCAGCGGCCATGATGAGCGGTAGCTTGAAGTCCTCCAGATGATTGGTGCCGTGCTGGCGCTCATGGCCGCCATGGTCGCTCGTCACCACCATCAGGTAGTGGCCGCGCTCGGCCACCTCGTTCAGCAGTGGCGCCAGCGTGCGGTCAATATGCGTCAGTTCGTCCGCATAGTCTGGCGACAACCAGCCCGAGTCGGTGCCGGCGTCTTCGAGACCGCTGATGTGCAGAAAAACGAAACGCCGGCCAGACTGGCTGAAAAAAGCCCGCGCCAGCTCCACGCCGTCATCGCGCGCCAGCGCGTGTTCGTCCACTGCGGCGCTGATCAGGTAGCCCAGTTTTGGTTTGGCATAAAAATAGGCTGTTCGAAAACCGCGTTGTTTCGCCAGGTCAAGCAATGTTTCCCGCGCCACCTGAGGCATACCCGGCTTCCAGTCGTTGTCTTGCTTGCCACTTTGTTCAGGTAACAGCCCGGTCAGCAGGGCTGTGTGTGCGATCAGTGTCTGCGGCGGCGTGACACTTTGGCCCTGCAAGGTGTAGCGACCCGATCGCATCAGGCGCTGCAGTCGAGGTGAGGCCTGCTCGCTCAGCGCGGCCGGATGCAGGGCGTCAATCGACACCAGCAGCACCGTCTCAAACTCGCGGGCCAAGGCGGGGCCGGCCAGCAGCCCACAAAAAAACAATAACCAAGTCTTCATCGCTTTCTTACTCCACAGAAAAATGGTTCACCCTGCACGTTTGCCAGCGTCCCTTGATCATGGTCGCCAGTTTTCAGCAGTTCAAATTTTGGGTGTGTATCAGTGTCATTTTTTTCTCCGTTGGATTGCGCAGGTGCAACTCATTGCTGTCAGATGCAATTGAAGACGTGCTTTTGATGAAAAAGACGCAGGGCGGCAAACGAAATCTGCGAGGCAAGGGCCAGGTCCGGGGCCAGTTTGTGCCCACACTGAGGCGATCAAGGAGGCACCAGGTCACCGGTCACCCATAGTGACTTCCTTATATTTTTGATAGCTACTCACGCAGTATTGACGATGGCTTTCGCCAGATTTCCTATAAATTATTGGCAAGCCTGCGTCTTCTGCCATGCTGGCCCGTCTTCCCTGACATGACAACGCTCACCTCTGCCTCCAAAACCTGGCCCGCGCGCCAACCCATCGTCTTTTTGGTCCTGGCCGCCGGGGCTTGGCTGGCGCTGTACCAAACGCTTGAGCCTGCGGCCGAGGCGCTGGTGGCGGCCATGCCGGTGGACCGGGCGAGCCACCTGGGTGGCGCACTGCAGTTCTTTTTCTACGACACGCCCAAGGTGCTGCTGCTGCTGACCGGCGTGGTGTTTGTCATGGGCATGATCAACAGCTACTTCACGCCGGAGCGCACCCGCGCCCTGCTGGCTGGGCGCAGCGAAGGCGTGGCCAATGTGATGGCAGCATCGTTGGGCATCGTGACTCCGTTTTGCTCTTGTTCCGCAGTACCGCTGTTCATCGGCTTTGTGCAGGCTGGTGTGCCTTTGGGCGTGACGTTCTCGTTTTTGATTTCAGCCCCCATGGTCAACGAGGTGGCGCTCACCTTGCTGTTTGGCATGTTTGGCTGGAAGGTGGCGCTGCTGTATCTGGGCTTGGGCCTGAGTGTGGCCATCGTCGCGGGCTGGGTGATTGGCCGCCTGAAGATGGAGGCTTACCTGGAAGACTGGGTGCGTGACATGCCCAAAATGGCTGCACAGTTTGAAGAGATTGGCATGACGCTGGCGGACCGCATTCAAGGTGGCTTTTCAGCCGTTCGCGAGATCGTGGGCAAAGTCTGGCCGTACATTTTGGTCGGCATCGCCGTCGGAGCGGGCATTCACAGCTATGTTCCGGAAGATTACATGGCCAGTTTCATGGGCCGGGAGGCTTGGTGGTCGGTGCCGCTGGCGGTGGTCATAGGCGTGCCGCTGTATTCCAACGCAGCAGGTGTCATCCCCATCGTGCAGGCGCTGCTGGCCAAGGGTGCGGCGCTGGGCACTGTACTGGCATTCATGATGAGTGTGATTGCCCTGTCTTTGCCCGAAATGATCATCCTGCGCAAGGTATTGAAAGTCCGGTTGATTGCCACGTTTGTCGGTGTCGTGGCCACCGGCATCCTGCTGGTGGGCTATGTTTTCAATGCGGTGCTCTAAGAACGATTCTTCTTTTACCCAACCTCAATCCCCAAGGAACATCATGGATATCAAGGTACTCGGCACGGGTTGTGCCAACTGCAAAGCCACCATTGCGCTGATCGATCAAATCGCCAAGGCCAAAGGCGTGGCAGTCAAGCTCGAAAAGGTCGAAGAGCTGCGCGACATCATGGGCTACGGCGTGATGAGCACGCCCGGTGTTGTCATCAATGGCAAGGTGGTGCACGCCGGAGGCATCCCGAGCCGCGAAAAGGTTGAACAATGGCTGGCAGTTGCCTGATTTTATTTTGGAGTAAAGCAATATGAACCCGCAGAAAAAATTCCATCTGGTGTTTTCCATTTTGATGGGAACCATCATGTTTCTCGTGATGACATTTGTCATCACCTTCGCCAATGTCGGTTGGAGCGAGAACTTTTCCCGGTTATGGATGAAAGCCTACGGTATCGCCTTTGCCATCGGCGTGCCGATGATTTTTTTCGTGGCGCCCGTGGCCCGCAAGCTCACGGGACGTGTTCTGGGCGTGTCTCCCGGATAACGGTGCGCACCTTTCCTTGAAACCGGCACACCATGTGTGAACTCTTTGCGCTCACCAGCAACCGACAAGCCAACGCAACGTTTTCGCTCGGTATCTTCGGAGGGCGCGGCGGCAGGCTGGGCCCGCACAAGGACGGCTGGGGCATCGCCTTCAAGGAGGGGCGCGACTTTCGCTTGATCAAGGAGCCCACACCCGCTTCAGACAGCGCCTGTCTGAGCTTCGTTGAATCGCATGAGTTTCGCAGCGAGATTGTGCTCTCGCATATTCGGCTGGCCAGCGTGCCACGGGTGGATTCGTACACCAACACGCATCCGTTCGCGCGCGAGTTATACGGCGCTAGCCATGTGTTCGCGCACAACGGCGACATGCCGGACATCCTGAGCGACAACCGCTTCGAACCGACGTGGAACTTTCCGCTCGGCGAAACCGACTCGGAGCGGGCGTTCTGCGCTCTGATGGATCGTCTGCGCCGTGCGCTGGCCCCCGACGAGGTGCTCAATGTTGCCCAAAAGCTGCCTGTCATTCAGAACTGGGCCAATGAGCTCGCGCAATGCGGCACAGCCAACTTCCTGCTGTCCGACAGTGAGTTCCTGTATGCGCACCGTTCGACCCAATTGTTCTACATTGAAAGACGGTGCCCGGTGCACCGCGAGTCGTTTGGCAGTGCGTCCCTGCGCCTGGCGTTGGAAGGCGCGCAAGACGAATTCCAGCACGTCAGCCTGATTGCCACCCAGCCGCTGACGACAAACGAAGCCTGGCTCGCGCTGCCGCCTGGAGAGGTGGTGGTGTTTCACCGCGGCCAACGCATTTTTAAACCCTGAAACTCAACTGGAGACTGATATGTCCAAACTTGTCCTGCATCTATTCCATGACGACGCGCCTTCACTCTCAACCGCTGCGGCGCTGGCCGAACGCATGCACCAAACCCCAAGCGCTAGCGCTGCGGCCATGGAGGTCTATATATTTGGGCCTGCCGAAGGCGCGCTCGTCAAGCCGGACCAAAAGGAGTTCAATGCACAAATCGACGGCCTCGTTAAACAAGGCGTACGCGTGACCAGTTGCATCGGGCTGGCGCAAAAATTTGGCGCCGAAGCGGCTTTTCGTGCCCGCGGTATCGCACTTGAGTCGGCGGCGCTGGCCTTTCCCCGCTTTGCCGCCGAGGCTGCAACGGTCATCAGTTTCTGATCGACCGACAATTCATATTTCATCGCATTGCCAGTACTTCATTTCAGTTGTGGCAGGTGCATGGCTGACTTTGCTCGGCACCATTATGAATGTGTCCATTTGCGCCGATATCGGTAAGGCATCAAATTCACCAGACATCAAACAACGAAACAAGAAGATGACGCGACACGCCGCCCATTTGGGCGAACACCTCAGGCACCGTCTGTTCTTTTATGCCAGTGCCGCCATTGCGTTGGGCTGGGTGCTGGGTGCCAACCTGCCCGAGGTCGCCAGCGCGCACCAGCGTGAGCTGGGTTGGGTCATGAACGCGCTGGTGTTTTTGATGATCTACCCGATGATGATCGGTCTCAACCTGGAACAGTTGCCCAAAGCCCTGGCGCGGCCGCGCCCGGTGCTGCTGAGCTTGCTGTACAACTTCTTGATAACACCGCTGCTCAGTTACGCCCTAGTGCGGGCGATGGCGGCCCCGCCTGAATTGGCGCTGGGCTTTTACCTGGTGATGCTGATTCCGGGCTCGTCCATGGCCATTGCCTACACCGGCATGGCAGGTGGCAGCCTTGAAGTGGCCATGCTGGCGCAAGCGGCTGGCTTCTTGGTCGTACCGTTTGCCTTGCCACTGTTCATGCACTGGGCTGGCCAGTCGCAAGACGTGGTGGTGCCGCTGGGCAGTCTGGTCACCACGGTCGTGCTGGTGCTGATATTGCCAATGGCGCTGGGTGATATCACACGGCGCGTTCTGGTGCGCCGTTTTGGCCCGCCCATTCTGATGAGCATCAAGCCTTTTCTGGGCGTGATCCCGGCACTGACCATGCTGGTCCTGATGGCGCTGATTTTTTTCAGCAAGGGCACCATGCTGGCGCAAAACTGGCACATACTGCTGCCGCTGATGGCCGCCACCGTGGCGTTTTTGGTGATCATCCTGGCGCTCATGACCTGGCTGAATCGGCGCTTGGGGCTGTCTTACGCCGAGCACATGGCCGTAGCGTTTGTCTCCAGTGGCAAAAATAACGCCACCGCCATTGCCATTGCCATCTCAACCGCTGGTTTTGACCCGCTGGTAGCGGTACCTGCTGCCACCCTGCCCATGTTTCAGGCGGTGTTGCTGGTGGGGTACGTGCATCTGGCGCAGCGTTTGCGCGTCTATTACGGCGAAGAAGCTGCTGTTTGTCACGAAGCGCCTGGCATATAGCTATTTAATTTATAGCCGCTTTATCATGTTTTATAAGGGTTGCAGGCTGTTTTATTTGAATTGAAAAATACCTGCGTCTGAGCGAGGCCCTGCGTGGGCCAGAAAGAAAATAAATGAGTGCAGGACACGATCACGCCCCGGCCAACTTCAATCGAGCCTTTGCAATCGGCATTGTGTTCAACATTGTCTTCGTAGCGATTGAGGCGTTTTACGGCTGGCGGGTCAACTCGCTGGCCTTGCTGGCCGACGCAGGCCACAACCTGAGCGATGTTGCTGGCTTGGTGCTGGCGTGGGCCGGCGCGCTGGCGGTCAAGCTGCGGCCTGATGCACGCCACACCTATGGCTGGAAGCGCGCCACGATCCTGGCAGCTTTTGCGAACGCACTGCTTCTTTTGGTGGCCATGGGTGCCTTAGCGTGGGAGGCGATCGGTCGCCTGCTCTCGACGCAAGCAATGGTGCAAGCTCAGGGGGTCACGATCATGGTGGTGGCTGGGGTGGGCATCTTCATCAACACCGCAACGGCCTTGTTGTTCATGCGCGGACGCGAAAGTGATCTTAATATTCGCGGTGCCTTCATGCACATGGCCGCTGATGCGCTGGTGTCGGCCGGGGTCGTGGTTGCCGGTGCATTGACGCTTTGGCAGGGTTGGACATGGCTCGACCCGGTGGCCAGTCTGGGCATTGCGGGTGTAATTTTGTGGGGCACCTGGGACTTGTTCAAACAATCCCTGCATATGCTATTTGACGGGGTGCCCGACAGCGTGGACCCACAGGCCGTGCAAGACTGTCTGTTAGCCCTACCGGGTGTCGCCGGTGTGCATGATCTGCACATCTGGGCGACGGGCACCTCGCACATCACCCTGACCGCGCATTTGGTGATGCCGCAGGGACACGCGGATGACGAATTTCTAAAAGATGCTTCAGAACAAATGCACGAGAAATTTGAAATCACGCATGTGACTTTGCAGGTGATGAAGGTACCATTTTCGGTGCCGTGTGCCGAACCGTCCGCGCTCGGCGCAAAGCCAAAACCTGCAACCTACGCGACTCATCAACATGATCATGAACACGATCCTCATCACCATCATGCGCATTGACGGCGTATGCTTGTGCCATGAGCCTCAGCGCAACAAATTCCCCTAAGCCGGCAACGCCACCACCAAAATCAGGACTGCTGGTGCGCCCGGCTTTTGTTCTGCTGTTTGGTGTCACCCCTGATGTCGCTGCCAAGCACGCAGCCATGCCAAAAGGCTTGCAAGCGATCCCTGATGTGGTTTCGCAGTCGTATCTCGGTCGGCTCGAAGCCATGCAGCAGCGCTTGCTGGGAGAACCATACTTGCAGGCCAGACGGCTGCGCAGAACTTCGGTCGGGCGGCTTATGCTGCCAGGTACACCGGGTGAACCAACGCATGCCGATTTTCATCTGGTCGCACACAAGTCGGGTGCATTGGTGTGGGAGGTCTGGCTGGTCGCTCCGCCGCAGCCAATGAATGTGAGCACGTGGATTCGCTGGCTGGACATGGAAGTCAAAGACAGTTTGGCGAGAACCATTTGGCGCGCGCTTACACCAGCGGACAGCGATCACAAACACTCTCCTGAAATGACGCTGCCGCTGGCGGTGCTGCGCGCAACTAATGGCTCGCTCGACGATTTGGTGGCCACGCACGGGCACGACCTCATCAAGTTGCTGCATCGCGATGTGTCGGATGAGCGTTTCAAAGCCAGTTTTGTGCATGACGAATTGGCAAAGGATTTTTGTCGGCGCGAACAAGGCTTGTCGCTGGTCGCGCGCAACGGTGCCATTGACGTACACGGGCAGTCCGGCGAAGTTGAGGACTCGCTACTACCGCACAACACACTGCCTTTACTCGTCACACTGGAATTACTTTGTCTGGAGCGGGCGGTATTGCGATCCTTCCTTAATCGGTTTACACAGGGCGTATATGGAACTATGGACGATCTGGTGCAGCTCAGGCGTGATATTTTCGATGGCCTTGAAGAGTATTACGGCACACTGGCCAAGACGCACGGTTACACAGCGGAGGCCACAGCTTTGGGTGAAACCCTGTTTGGTATTAACGACTTGTTTGATTCGGTTGTGGAGCGTCTGGATGCCTTGACCTTCGAGATCACCACGCGTAACCAGCAAGCCGTCAATCGGCTTGGCTTTTGGCTGACCACCTCGTTTGGCGCGATTGAAACCGGCTTTGTTGCAGCAAGTATTGCAACCTGGTATTACGCCGACAACCTGTTGGCGGTGCTAGGCTGGACCGTTGGGGTCACGCTGATCACGGCCCTGATAATTTCACGTCTGTTGCACTGGAAAATGAAACTATGACGATCTTGGATACCGTCGTGCCTTTGCGGGTCAACAGTTCGGTCAAAACCTGGCGTGCTGAACGTGGAGAGATAAAAGGTATCCCGCAGCAGGTGAAAAATCAGAAAAAGTAACGTACGTACACCTCCAGGCGATTGCTGAAAGCTTTTTCTGCGAACTCGGTGTGGGGCTGGCCGCCAAGGATGACGAGACGGACGCGTAGTTCCAGGTTTGAAAATCCGGTGTAGCTGATCTCGGGCGTGATCTGAAAGCTGTGATCGTTCAGATTGACTATGCTGGTCAACGAGGCCGCACCGTAAACCCAATCAAAGGGTTCGTTGACACTGGCCTTCAGGTGCAGATAATCCCGCCCAGGATTGGGTTTTCCGTAACCTGACTGTGCCGCCATGAGCGCCTTGTTTATCAACCCAGGCGCGGCGCTGGTAGTCAGCGCGTAGTCGAGGAACTGGTAGTAGTTATTCAGTTCCTCGGCACCGTAACCAGCACCATTTCGATAGTACTCGCCGATCCAGGTAACTTCGCCTTCAGTGAGGAAACGCAGGCCAAGCAGGTAGGAACTGACATTGACGCTCTGGCTGCTGGTTGCACCGCTGTCAGTTATCGTGATACGTGACGCATCCATTGTGCGCGCCCACTCACCATGCACTTCCAACGCAGTGCTGAGGTTGCGCGAGAAGTCGAAGCCAAAGCTCTGAGGTCGGGCTCCTTTGCCGCGCCACAACAGGTCGATGTCGGTATCCAGTGCCAACAGATAAAGCCTGGCGGCCGGGTTCAGATCCTTTTTCTCACCGAAATCGGCGTTCATGCTGTCATTGGTCGGTACCACCAGGCCGGTAATGCCAATGGTAGTGATCGGCCCGCTCAGGCTTTTGGTCCATTCGCCGCTGGCCATCACAAAGCCCTCGCGTGAGGCTTGCGGATCGTTGGCATCCCTGGGGCGCTCGACGAAGCCGACCGGACTCCACGCGTAGCCCTTGCCCCACCGTTGAACGCGCTTGCCTAGGTCAAAAGTCAGACCAGTGCCGGCGCTCCAGCGCAGTCCGCCTTCCATGAGCTTGCCGTAGTTTGTAGTGCTGATCAAGGCGTCCCCCGCGTAACTGGCTTGGGCGCGCACATCGGCAACGAAGGGATCAAGGTTCAGCTTGGCACTGGCTTCCAGCGTGGTCGTGCTTCGCAATAACCATTCTCTTCCCGGTACACCGGGGAAATTGAGTTTGTAAGCCGGACTGTCGCTGAGCGGTTTAAGTACTTCTTCCTTCTGCTCAAGATAGCCTGAAAACTCGAACAGCTTCTTCTCAAATTCGCTGGCATCGAACTTGAACTCGTCGGCGCTGGCTGGCAAACTTGCAACGGTCAGGAAAGTGGCGAACGCAGCAGTCAGCGCGGCGCTTGAGGCGCTCACTTGCGCAGTTCCTCCAGGCGGGGCATGAAACCCTGCGTGAATACTTCATCGGCATAGCTCCTTTTCTTCAAACCGGAGTAAAGCATCACCGATTTGTAGTCTTTGTACAGAGGGCTGTCGGTTTCGATGGTGGCCGGACGCTTGATGCCACCGCCGAAATCCTTCACATCCTTGAAGTGCAAGGTTTTCAAGAGCATGCCGCTGGCCGCATAGGCCTCGATTTCAGTAGGCAGAATAAGCTTCTTGTCGACCTTCATCTTCAGCTTGTCGTAAGCCACATCGCCGGTCTTGGCTTTCAGGTCGAGGAGGTAGTGATCGCCTTTTTCCTCGATCAATTTCACGTCGTATTCCTGGGCGTAGTCCAGACGCATGATATCGGCGTTGTTGAAGACGCCACCGATGACCGATTGCAGGCTGGTGATGCGCACCGGCTTGCCCACGCTGGGGATGTAGAGCCACATGTTGTCGCCCTGGCGCAGCGTACTGCGGCCCTTGTCACTGCTGGGCGAGAGGAACAGGCTGGCGGTCTGGTCCTTGCCCTTTTTAACCGAGTAGATGACGAACTCTTTCTTTGCACCATTGGGTTCGATGTTGATGAGCTTGCGATAAGACTCGTAGGACTCTGGATCCAGGTTGCGGTCGAGTTTTTTGAGGATATCGACGCCGTCAACAGCCGAGGCCAGCAGGGGCAGACAGAGGGCCATGAAGGCCAGCAGTTTGGAGATTTTCACAATATTGTTCCTGATAATTAAACGTGGCGCAGGGCCTGGATCGGATCCATGCGGGCGGCGCGCCAGGCTGGCTGCAGACTCGCCAACGCAGAGACCAGAACCGCCAGTCCGAGCACGCCGAGCACCTCAATCAATTCAAGATGGGGGTACAGCGTAATTTGCTCGCGACCAAAGTTGAAAACGATGGGAGAAACATTGAGGAAGGCAACCAGCGCGTAGCTGATGACGATCCCGACAGCGGCGCCGATCAACCCGAGCAATAGGCCTTCGCTGAGGAAGATCGCCATCAGCTTGCCGGGCTGGGTGCCTATGGCGGCCAGCGTACCGATTTCCCGGATGCGCTCATAGACGGCCATCAGCATTACGTTCATGACGCTCACGAGCACGATGGCAATCAGCATGACGCGGATAAACATCGTCATCAGGTCGATCATGCGCACAATATTGGCAAACGGCGACAGATCAGCCCAGGTGTGCAACTCTGCGGCCGGCTTATCCTCCTTGTTGCGGATCTCTTCGAGCTTGCTTGTCAGGCGTTGCTGCACGGCGGCAAGCTTGCCAATGGACTTGAGGCGCACGGCGATTTCCATCACTTCAGGCTTGTCCATGCGCAGCAGTTCGCGGGCATCGTTGATGTGGATATAGCCATCGCGCCCGCCAGGGCCGGTAACGGCGTCAAGCACGCCGCCGACTGTGAAGGTCTTGCCATTGACCGAACCAGAGGCGTTGGTCACCACCAGCACCACAGAGTCGCCAACCTTCACTTTCATGCCGCGTGCCAACAGGGTCGGGATGAGCACCTTGCCGGGCTCCACCAGTGCACCGTTTTTGTTGCCTTCGTTGATGCGCTGGCGCAAACCCGGTAAGGCAGCGTCTTCGGCAACAGGATCAATTCCGTTCAGGCGGATGCTGGTGTTTTCTGTGAAGTTGCTGAACATTGCCCCCAGCTTGACCCGCAGGGAATAGGCCGCCACATCCGGGTCAGCTTTCAGTGCGTCTTCGATCTTGCTGACGGCATTGGGCTGCAGGCTCATGTTGAGCGGCAGATTGTCAATGGAAGCGGTGTAGCCCTTGCGGTGAATCTGCAAGTGACCGAGCATACTGTCGGTGATCGAGCCGACCATGGTTTGTTTGAACGAACCAGCGGCAGCCACGAACAGCAGCAGTGCCGTCACCCCCAGGGTAATCAGCAGAGCGGTCAGTAGAGTACGGCGGCGATAGCGCAACAGATTGCGTGTCGCGAGTTTGAGCGTAGACATCATGCTGCGACTCCTTCATGGCTCAGACGACCATCTTCGAGCGTGAAGGTCTGCTCGGCTTCGTTCATGATCTTTGGGTCGTGAGTGGAAAAAATGAAAGAGGTGCCAAAGTCGTCGCGCATAGTCTTCATCAGATTCAGGATCCGATAGGCGGTGTCGTGGTCGAGGTTGGCGGTCGGCTCATCCGCCAGCACCAGGCGCGGTTCGCCCACCAGCGCGCGGGCCACTGCGACGCGCTGCTTTTGCCCGCCAGAGAGTTGGTCCGGGCGCTTGTGGGCGTGCTCGGTCATATCCACGGCTTCAATCATCTTCAGCACACGTTCGCGCCGCTTCTGCGGCGACCAGCCGCGCACCATCAAAAGCGGATACTCAATGTTTTCATAAGCGCTGAGCACCGGTACCAGGTTGAAGTCCTGAAAGACAAAACCCAGATGCTGGCCCCGAAAGGTAGCCGCAGCGCTGCGTGACAGAGTGCTGATGTCAGTGCCATGCACGAACAGGGTGCCACCGCTAGGATGATCGAGACAGCCGATCAGGTTGAGCAGAGTCGATTTGCCGCTGCCGGACGGGCCGACAAAGGCAGCGAAGGCGCCCTCGCCGATTTCAAAGCTGATGCCTCTGAGGGCCGGCACATCCTCGTCGCCCATTCGGTAGTTTTTCGTGATATTTGTTGCTTTTATCAATGCCATTTTTCTCTCCGTATTCGGTCAACGTTCGTCAATGACGCCAACTTGAAATCAGCGGCGTAGGCGATTTTGGTCTGCGCCAATTTGCATACTGATATCGCCTTGACGCGCGCAGCCAGCAAGTGCGCGATGGTGTCCCAAGGCAGTTCATCAACACCACCGGACAGCCGCAAGGCAACGCGAAGCCCGAATTGGTCCTGAAGGATTTGATCTTGAATGGATACACGACTCATGGTGAATATCTTTAAATGCACTTTCGCTGACCGCTCGGCAACAAGGAAGACGAGCAAATTTATCAAAAGACGCAATGGCCCTCAGCCAATTTGTAAACTTTACAAATGCGATAAAGATTTCAGCCGTTCCCGTGACATCACAAGCATCTAAACCCGACACCCGCAGTCTGGGTCGCCGCATCTGTCACGATCACTTGATGAATCCACGGGCTTTCATGTTTTCGCAACCGCTTTGAGGCGGCGTTGGCAGGGTTACACCCTTCTCCTTGGCACGTGCTTCCATGAGCGTGCGCTGTTCAGCCTGAACCAGCTTGCACTCGTCGTAAGTTTTTACTGCACGCATTTTTATCTGGTTGGCGGTACGTTCTTCAGGTGTCATCAGCGTCCAGCCGTGCGTGTTGTTCTGGTCAAAACGCATGCCGCGCATGCCGCGCCCGGCGGGACCCATATTGCCCGCACCCGGACCGCCGTTCCACATGCCTGGGCCACCGCCCATGCCCATGCCAGGGCCAGGTTGCGCCAGAACGGATGCGGTCAATGCCGTGCCAAAGACTGCGGAAGAGTGATGCTTTTGAGGGTCGTTGAAGTTTTCATGATTGATTTCCTTGGTTATTGAACTCACGCGGGGCAGGCACTAATGCCTGCATCCATGAGCGCCATTTGAACGCGGCAATGCAAGCGCTGTGTTGCACCGCCAGGCAGATTTGCATCGCAGCGTTGCAGATCGGCCTTGCGTTACAGTGCGATACAAACACGCTGCCTGAACGGCACAAAAGGCAGTCAAGTCCGGTTGTACCGGGTGTTCACTTGGCGGCCAAGGATTGGCACATGAATGGAATCAGTCGGCTTCTGGTCGACTATCTGGCACATAACGGTTTCGAGGCGGTTGCCGCTCGTGATGGCCGTGAGATGTGGCAGGCGCTGGAACGGCACGTGGTCGATCTAGTAGTGCTGGACTTGATGCTGCGCGATACCGACGGCCTGACGCTGTGCCGCGATCAGCGCGCAAAATCGAACATGCCGGTGCTGATGCTGACCGCATCGTGGGCATCGAGATGGGCGCCGATGATTATTTGGTCAAACCCTTCAATCCACGCGAGTTGCTCGCCCGCATCAAATCGATCTTGCGTCGCACCCGTGCGCTGCCACCCAATCTGCGTCCGGAACTGGCCCGCTGTCTGTGTTTTGCCGGCTGGTGCCTGGACACGGCAGCGCGCCTGCTGACCGCGCCAGACGGCGTGGCCACCCCGCTGTCGGGACAGCATCCTTCACGGTGTGCTGCATGCGTTAATTATTCAACTGTTCAATGATGGTTGTATGATTGCATCATGAATAAATTGCTCGCCACCACTATTTTCGAATCTCTCGCCTCTGGCGTGCGTCTGGATATTTACCGGCTGCTGGTTAAAACCGGGCCACAGGGCCTGGTGGCTGGCGAAATTGGCATCGCGCTGGAAGTGCCGCCCACCAATTTGTCGTTTCACCTGAAGGCACTGACCCACGCGCAACTGGTGTCTGTGGTGCAAGAGGGGCGCTATCAGCGTTACCGTGCCAACCTGGCTTTGATGCAGGAACTGATTGGGTATTTGACTGCCGAGTGCTGCGCCGGTCACCCCGAGCAGTGTGCCGAGATTTGCCTGGAGCCAGTGTGTTCCTGAAAGTCTGACTTTCTGGGTTGCCGTCATTTTCCAAGCTGACTTTCCCCACCTTTTTACTTCGATGCCATCCATGAATATTCTGTTTTTATGTACCGGTAACTCTTGCCGTTCCATCCTGGCTGAAGCCACCTTCAAACACCTGGCGCCCGCCGGTTGGCACGCCATGAGTGCTGGCAGCCACCCCACTGGCACGGTACATACGCGCGTGCTGACCCTGCTGGCACGCGAGGGCATTGCCACCGCTGGTTTCAGCAGCAAATCCTGGGACAACTTGCCGCAAACACCTGACATCGTGGTCACCGTGTGCGCCAATGCCGCAGGCGAAACCTGTCCGGCCTACTTGGGTCCGGTGTTGCGCACTCACTGGGGCGTGGAAGATCCGGCGCACTTCAGCGGCACCGACGCAGAAATTGATGCCGCTTTCATGACCACTTACAAAATTTTGCTTGCGCGCATTGAGGCATTTTTGGCACTTCCTTTGCATGACTTGCAGAACGACTCGCCAAGACTCAAAGCAGAGTTGGATCGTATTGGCACGCTGATGCCGACTTCAATCAAACCATCAACCAAGGAAACGCCTGTGAAAAAAATACAAGTCTTTGACCCGGCTCTTTGCTGTAGCAGCGGCGTGTGTGGCAGCGATGTAGATCAAAAATTGATTGATTTTTCAGCCGATGTGGATTGGGCCAAGCAGCATGGCGCGGACATCGAGCGATTCAACCTGGCCCGGCAACCGATGGTGTTTGCCGAAAACGCGGCTGTAAAAGGGCTGCTGGAGCGTTCGGGCGAATCCGTCTTACCGATCACCTTGGTGGATGGTGAAGTGGCCTTTGCCGGGCGCTACCCTAGCCGAGACGACTTGGCGCGCTGGCTCGGCGTGATGGCCCCAGCAACTGAACCAGCAGCAGTGGCTAGCAGCAATGCCTGTTGCGGCGGCGGGAAGTGCTGCGGATGAATTTCCTTCAATCAACGCCACGCTTTCTCTTTTTTACCGGCAAGGGCGGCGTTGGCAAGACCTCCATGGCGTGTGCCACCGCTCTGGAACTGGCGCGCCTGAACAAGCGGGTTCTGCTGGTCAGCACCGACCCGGCCTCCAATGTGGGGCAGGTGTTTGGCATGAGCATCGGCAACCACATCACTGTTGTGCCCGAGGTGGCAAATTTGAGCGCCCTTGAAATTGACCCGCAAGCCGCCGCGCAGGCCTACCGCGACCGCATCGTGGGGCCGGTGCGCGGCGTGCTGCCTGAAGCGGTGGTCAAGGGCATTGAAGAACAGCTTTCGGGCGCTTGCACCACCGAGATAGCCGCATTTGACGAATTCACCGCGCTGCTGACAGACGGCGCGCTCACGCAGAATTTTGACCACATCGTTTTCGACACCGCCCCCACCGGTCACACCATTCGCATGTTGCAGTTGCCCGGTGCCTGGAGCGGTTTTCTGGAAGACGGCAAGGGCGATGCCTCATGTCTGGGCCCGCTGGCCGGGCTTGAAAAACAGCGCACCCAGTACAAAGCGGCAGTGGATGCCTTGGCCGACCCGGCGCGCACCCGCCTGGTGCTGGTGGCGCGGGCGCAAGCCGCGACTCTGGGTGAAGCGGCCCGCACTCACGACGAGTTGGCAGGCATTGGGCTGACCATGCAGTATCTGGTGATCAATGGCGTGTTTCCTGAATCGGAAACAGTCCACGACCCACTGGCACAGGCTATCTTTCAAAGAGAGCAGGCGGTGCTGACGAACTTGCCAGAAGCGCTGCGCAATTTGCCCACCGACCAGATCGGGCTCAAGGCTTTTAACCTGGTAGGTTTGGCGGCCCTGCGGCAGTTGCTGGATACGCCTTCTCGTCATCGCGAGGAGCGCAGCGACGTGGCGATCCAGGAAGTCATGCATGGCCGCGCTTCGCTCGCCATGACGGTCGATCCGCTCAAAATCAATGCGCCAAGCCTGAGGTCACTGGTGGATGACATCGCCCTGGAGGGCCATGGCCTGGTCATGCTGATGGGCAAGGGCGGCGTAGGCAAGACCACACTGGCAGCAGCCGTGGCGGTGGAACTGGCCACGCGCGGCTTGCCGGTGCACTTGACGACATCCGACCCGGCGGCGCACTTGATGGAGACACTGCACGGCACGCTCGAGCATCTCACGGTGAGCCGAATTGATCCGCATGAAGTCACCGAGCAGTACCGCGCGCAGGTGCTGGCCACCAAAGGGGCCAAGCTGGACGCAGCAGGTCGCGCTGTGCTCGCAGAAGACCTGCGCTCACCCTGCACCGAAGAAATTGCCGTATTCCAGGCCTTCTCACGCGTGATTCGGGAAGCCGGCAAAAAGTTTGTGGTGATGGACACCGCACCTACCGGCCACACGCTGCTGCTGCTCGATGCCACCGGGGCCTATCACCGCGACATGGCGCGCCAGATGGGCAGCACCGGCATGCACTTCACTACCCCGATGATGCAGTTGCAAGACCCCAAGCAAACCAAGGTGCTAATCGTCACCTTGGCCGAGACCACGCCAGTGCTGGAGGCGGCCAATTTACAAACGGATTTGCGCCGCGCCGGCATCGAGCCCTGGGCCTGGATCATCAACAACAGCGTCGCTGCCGCCAAGGTGAACTCGCCGTTGCTGCGCCAGCGTGCCCACAACGAGCTGCGTGAGATTGAAGCCATATCGACAAACCATGCCACGCGTTACGCGCTTGTGCCGCTCTTGCAGGAGGAGCCGGTAGGCCTGCAACGGCTACAACAATTGTCAACACAAGGAGTCTGAACCATGAGTGCCCAATGTGAAGTGACCGCCAAGCAAGCTGTCGGCGCACCGATGAGCGTGTTTGAGCGTTACCTGACGGTGTGGGTGTTCTTGTGCATCGTGGCTGGCATTGCGCTCGGCCAGTTTTTGCCCAATGTGTTCCAGGCGATTGGCCGCATGGAAGTGGCGCAGGTTAACCTGCCTGTCGGTGTGCTGATCTGGGTGATGATTATCCCGATGTTGCTCAAGGTGGATTTCAGTGCCATGCACGAGGTGGGCAAGCATATGCGCGGCATTGGCGTAACACTGTTTGTGAATTGGCTGGTCAAGCCCTTCAGCATGGCGTTTTTGGGCTGGCTGTTCATTCGGCATTGGTTTGCGCCGTTGCTACCACCCGACCAGCTCGACAGCTACATCGCCGGTCTGATTTTGCTGGCTGCCGCGCCCTGCACCGCGATGGTGTTTGTCTGGAGTCGTTTGACCGGTGGCGACCCACTGTTTACCTTATCACAAGTGGCCTTGAACGACGGCATCATGATCGTGGCGTATGCACCGTTGGTGGCGTTTTTGCTCGGTATTTCGTCTATCACTGTGCCCTGGGCCACGCTGCTGATCTCGGTGGCGCTGTACATCGTGATCCCGGTTATCGTCGCCCAGCTTCTGCGCAAGTCGCTGCTGCGCCAGGGCCAAGCGGCCTTCGATGAGGCAATGGAAAAGATCGGCCCCTGGTCGATTGCCGCGCTGCTGGCCACGCTGGTGTTGCTGTTTGCGTTTCAGGGCGAGGCCATTTTGAAACAGCCCTTGGTGATCGCCCTGCTGGCCGTGCCGATTCTGATCCAGGTGTTTTTTAACTCCGGCCTGGCCTATCTGTTCAACCGCGCTGTGGGTGAAAAGCACAACATTGCCT
>Ga0315272_10000092_pt1 | contig 37221 bp, 32 predicted proteins | sample C3_middle_MG_FD_203918 | JGI IMG/M metagenome (GOLD analysis project Ga0315272, IMG submission 203918) | Sediment microbial communities from Yellowstone Lake, YNP, Wyoming, USA - C3_middle | ecosystem: Environmental > Aquatic > Freshwater > Lake > Sediment | place: USA: Wyoming | collected...
CGCTCGCCCTCTGCAATCAGATTAAGCGAGAGGTGAATAAATATCAATTATTATCTTAGCGCTTATGGGGCGGACGCCCACGTCCGCGCCGGACCCCCAGGTCCGGCTCCGGGCCGCTCATTACGAAGCCTGGTCGAATGACCGAATGAAGGCCGACGTGGGCGTCGGCCGCGGACGCGGACGTCCGCCCCACCACACGCCGGAGTTTGCGGTCCTGCTGAGATAGATGCCCAATTCGGTAGCACGTCAAGTGCCAGACAGAAAAGTGCGCTATCATAATAAGTGCAAGTTGGCTCGTCTGTCCCGCCTGTTTAGTTCAGCCGGTTCGGCTGATCCTTCTGCCCAAACAACTGAATGAATAACTTTTCTGACTTTAAGCTCTCACCTGTGTTGAAGAGCAACCTTTCCCGCGCCGGTTTTGTTAAGCCGACGCCTGTGCAATCCGAAGCAATTCCTCCGGCGCTGGAAGGCCGAGACGTGATTGCTACAGCTCAAACCGGGACGGGCAAGACACTTGCTTTCGTGGTCCCGATTTTAGAATCGCTCTCCAGCGACAAAGCCCGTCTGGATGCGGCGATTCAAGCTTCCGTATATGGCGCGGTACGCGCCTTGATCCTGACGCCGACCCGCGAGCTCGCCATGCAAATCCATGAGACGTTCGCGAAACTCCAGGGCAGCACCGGCCTCCAGGCCGTTGTCGTCTGCGGCGGCATGAACGAAAGCCGGCAACTGCGCGCCATCCGCGGCGGCTGCAGCATCATCGTGGCGACTCCGGGGCGGCTGGTCGATTTCCTCGACCGCAAACTGGTCAAGCTGTCTGGCGTGAAGACTCTCGTGATGGACGAGGCGGACCGCATGCTCGACATGGGTTTCCTGCCGTCCATCAAGACCATCCTGAAAGATATTCCGGAGTCGCGGCAAACGCTGTTCTTCTCCGCAACTATCGAAAGTTCGGTGAAGAACCTGATCACCACGTACCTGAAGAATCCGGTGCGGGTGGCGATGGGTTCAACGACCAAGGTTGCAGACAACTGCGATCTGAACGTCTATGAAGTGGAGCAGAGCGACAAGGTCGCGCTGCTGCAGTCGATGCTGCGCGAGAACAAGGGCACGTTCCTGGTCTTTGCTCGCACCAAGCACGGCACCGAGCGGCTGGCGAAGCACCTGGCCATGGCCGGGACCAAAGCGGCGCGCATCCACGGCGACCGTACGCAGAACCAGCGCAACGAAGCCATGAAGGGCTTCAAAGAGGGTCACTACCGCGTTCTGGTCGCCACCGACGTCGCCGCTCGCGGCATCGACGTCCAGGGCATCAGCCACGTGGTCAACTTCGACCTGCCGCAGGCGCCGGAGGACTTCATCCACCGCGTCGGCCGCACGGCTCGCGCGGGAATGCGGGGCACCGCGTCCACCTTCAGCACGCGCGCCGAACGCCACGATATCCGCCGGATCGAGCGCACGCTGAACCTTCAGCTCACGCGCCAGCCGATGCCGAAGCTCGAAGCGCCTCAGCGCGAGATTCGCTCCAGCACGGAGCGTCTCATGGACGAGACACTGGCCGGAGAGAGCAGACAGAAAGTCGTCGTAATGCCGCACGGCGAGCCGCGCCGGACGGAAGTGAAGAAGTTTGCCGCCGGCGGGCGCACGGGCAAGTTCCAGTCCCGGACCGGCTCCGGCAACACCCGCGAATGGCGCGGCAGGCGCCAGGCCGCCCGCTAGAAGCAACGGATTCTCCTGACGCGCAACAAGCCGTGGGGGCGGGCAACCGCTTTCACGGCTTTTGTGCGTCCGCCCCACAGCAACCCGCAGTGTCAGTTGTTGTTGACGACACGCTCCGCCCGCGCGTACATCTCTTCCAACCGCTCGGGAGAGCGGGCCTCGGCCGCCAGGCGCAGCACGGGTTCCGTGTTGGACGAGCGCACGTGCAGCCACGCGTCGGGTCCGATCAATTTCAGGCCATCGCTCCGGTCGACCACTACGCCGGTGAAAATCGACTCCAGTTCCTGCATGATCGGCCCCAGGCGACCGTGCTCGAACGTGAATTTGCCGAGACGCCGGTAATAGGGCGCATGCGTGGCAACAAGTTCGCTGAGCTTCTTGCCCGTTTCGGCCATGCGGTCGAGCAGAAATGCCATGCCCATATAGGAATCGCGGCAGTAGTGTACGGCCGGGAAGATGATGCCGCCGTTGGTGCCTTCACCGCCAATCACCGCGCCGACAGCGCGCATCCGGTCGACGACATTTGCCTCGCCGACGGGCGAGCGGTAGATCGGGCAGCCGTAGCGGTGCGCCACCTCGTCGATGACAGACGAGGTCGTGAGATTCACCACCACCGGCCCCTTGGTCCGGTGCAGCGCGCAATCGACAGCCATGGCCAGCACTTCGTCGTTGTCGATGATGAAGCCTGTTTCGTCGCCCACGGCGAGACGGTCGCCATCCGGATCCTGTGCGAACGCAATATCGGCGCCGCATTCTTTAATGAGCGCGCGCAGATCGTCGAGCACCTCGGGCTTGGGCTCGGCCTCGCGCGGGAATGGTTTGGTGGGGTCCACCGAGATGGCGTGCAGTTCGCAATTCAGCACGTCGCGCAGAAAGTGAACGCTCATCAGCGAGCCGGCGCCATTGACGCCGTCCAGCGCGACCTTGAAATGACGCTTGCGGATGCGGTCAACATCGACGTTCTTCAGCACGCGCGCGATATGCCTTTCGGGCGCGGTGTCGTAATCGGCGGAGACGCTGCGAATCTCGGCGTTCGTCGCCCGGCGAAAATCGCTCTGGTGGTACAGATCGAGCAATTCGCTGCGCTCATACTGGTTGAAAAACAGGCCCTCGCGGTTGAACAGTTTCAGCGCATTGTACTCGGGCGGATTGTGGGAGGCGGTGATGGCGATGCCACCGCGCGCCTGAGTTTCCGCCACGTAGATCTGGATTGTTGGAGTTGGGGCTATGCCCACCTTCACGACCTCGCAACCGGCCGCGAGCAGGCCGCAGGTAACGGCGTGTTCCAGCATCTCGCCGGTCGAGCGCGTATCGCGGCCGAGTACGACGCGGCCCTGTCCGACGTAACTCCCAAAGGCTTGAGCGAATGCGCAGGCCAGATTCGGCGTCAGGAAGTCTCCGACCACGCCGCGGATGCCGGACACTCCAATCTTGAGTTGATGTACGCGGCTCATGCGCAGTAGCTCCTCACGATTTCCATCGTCTCTTCGAAAAGTTGCCGGGGCTCGTCGCCCTGCTGTTCGCAGATCACGCGAACAATCGGCTCGGTCTGGCTGACGCGGACGTGCACCCAGCGATTCATCCAGTCCAGCCGCAGCCCGTCGATGGTGTTCCGCTTCGCGTCGGGATAGAACTGCTCCAGCGCAAACAGCATCTCGGGAATCTTGTGGGTCTCCAGCGGCACCACGCCCTTGAGGATCGAGTAGCGCGGATAGCTGCCGAGCATCTGGGACAGCGTCCGGTTCGTGCGGTCCATGCGTTCCAGAATCGCCAGCATCGCGGCGATGCCGTCGTAGACATAGCGGAACTGCGGAATCATGATCGCGCCCGTGCCTTCGCCCGCGATGGCGATCTGCTCGGGGCGGAAGGCCTGCAAGGCGTCGATGGTTGCCTGGCGTCCGACCGCGACGCGTTCGACATGGCCGCCATGGCGCGCCGCGACCTCTTCGAGCAGTCCGGTCGTAGAGACGTTGGCAATCACAATCTTGCCGGGGCCACGCTCCAGGAACTCATCGGCCAGAAGCACCATCACCATCTCTTCGCTCACGGCCTGCCCGGTCTCCGTAGCCAGCGCCACGCGATCCGAATCGATGTCGAAAAGGAAGCCCGCGTCGGCGCCCACATGCTTCATCAGAGGGGCAAGCTGCAACTCCACCATCTTGCGATTTGTCGCCGGCTCATGAACGAACGCGCGGCCTTCGAGCCGCTCGTTGAAGAGCACGAAGTTCAGGCCGAAGCGATCGTGCATGCGGCGCAGCAGCAAGGCGGAAAGACCATTCGTGCAGTCCACGAGGATCTTGAACTTTTTCAGCCGTTCGAGCGGGAACAGCTTCGCCAGATCGTCCAAATACTGGTCGATCGCGGTGCGATCGGTCTGGAGTTTGCCGACCGACTCGTGACCGACGAAGGCGAATTTTTTCAGATGGTAAATGTCCAGCAATTCGCCGGACTCTCCCGTGGCCAGATACGAACCGTACGGTCCCAGGAACTTCAGCGCGTTCCATTCGGCCGCGTTGTGACTCGCGCCAATGGAGATGCCGCCGGCCGCATCTACGCGGCGGATCGCGTGTTGAATGACGGGCGTCGAAACCACGCCGAGGTCAATCACATCGTGGCCTGTCGCTAACAGGCCCGCCACGACTCCCTCGCGGATCATGATGCCGCTGGCGCGCGGGTCACGCCCGATCACGATCTTGCCCGGTGCGTCGAGGAACGTCCCGAACGCGGCGGCGAAATCGAGTATGTGCGCCGCGGTCAGCCCCGGGCCGACGACGCCGCGCAATCCCACCTGCGAGATGCGCAAGTTTCCTTCTGTTGCCATTACGATTAGTCCTCCAGCCGGAGCAGCCCGAAGGCCTCCGGTACGTGATAACTCGGCGCCCCCGTCGGTCTCCAGCAGATGGACTTCCGCTTCGGCGGCGGGCCTTGGATGCGATACAGGTTGACGCGATATTCCGTGCCCGCGACGGCGGGCTTGTCGGTGATCGACTTCACCGGAATGCGGAAGGCCGCGTACCAAGTCTTCCTGGCCGCATCGATGCGCGCGGCGTGTTCGAAGCCCGAGTTCCACAACCAGCCGCCCTCCGGCTTGGGCTGCTTTCGGTCGATGTCGAGATCGACCCATTCGCCTTGCGGCGAAATCTCAAACTCGCGGTACTGCCAGATTTTTTCGAAGTCGGCGCCCACGAACACTTCGGCGACGTCGTAGTCCCACATCAAGTTGGTCTCTTTGACCGTGTCGGGCGACGGCTTCATGTAGAGCTGTTCGTAAGGGCACACAAAGAGGAAGTATAACGCCTGCGGCGTCCAGCGCGCGATCACTTGCGTGCGGTGTCCGGGCACGGGTTCGTTCTGGGAGCCGTGGTCGAAAAAGACCGACGGCGCGTTGCGCCACAGACTCGACGCAGGATCGGTATTGAGCTTCAGGTCCTGAGCCAGCCGTTTGGCCTGCATGCGACCGGGTTCTTCCGCCCAGGAGCAGAGGGCGCAGAAAAGGAGGAGAGCAAGGAATTTCATCGCTATTTCTATCATACGGCCCGGCTTTACTGAGTTCTCGCGACGAGGCGCCGCCATCAGACATACATGAGGTCCCCATCCGTATTCACAGATCACAAGGAAGAACTGGAGCAGTCCGAGTTTCAGATGGGCGTGGAAGCGGGCAGACTCGCCGTGACGCTCGACCTACTGACCGATGCGCTCGTGATGGTGATGCAGCACGGGGTCTATTGCCAGAGCGCGCGCCAGCCCGGTAAGCCGGCCATGGACATCCAGACCATCTCGTTGAACGTCGAGCAGGCAAAGGAACTCGTTCAGTCGGTGATTGGCGAAATCCGCAACAGACAGGCTTCGGAGCCGCCACCGCCCAGTCCGAAACGGGTCCAATGACCAGGATTTCTCCCGGCCGCCCTCCTTCGTAAGTCACGGCGCGGACTGTAGGGCAGAATGCATTCTGAGAGGTTTGAGCGCGCGCAAAGCTCGCCAGCGGGACCGCCTGCGAGCGGTCCTTCCGGCCGGACAAGCTGCGGGGCTGAAGCCTCACGCAGGCTGAAAGCTGACCCGACCGCATTGCGGCCATTTTCATTCCGATGAGCGGGCCGCCGGGGCATCCCGACTCCTTCGCACGTCGCAGTTCCGTTTCGACATCGGAGCCCGATTCAGCATGTGGCGGTGCGACACTCGGCTTTCTCACGATTGCTGAATAATGCTACAGAATACACATTCGTTCTTGAATCATCCTGAATATAAAGATGGGGCAGGATCAGCTACTTGAGGGCATTTTGTACAATAATCCATCGCTTTCCTGCCCACGCCATGACCATTCATTTCCCAGTAGCTGGACGGTTCAGGCACCACCTCCAGGAGGGGGGGTGGTTGCGCCCGGATTTCAGATGTGATTGTCTGATTAACATCGGTCCACGGACAGGAGGTCCATTTTGTCTGCCGCGTCACCCACTCATTCACTTCTCAGAGCCGAGGAGCAGGACTATCTGGACAGCCTGATCCGCAAGCACGAGGGACAGCCGGGCATGTTGCTGGCGATCCTGGAAGCAGTTCAGGAACGGCAACCGAACCACTACCTTCAGCCGGAGGTGCTGGAATACCTTGCCGCGCGCACGGGCATTCCCGGATCGCAGATCTACAGCGTGGCCACTTTCTATGCGCTGTTCAACCTGCGTCCGCAGGGCGAACACACGGTATGCATCTGCCGCGGCACGGCGTGCCACACACGCGGATCGAGGACCCTGCTGGAACGGGTCAAGCTGCAGCTCGGGCTGCAGGAGGGCGACGACGAGGGCAGCGCCGACAAGGTCACGGCCACGACGGCCGACAAGAAGTTCACGCTGCGGACAGTTGCGTGTTTCGGCCAGTGCGCTTTGGCGCCCGTGGTCGAGGTGGATCACAACATCCTGAGCCACGTGAACGAGCGTGCCCTGGAGCGGGAGATCGACCACCTGAGGGAGAATCGCGATGAGGCGAATTGACGACCTGAGCAGCTTCCACGCGGCTCGCGAGTCGGGCCTGAGCAAGCTGCTGCCGAATGTGCCCCGTATCGCGGTGGGCATGGGAACGTGCGGAACGGGCAACGGCGCGGAAGCCGTTTATCACGCGTTCGCGGACCAGATTCAGGGCCGCGGCCTAGGCTACAAGCTGGTTCGCACGGGTTGTTTCGGCGCGTGTTCCGAAGAGCCGCTGGTGAACGTGCGCCTGCCGGGCAAGCCGCTCGTCATTCTGCATCGCGTGCAGGCGAGCGACGTCACCGCGATTCTGGACGACGTCGCTGCGAGCCGCATCCCGGTGGAACTGGCGCTCTGCAAAATCGAAGAATGGGACCATGTCACATCGCACGTGCAGTACGGTTGCGACTACCGCGACATTCCCATGTGGAACGAGGTTCCGTTCTTTCAGGGCCAGAAGAAGCTGGTGCTGCGCCACTGCGGTTTGATCAGTCCACTGGACATCGAAGAGTACATTGCGGTTGGCGGCTACGAGGCGCTGTATAAAGTTCTCATCGATGGCGATCCGGAACGCGTAAACGAGCAGATCAAACTCGCCAAGCTGCGCGGGCGAGGCGGCGCGGGCTACCTCACCGGGCTCAAGTGGGAGATGATGCGGAAGGCGCAATCGGGGCAGAAGTATCTCATCTGCAACGCCGACGAGGGCGATCCCGGCGCCTACATGAACCGCAACGAGATTGAGAGCGATCCGCACAGCCTGATCGAAGGCATGACGATCGGTGGATTCGTGACCGGCGCGACGGAGGGCATCCTCTACGTGCGGGCAGAGTACCCGCTCGCCGTGCACCGGCTGCAGCAGGCGATCGAACAGGCCGAAGCCTGCGGCCTGCTGGGCGACAATATCCTGGGCCGCGGCTTCCACTTCCACCTGAGCATGGTGGAAGGCGCGGGCGCGTTCGTCTGCGGCGAGGAGACCGCGCTCATCCGATCACTGGAAGGCAAGGCCGGCCGGCCGACTCCGCGCCCGCCCTACCCGGCGCAAAAGGGCCTGTACGGAAAGCCGACAAACATCAACAACGTCGAAACCTGGTACAACGTCGCGCCCATCGTGATCCGCGGCGCGAGTTGGTTCCAGGAAACGGGCAGCCCGAAGAGCCCCGGCACGAAGGTGTTTTCCCTGGTCGGGAAAGTCCAGCGCACGGGCTTGGTCGAGATGCCGCTTGGCACGCCGTTGAAGACGTTCGTCTACGACGTGGGCGGCGGCGTTGCGCCCGGCCGCAGCGTGAAATCCATTCAGACGGGCGGCCCCTCGGGCGGCTGCATCCCGCAGGACATGTTCGACACGCCTGTCGACTACGAGACGCTGGCGCAGCTCGGTTCCATCATGGGCTCGGGCGGCATGGTGGTGATGGACGAAGACAACTGCATGGTGGACGTGGCGCGGTTCTTCGTGGAATTCACCCACTCGGAATCGTGCGGCAAGTGCGTGCCGTGCCGCAGCGGGCTCGACCAGTCGCTGAGCATCCTCAACAAATTCACCCGCGGGGAAGCCACGGAGGCCGACCTGGCCACGCTCGACGAGATCAGCCGCATGATTCGCGACATGTCGCTGTGCGGGCTGGGGCAGACGGCGCCGAATCCGGTGCTGACCACAATCCGTCACTTCCGCAACGAGTTCGAAGATCATCTGAGGGCGAAGCGCTGCCGCGCCGGGGTATGCGAAGACCTGGCCCTCAGCCCGTGCGAGAATTCCTGCCCGCTGCACATGAACATCCCGCGCTTCCTGCAGTTGCTGAAGGAAGACCGGATGGAGGACGCGTTCCTGAGCGTGATCCTCGATAACCCGCTCCCCGCGTCCACCGGACGGGTCTGCCAGCATCCCTGCGACAATCGCTGCCGCCGGGCCGGCGTGGACGAAGCGGTCAATATGCGCGACGTGCACCGCTTCATCGCCGACTCCGCGTTTGCCGACGATGAGCTTTATGCGCGCGCCATGAGCCGGTTGCTGGCTTGCCGCAAGCCCCAGACGGGTAAGAAGGTTGCCGTGATCGGTGCGGGGCCGACGGGCCTGGCGTGCGCGTACTACCTGGCGCTGCTCGGCCACGAAGCCGTGGTTTATGAGTCGAACGCCGCGGCCGGCGGCATGTTGCGCTATGCCCTGCCCGACTACCGCTTACCGAAGGGCAGCCTCGACCGCGAGATCGGAATCATCGAAGGCGCGGGCGTGAAGTTCGTGTTCAACACGGTGGTGGGACGCGACGTCATGTTGAACGATCTGGACGGAGACTACGACGCCGTGTTCCTGTCCATCGGGACGTGGAAAGAGTCGTGGGTCTACCTGCCGGGCACCGAACTTACGGGCGTCATGCCGGCCCTGCCATTCCTGGAAGCGGTGGCCAAGCAGCAGCCGGTGACCGTCGGAAAGAGAGTCACGGTCATCGGCGGAGGCAATGCGGCCATCGACTCGGCGAGAACGGCTCTGCGGCTCGGAGCGGAGGTAACCATCCTCTATCGCCGCGAGCGCAAGGATATGCCGGCGATTCCGGAAGAGACCGAAGCGGCGGAAGCCGAAGGCGCGAAGATCGTCTTCCTTGCCGCCCCGCACCGCATCATCGGCGACGCCGAGGGCCACGTCAAAGCGATTGAAGCGGTGAAGACCCAGCTCGGTGAATACGATTCCTCCGGCCGCCGGCGGCCGGTGCCGACCGGAGAAATAATCCGCTTTGCCTGCGACAACGTCGTGCTCGCCGTGGGCGAAACCGTGGACTTGGACTTCGTGAAGGCCAGTGGCCTGAAGTTGCAGGAAAGCGGGGCAATGCTGGAGGTCGATCGCTATTCACTGGAGACGAGCCGCAAGAATTTCTACGCCGGCGGCGACCTGATCACGGGCGCTTCCAACGTGTCCAATGCGATGGGCTACGGAAAAAAGGCGGCCCGCAATATCGATCAGCGGCTGATGGGCGAAAAGCGCTGGAAGCAGCTCTGGCCGGAGTTTGAGTACTCGCAATCGCCCCCGGCTCACCCTAGCGAGAGCGGACGCCACCGCGTCAGCGAAGTCGACGCCGCGAGGCGCGCAAAGACCTTCGATGACGCGACCGTGGGCCTGACCCCGGTGGAAGCGATGGAAGAAACGTGCCGGTGCCTGCGGTGCGATGTCCGCAACGGCGAATAGGCCGGGAAAGAACGGAGAAGCATAACCATGGCAAACATGATTTCGCTCCGCATCGACGGCGAACTGATCCGCGTCGAGGAAGGACATTCGATCTTCCAGGCGGCCGAGACGTCCGGAAAGCCGATCCCCGGGCTCTGCCAGATGAAGGGCCTTTCGCCGGTGGGCGCCTGCCGCTTGTGCGTTGTGGAGGTGGCCGGCGTCAACCGCCTGCTCCCTTCCTGCACGACGCCGGCGCAGGAGGGCATGTCCGTCACGACGCAGTCAGCCCGGCTCAGAGCGTATCGCCGGATGATTGTCGAACTGCTGCTGGCCGAACGGAATCACATCTGCGCGGTCTGCGTCTCGAACAATCACTGCGAGTTGCAGACTCTGGCGCAGAAGCTGGGCGTGACGCACGTCCGCTATACCTACGCTTACCGGGCGTACCCGGTGGACGCAACCCACCCGCGCTTCGTGCTGGACCACAACCGCTGCATCCTCTGCACGCGCTGCGTGCGGGTCTGCGCTGAGCTGGAGGGCGCGCATGTCTGGGATGTGGCCGGGCGCGGCGTCGGTTCGCGGCTGGTATGCGAGCTGAATCGCAGTTGGGGCCAGGCGTCGTCCTGCACCGGTTGCGGCAAGTGCGTGCAGGTCTGCCCGACCGGCGCGCTCGCCGAAAAGGGCTGCGCGGTGGAAGAGATGATCAAACGCGGCCAGTCTATCAGCCACCTGGCCGAAACTCGGGGAGGTACGCTGTGAGCGGGACGGCAGTGAAAGCGCGGATCGCGACGGCATGGCTGGACGGCTGCTCCGGCTGCCACATGTCGCTGCTGGATATCGACGAGGCGCTGGCCGTGCTCGCCGGGCGGATCCAGCTCGTCTTTGGCCCGCTTGTGGACGCGCAGGAGTTCCCCGAAGAAGTGGACGTGACGCTGGTGGAAGGAGCCGTGAGCAGCCAGGACGACCTGCGGCTGCTGCAGGCTATCCGGCAGCGCACCAAGTTCCTGGTGGCGCTGGGCGACTGCGCGGTCACCGGGAATGTGCCGTCGATGCGGAACGGCCTCCCCGTGAAGCGGATGCTGGACAGCATTTACATCCAGGGCGTCACGACGGCGCCGGGCGTGCCGAAAACCGGCGTCCCATCTCTGCTGAGGCATGCAAGCCCGCTGCATGAGAGCGTTCGAGTGGATCTGCATGTGCCCGGGTGCCCGCCCAAACCCGAGGCGATCGCGTTCGTCCTGAAAGAGTTGCTGGACGGCCGCAAGCCCGACCTGACCGGTCAGGTGAAGTTCGGATAGGAGTCTCAAGCCATGGCGCAACGCATCGTCATCCCACACGTTTCCCGCATCGAGGGCCACGCTAAGATCGCGATCCATCTGAACGATTCGGGCGAGGTGGATTCCGCGCAACTGCACGTCACGCAGGTGCGCGGCTTCGAGAAGTTCACCGAGGGCCGGCCGTACTATGAGATGCCGTCCATCACCGCGCGCATCTGCGGCATCTGCCCGGTGAGCCATCTGCTGGCCAGCTCGAAGGCCTGCGACGCCATCATGGCCGTGCGCATTCCGCCCGCGGCGAAGCTGCTGCGCGAACTGCTGCACTGCGCGCAATTCGTGCAGTCTCATGCTCTGAGCTTCTTTCACCTCTCGGCTCCCGACCTGCTGCTCGGGATGGACAGCGATCCGGCGCAGCGCAACATTCTCGGCGTGCTGGAACAGCACCCCGATCTGGCGCGCGACGGCATCGCGCTGAGGAAGTTCGGCCAGATGGCCATCGAACGCCTGGCGGGGGAGCGCGTCCATCCGGCCTGGGTCGTGCCGGGCGGGGTCCATGCGCCGCTACGAGCCGAGTTGCGGGACGCCATCCTCGGAGAACTCCCGATCGCGCGTTCGATCGTGCGCCGCACGCTCCACATGTTCAAGGGTGTTCTGGACAACTTCCAGGCCGAGATTGACAGCTTCGACAACGAGCCGACCGCCTACGCCGGGCTGGTGACACGCCAGAATTCAATGCATTGGTATGACGGCGACGTGGCGTTTGTCGACGAGAAGGGCGCGCCTCTGGCCCGCTTTGAAGATCCGGTGGAGTATTCGAACTACATCGGCGAAGCGGCAGTGCCGTTCTCTTACCTGAAAGCGCCGTACTTCATTCCAAGGGGCTACCCCGCGGGGATCTACCGGGTGGGACCGCTGGCCCGCCTGAACGTCGCGGAAACGTGCGGAACGCCTCTGGCCGACGCCGAACTGGCCGAATACCGGCAGCGCGCCGGCCATCCCGCACAGAGCGCGTTCTACTACCACTACGCGCGCCTGATTGAAGCGCTGCGGGGCGTTGAGAAGATGGAGCTGCTGTTGCAGCACCCCGACATTCTCTCGACGCACGTACGCGCACGAGCCCAAGTGAACTGTCTGGAGGGCGTGGGCATCATCGAGGCGCCTCGCGGCCTACTGATCCACCATTACCAGGTCAACGAAGCCGGAGCGATCACCAAGGCCAATCTGATTGTCGCCACGGGCCACAACAACCTGGCGATGAATCATGCGGTGGAGCAGGTCGCCAAGCGCTTTGTGAAAGGCGCCAAGATCGAAGAGGGCATGTTGAACCGCGTATCCGCCGTCGTGCGTGCCTTCGATCCATGCCTGAGTTGCTCGACGCACGCGCTTGGGCAGCCGGCGGTGCAGATCGATCTGCTGTCCTCCGAAGGAGAAGTGCTGGATCGCGTCGAGAACTAAGAGTAGGACAGATGATCGCTTGCGTCGTCTGTCCCACTAGCGTAGTGCGTCATGCACAATGATGATTATTCCTGGCGCTCAACGCTGCCGATTGTGATTCTATGAAAGCGCTGCAGCGGGGTTCTGCCGTATTCTGGCGGAACCCCAGATTGGAAAGGAGCTGCAGCGATATGGAACAGTTTATCGGATGCGATGCGCACAAGAAGTTTTCGGTATTCGTGACGATCAAGAACGCGGCGAATACGGGGCGGCAACGCGGGTAGGCCATGAGCGGCAGGTGTTTCGGGCGTTTCTGAAGCAACTTCCGCCAGGCTCCCAGATCGCGCTGGAAACCAGTGGTTTTTACTACTGGATGGTGGACGAGATGGAGCGGGCCGGGCATGTTGCGCGGCTGGCGCACGCGCGCACGGCCAAGCGGCGCATGGAGGGGCGGCACAAGACCAACGCGCGGGATGCGCAAGGTCTGGCGATGCTGTTGCGCAACGGGACCTTGCCGCAGGTCTGGATTCCGTCGGCGGAGATGCGCGACCAGCGGGAATTGTTGCGTTGGCGGATGTGTTTGTCGAAGATACGGGCGCGCGTGAAGAACCGGATCCACGGCGCGTTGCTGCGCTACAACGTGGACGTCGCGGTGTCGGATTTGTTTGGCGATCAGGGACGCGCGGAGCTGCTGTCGCGCTTGGACGAGTTGCCGCGCTACAGCCGGGCGAGCGTGCTGAGCCAGTTGGAGCTGGTCGACACTTTGGAAACGCAAATCGCCGAGCGCGAGGCGGAGATCAAAGAGATGCTGTATCCGAGCGTGGAGCGCGACTTGCTGGACACGCTGCCGTGCGTCGGCCCGGTGCTGAGCGCGGTGCTGGCGCTGGAGTTGGGCGAGGTGCGGCGTTTCCCGAACCCGGGCTCGCTGGCCAGCTATGCCGGCCTGGTGCCGACGGCACGCGAGAGCGCCGAGTGGAAGAAGCAGGACGGCTGTCCGCGGGACTGCAACGTGTATCTGAAGTGGGCCTATGTGGAGGCGGCCAATCTGATCGCAGCGCATCGCAAGCAGTGGTCCGAACGGCACGCGGTGCGGCTGTATGAACGCGTCCGGAACAAGACCCGGATGCATGGCAAGGCAGCCCTGGCGGTGGCCCGCCACCTGGGCGAGGCCTCGTGGCACATGCCGAGCAAGCTCGAGGTTTATCGGGAGCCGCTTGTACGGCGGCCCGCTCTTTCGTTGACGCACGGGTAAGCGCGACTGCCCCATGGCCCGAGAGGCCGACCTGTGAATGCGACACCCGAGAGGCGGAACAAGGATCATGCAGCAGTAGAGGGCGGATTGTATGGATTCCGACGCAAGAGCGGAGCCGGATCGGATCTCGACCAAGCGAGCGTGCAGTGCAGAGCAGCGGTTTTGGATGAGGAAGGAAGGCGTATTTAGCTTGGGGGCGCCGCCCCCAAACCCCTGGGATTTAGCGCTTGGTGCCGTCCCAGGCTGGCGCGAAGAGACATTCTGTTGACGAAGGGCTGAGGACGGGGCCTGCATCCTCAGCCTGGTCCGGCCCCGGAACCGGCGCTCGGGTTGCGTCCCCGCAGAGCCCTGTCCCCCGCTCCGGTCAGGAGTAGTGTATGCCCAAAGAGACGAAAACAGACGCCCTGGTGGGCGCCCTAAATCAAAAACACAAAAAACGCCGTTGACGGTCGAGAGCGCTTTCATATATGGGGCAGCTTGGCAAGCTGCGGCCGATTGGCAATCGGCCAACCGGCACGTTGGCGCGAGACGGCGGCGGTAGGCAACCGCCGCGCAGGCTGGCAGCCTAATGCCACATACTTTTTGGGGGCGCCCGTGAGCAGACAGGCCGGCCAGGGCTGAAGGGGCTCAGCCGGGGCGCGCGCTGGGCCGCTTTTTGGGCGTGGGTTTTGCTGTGGATTGCGTTTTTTTGGCCGAATTCGCCAAGGCCGTACGGGATATCTTCTCCAGCCGGTTTAGCAGTGATTTCAACCTGCGATATTGCTGAGAGGCGGCTTTGTAGAGGGGCCCGGCCGCCGAGCTGAGCCGCACATTGACGGTTTTGGCTTGCGCTTTGTAGGTCCACTCCCAATAGGGGCCGTGTCGCTTGGCGGGGTCGGTGTGGCAGGGGCAGCTGGGCTGGCCGCATTTCATTGTCCGCTCCAGCACTGTTCCCTTGCAGAAGAACTCCAGTTGCTGAAGTTCCCGTTTCAGTTCCAGGAAGCGCTGCGCGGCGGATTTTCGAGGTACAGACATCGTTTTGCCGCTTTGGGTGTATTCCTACGGGAATAATACCGTAGGAATACACCAGGCTCAACCAACCTGCCCAGGATCCTCTCCCGGCTTGGAGGGCCGATGCGCTCTCCCTGTATCAGCGACTGCTCCCCGCTGCCTCTTTGGAATCCTTCCATCCCCAGCCCGGGTTCCGCCAGAACAACCGCGTCTACACCTTCCTGGTCGTGATGTGGTTGATGATTGCCCAGCGGCTGCAGCGTATGGCCTCACTGGAGACCGCTGTCCTCGAGTTGCTGCGCGGCGCCTGCCCGCCACCTTCTGGCCGCAGCCCTGCAAGCGCCTGCAAGATTGTCTCCAGGGCAGCCAGAGCTTGTCCAGTCACACCGGAGCTTACAATAAGGCACGGCAGGCATTGCCGACGGCGGTGGTGGAACAGAGCTGCGACCGGATTTTCGAACAGTTGACCTCCCAACTGGAGGAAATCGTGCCCGCCTTCGGGGTGCGGGCTTTTTTCGTCGATGGAACGTCGGTGCGCCTGGCCCACAGCCAACCACTGTGCCAATCCTATCCGCCCGGATCCAACCAACACGGGGAGGCCCACTGGCCGCTGCTGAGGATGTTAGTAGCGCACGATTTGGAAACCGGGCTGGCCATGCGCCCTCAATGGGGGCCGATGCATGGCCTCCAAGCGGTGAGCGAACAACAACTCCTGGAGACGGTCCTGGACCGCCTGCCGAGCGGATCGGTCCTGGTAGGGGATGCCAACTTTGGAGTCTTTTCGGTGGCCTATGCGGCAGCGCAGCACCATCACCCGGCTCTGTTGCGCTTGACGCTGGCCCGAGCGCTCCGTCTGGCGGGCGGACCGTTACAGGAGGGGATCGACCGGCCCATCCTACGGCGGCCGAGCCGGGACGATCGCAAGGGCCATCCTGGCTGGCCTGGGGAGGCCTGGGTGCGAGGCCGTCTGCTGGTCCGCCAAGTTCAGCCCGACAACGGCGCCGCCCCGTTTCTGTTGTACTTGTTCACCACCTTGCCCACGGGCCAGGACGAAATCTTCAAACTGTACGGGCAGCGCTGGAACATTGAAACGGATCTACGAAGCCTGAAAAGCACCCTGGAATTGGACCAGTTGACGTGCACCACGCCGGAGATGGTTGCCAAGGAATTGGATCTGGCCATGGCCGCCTACAACCTGGTGCGAGCCATCACCTGTCTGGCCGCGCAGCGCACGGGCCTTCCTCCCCGCAGCTACAGCTTCACGCGGGTCCGCAACGTCATCCAAGCGTTTGCACCACTGGTGGCGGCCGCCCAGGTCCCGCAGGAGGCACAGAAATATCTCGATCAAATGATGTACTACGTGCAGCAAGCCAAGCTGCCCAAGCGAGGTCGAAAGCGCCCTTCCTATCCCATGAAGGTCTGGAGCAGGGGTGCCTCGTTCCCCCTACGCAGCCAGTAGCACCATGCCATAGGACACTCAAAAAGTATGTGGCATTAGGCTGGCAGCCTGCCCCACGGCGCCGGCACCGGTTCCACTTCTATGCCGCACACCCCGCCCGTTCGTAGCGTGCCACCTCGAAGCTCGTTTCGCGTAGAATCGAAAAGAAAGAGGATAAAGTGAAAGCATTCGAAGTCATCCGACTGACGATTGGCGGTGATATGCTAATCCTCATCCCTGAACTAAGCCGCGCCCGCCGGGGAGCGGTAGAGATTGCTCGACGTATTCCAGTGAAGCGTCGGATCGACAAATGAACCGTTTTGCCCCGAGTTCGCTCCGCAGCATCGTGAGGAGTCCTTCCGCTATGTCCAAATTCCCGTTGACCGCCCTGCTGGCGACGCTGGCCGTCGCTTCCTGCCTGCCGGCTCAGAACGCAACCATTCAAGAAGAGAAGCAGACCTTCAAGACCTATCCCTATTCCGGGCCGGATCCGGCGCCCATCATGACCCGCTCCAGCATGTGGGCCAATGGAGCCAGTCTCTACCCTTACTACTTCTTTGACGAGCTGAGCTACGACGGCGTCAACCGCGACTACAACATCGTCCGCCTGGAGAATGCCTATATCAAGTTGCTCGTGTCACCCGCCGACGGGGGTAAGCTTCTCGCCGCCATCGAGAAGAGCACCGGCAAGGATTTTCTCTACTTCAACCGGGTCCGCAAGTACCGTGATATCGCCCATCGCGGCCCCTGGACCTCGGGCGGCATCGAGTGGAATTTCGGCGTCATCGGTCATACCCCCGCAACCGCCTCGCCCGTCGACTACCTGATCCGCAATAACCCGGACGGCAGCGTCACCTGCATCGTCGGAACCATGGACCTGCCCTCACGCACCGAATGGCGCGTTTCCATCACCCTGCCGAAAGACAAGGCGTATTTCCTCACCGAAGGGCTATGGTACAACCCCCAGCCGCTCGACCAGTCCTACTACGTGTGGATGAACGCGGCCGCCAAGCTCAGCCAGGGCCTCGAATTCATCCTGCCCGGCACGAAATACATCGCCCACGATTACTCCGTGCCCGTCGAGCCCTGGCCGCTCCTGCCCGACGGCCGCAGCCTCGCTTTGTACAAGGACCATCGCGAAGCGGACGAGGGCGGCAGTTACTTCGTGCACGGCAAGCTCCAGGAATCCAACGGTGCGTATTGGCACGACTTGAAGTTCGGCTATGGCCACTGGGCACTGCACGAGGAAGTGCCAGGGCAGAAGTTCTTCCGCTGGCCGCTCTCGCGTGACGGTGCAATCTGGGAGAACCTGCTCACCGACAGCGACGGGCCGTACTTCGAACCGCAGTCCGGCCGGCTGCTCGACCAGAACGACCACGAGTTCTTCGCGCCCTACACCACCGACCACTGGCGCGAATACTGGTTCCCCTACAAAGAAATTGGCCCCATGGTGAAGGCCACGCCCGCCGGCGTGCTGAATGCCAGGACCACAGGGCAGGAAGTCGATCTCGGCTTCAGCTCGCTGACCAAGATCGACGAAGACCTGGTGGTCTACAACGGCGATAAGGAGGTCTTTCGCGAGCGTTTGCGCCTCGACCCCATGGGCATCTTCGAGAAGAAACTCGCCGTTGCGATTCCCAAGGGCGCGCTGCGCGTCCGGCTTGGCAAGTTGTTGACCTACACCGACGACCCGCAGGACGGGCTCCTGAAGCGCCCGCTGAACTTCCACAACTACAACGACTCGACGCTCGAGGGGCTCTACCAATCGGCCGAGCGCGCCGAGCGCGAGCGCAACTACCGCGTCGCTCTCGATCAATACCTCGAATGCATCCAGCGCGACCCCACGCACCTTCGGGCACTGACGCGCACCGCCGCCATTTACTACCGCATGGCCGAGTATCCCAAAGCTTTGGAGTACGCCCGCCGCGCACTCGACTTCGTGATGTACGACGCCGACGCCAATTACTTCTACGGCCTGATCTCACGCCGCATGGGCGACTTTACCGATGCCACTGAGACGTTCGGCTGGGCCGCCCGCTCGATGAAGTATCGTTCGTCAGCCTACTGCCAGCTCGCCGAAATCTACCTGATGGAAGGCAACTTCGAGCGCGCCGAAGAGTATGCGCGCCGCTCGCTCGAATACGACACGCACAGCGTCAAGACCTACCAGGTGTTGAGCACCATCTACCGGCGCATGGGCAAGCCCGACAAGGCCCGCGAGACTCTGGCGCGCGTTCTGGACATCGATCCCCTCTGCCATCTCGCCCGCTTCGAGACCTATTTGCTCCAGCCGGATGCCAAAACGCTGGCCGCCTTCCGCTCGATGATCCGCAACGAAATGCCGCACGAGTCTTACCTCGAAATCGCCGCTTACTATATGAATCTCGGGTTGGACGACGACGCGCTGCGCCTGCTCGAAGTCGCACCCGATCAGGCCGAGATCCGCTACTGGCAGGCCTACCTGCTCCGCGACAAATCGCCCGAGAAGAGCGCGAGCGTGCTGCGCAAGGCCGCGTCACTCTCGCCATACCTGGTCTTCCCCTTCCGCCAGGAAGCTATCCCGGTCTTCGAGTGGGCCGATCGGGCGTTGACTGGCGATTCGGCCGGTGCCTGGAAAGCCAACTACTATCTCGGCCTTATCGAATGGGGCCTGCATCGCGAGGAGGATGCGCTCAAGGTGCTGGCGTCGGCCGGAGACCGGCCTGACTATGCCGCCTTCTACGCCAGCCGGGCATTTCTCGAACAGGGCGCCGGCACGGGCGCCAAGGCGTCCGCCGCTTCAACCAGCGCTTCAGCCAGCCTCGATAAGGCCCAGGCCGATTTCGAGAAGGCCTGGACCATCGATCCCAAGGACTGGCGCAACGCCAAACGCTTGGTCGCCTTCTACGCCTCGCGCGGGATGCATGACAAAGCCCTGGAAGTGGCCGAGACCGCCGCTAAGGCGTTCCCGAAACAGGACATCATCAAGGTGATACTCGCTCGCGCCTACCTGAACGCGGGCCGCTATCAGGACTGCCATGCCACCCTGGAACACGCGGCGATTCTGCCCGCCGAGGGCCAGAGCGACGTCTACAGCCTGTACGCCGACTGCCAGATGGCCATGGCGCTGGAAGCGATGAAGCAGGGCCAGTACGATCGCGCCGAGCAGCGCTTGGTTGCCTCCAAGGAGTATCCGGAACGCCTGGGCACGGGTAAGCCCGCCGATCCCGATTACCGCGTGCAGGACAGCCTGCTGATTCTGTGCTATCAGAAGACCAACCAATCCGCCAAAGCCGCCGAGCGCAAGACCGCCATCAACGACTTTGCCACCCGGAATTCCAGGGAAGGCTGGGACAAGCTCAGCCCCAAGCTCGACGCCTGGTACGCTTCCGACTTCCCGAGCACGGATCCCGTCACCGCACTCCGGAAACTCACCCAAGAGATCCGTGGCAGCAGGCACAGAGCCGAGTAGCGCGTGGTGGGGCGGCTCCAGCGCCGCGCGGGGTGCAGGCCCCGCCAGTGGATGGCTCGAAGGGGATGGATGGTAATCCGTCCCCTTCTCAATTCCCCAGACATTCCCGCCTACCAAGCCCGAATAGCAAGAGCGCCCAGCCTTCGGCCCAGGGATCGACGACGCCCCCCTCTTGCAGTGAATGCAGCGGCCTCACGACCCGCGGCGCGTCGTACCGCAAATGTGAGAATGCGGGGGCGCCAGCGGCTGTTTCGCCTGCGCCCCAAAACCCGATACGCGGCCGAATCGAGAAGACGGCCCACTTCTGGTATAGAGCCCTACAACCAGCTAGCGCCTATGCTCCAGCGGCGGTCGAGACAGCGGTACGGCCGATTCTTCTCCGCCACCGCAAATCCCACCCCCGGCAACTCGTCCATCGCGCTGGCCAGGAACCACTCGCGACGCAGAATAACCCGGTGCCCGCCGGGCGCGGCAGTTCGTCACTTCACGTCGAACAGGCGCTCCGCAAACTCCCGGCTGCGCTTGAGATTCGCGCTCAGCGGCCGGGTGATCTTCGTCGTTGGATCCCACGCCAATTCCACGGTCAGCCAGCCCCGGTAGTCGTTCTTCTTCAACTCGGCCGCAACCGCGCCGTAATCCAGGTCGCCGCCGGCCAGTTCTTCCAGCCACACGCCGTCCTTCGAGTTACGCAGATGCACGTCGCCAATGCGTTTGCCGGCCTCGCGCAGGATCTGCATTACGTCCTCGCCGCCGCGCAGAGTCCAGTGCGTGTCCATGCAGATGCCGACGTTCCTCGCGGTCGTGTTCTTCACGAAGTAGCGCCACTCGCGGGCGTGATCGGCCATCTCGGGAGCGTGCTGGTGCACCAGCAGCCGCAGCTTCATGCGCGTCAACGCCGAGCCCAGTTGCTCCAGCGCCTGCGCTTCCGTGGCAAGCTCCGCGTCTGTCTTGGAGGCGTGGCCGGGCTTGGGGTCGCAGTTGAAACTGATCGCCTCCAAGCCCTTGTGCGGCTTCAATCGTTCGGCATAAGCCAGCGCCGTTTCCACGGTCTGTTTCGACGCGTCGTTGTGCATCGGACCGCCGATGTAAGCGATGGGCAGCGCCAGGCCGTGCTGGTCCAGAAGAGCCAGCGTATCGGCGGTCTTCTCGGGTGGGAAGAAGTTCGAAGTCAACTCCACGGCCCGGTAGCCCGCTTCGTGAAGTATTGCGAAGATTTCGTCGGCGTGGTCCAGCGTCTTTTGCTTCCGCTTCCCGTAATCCTGCTCGAAGATATAGGTCTGGCAGGCCAGGCGCGGCGCGTACCCTTTCGCCTGGGCGAGCGGCGCGGTCGCAGCCAGCGCCAGCCATTCTCTGCGCGATAAATTCATCTGGGCCACCCCCGCGGTCAACCTATCACCGCCGCTCATCCGGGTGCAACGCCGAGGTGCCACATCGGCCTCGAATCGCCGCTCCTGGGGCACGTTCGTAGTGGCATGAATCAACCTCCCGTAACCCGCGCGGCGAGCAGGACGTATTCTATTCGGAGTTCCCGTGCTGGGTCCCCAAGAGCCTCCCGGCCGACGGCGAAAGGTGGGCCGTGCGAATGAGGCGACAAACGCCAAAACCGGTAAGTCCACCGGTTTTGGCACATCCGCGACGAGTTGCTATGACTAAGCTCGCTTTGTTGCTCACCGTCTCGACGGCGCTCGCCTCGGGCCAGACCGCGCCGGTTCCTACATCGGTCGAAACCGCCAGGAAGGCCAGTATCGAAGGCATTGTCCTCAACGAAGTCACCAAAGAGCCGCTGCGTCGGGTTGAGCTCCGTCTCTATCAACCGGCGAAGATCGGCGGCAACGATTTCGCTTATTCCGCAGTGACCGATGCCGCCGGCAAGTTCCGCATCGAAAACATCGAGCCCGGAGAGTACTACCTCGACCATCGCAAGACCGGCTTCGTCGGCAGCCGGAACTCCTTCGGCTTTTCAACTCGCGCGCTGAAACTCGGAGCGGGGGAGGCGCTGGCCGGCCTGCGCTATTCGCTCCTTCCTCAGGCCATTGTGACCGGCCACGTAGTCGACGATGAGGGGGAACCCGTCCAGGGCGTGCGCGTCATGCTGCTGCGGTTTCGCTACGTCGGCGGTTCCAAGCGTGCCATGCAGGCCGGTCAGGCCCAGACCAACGACCGCGGTGAATACCGCATCATCAACGTACAACCGGGCAAGTACTACGTCCAGGCCAACGTCCAACGCCAGGGGATGGACGACGGGTCGGCGTCTCCTGCGACGGCGGCGGGCGCTCCCAGAACAGTGTTCGTGTCTACGTACTATTCCAGCGCCGCCGACATCGCACAGGCCGCGAGAATCGAGGTTCAGGCCGGGCTGGAGCTTACCGGCCAGGACATCGCCTTGCGTAAAGAGAGGGTCGTCCGAGTCTCCGGCAAGGTTCTCGAAGCGGACGGCTCGCCGGCCAGGCGGGCCTTGGTCATGTTCGGGCGGACCGATGGTTTCATGGGCGGCTTCAGCACCGCGGGCGCGCCTGCCGACGAAAACGGCAAGTTCACCGCCAACAGTATCCGTCCGGGCCAGTACACGGTCATCGCCTCCAGGATGGATGGCCAGAACGCTCAAAGCGCCATGGCTTTGGTAAACGTGGGCGACGTCGATGTCGCGAACCTGGTGTTGCAGATTCTGCCTGGCATTGAGGTGAACGGCTCAATCGCTTTGGAAGGCTCCGGCAGGAAGGACTTCGACTTTTCGGGTTTCAACGTAAGCATGATTCCAGCCGGCTCCTCTCCTTTCGGTGGAGCGGGGACTCAAGCCAAGGCTGACGGCACATTCACGCTATCTCCGGTTGGGCCCGGTCACTGTAATCTGAACGTCCATACGGGATCGACGGGTGGCTACGTCAAATCCATCCAGGTGGGCGGAGAAGATGTCTACGGCACGGAAGTCGACGCTTCGTCCGTCGCCGCCGCCGGGATTCACGTGGTCGTGCGGCTGGACCCGGCGAGTGTCAAAGGCTCCGTCGAGATTCCAGAGGACCGGAAGGCGGCGTTGCGCTCGCCCGGCGCCCTGTTCGTGCCCGCCGACCCTCGCTTGCGCAAGGCCGCACTGGTCAGCCTCGGACAAATCGACGGGAACGGCGGCTTCGAACTGAAGAATGTCCGCCCCGGCGACTATCTCGCCTTCGCGTTCGAAGAATACGACGCCGGTTCTTTGGGAGATCCGGAGGTCTTGGCAGCCATCGAAAGCAAGGCCACGAAGGTCACCCTCTCTCCGGGCGAGTCCAAGACGCTGGCCCTGAAGCTGCTCCCTTGGCCCCAGGAGCTTGCCGACCGTTTGCAGTAGCGCGCGACAATAGAAGCGATCCCGGCGCAGCGGGCGATTGTGTCGCGCCGGGTTTTCCGGATCCTGCCAGAAGGAACCGGACATCACACTTGAATTACTGGAAACGCATTGGCTCATCCGAGAGTAACTCTGTCCCTCCTTCTTCTGACGGCGCTGCTGCCCTGCCGGGCTCAGTCTCAGGTCGGCGCGCAGCTCGATGGCGTCGTGGTGGATACGGTGTCCGGCGCGCCCGTGCGGCGCGCGGTCGTCCAACTCCGCCGTTCCGGCGGTGGACCGGCGATTCCGCAGTCGTTGGAAAACGCCGATTATGCCGCGGTCACCGGCCCGGATGGCGCTTTCCACTTCGAACAGCTGCCGCCCGGCTCCTATTCGCTCAGTTACTCGAGATCCGGTTACCTGTTGCCGCGCGCCTCCTCAGGCTATTCGTCGCGCGTGGTTCGTGTCTCCGCGGGGGGTGCGGTGAAGGGCCTGCGCTATGGCCTGATCCCCCAGGCCATCCTCGCCGGACGCGTGCAGGATGACGAAGGCGATCCGGTCGAGGGTGCTCAGGTCTCGCTGCTGGCCTTCCGTTACTCGGGCGGCCTTCGCCGCCTGGTCCGCCTCAATGAGGGGGGCACCACCAACGATCGCGGAGAGTATCGCGTTGCGCGAATCCCGGCCGGCAAGTATATCGTGCAAGCCTCGCTGGACCGGCTGCCGCCGGGCGTCGCCCTGCTGGCCGCGTCGCGCACGCCGGGTGCGCCGCTGACCACCTACGCCTCCACCTACTATCCCGGCGCTACCGATCCCGGCCAGGCCATACGCCTGGAGTTGCACCCCGGCCAGGAACTCTCCGGCATCGACATTCAATTGCAGCGCACCACGATGGTGAGCGTTTCCGGCCGCCTGATCGGTGCTGACGGCGTGCCGATGTCGCGCGCGGTTCTTACGTTGATTTCAGCGCAATCGCATCTGCCCGCGGGCTTTGGCGCGGCGGCCGACGCGGGCGGCAACTTTACGCTGAAGAACGTGCGTTCGGGCAGCTACATCCTCAGCGCGACTTCCAGCGGCAATCGGAGCGTCTCCGTTCCGCTGGACGTTGGCTCCACCGACATCACTGGCCTCAACGCACAGGCCAGTCCACCCGTCTCCGTGCGCGGCTCGGTGGCGGTTGAAGACGCCGCGGCGAGCTTCAATCTGGCGGGTGTCACTGTCCAACTCCGATTCGCGGAAAGCGGTGCGCCGGCAGCTACGGTCCGCCCCGCGGCCGACGGTTCTTTCAGCATGAATAACCTGCCGCCGGGGCGCTACCTCGCCAGCGTGTCGTGCGGCTCGTCTGGCGCTTACGTTCAATCCATCACCGCCGGCGGCGAGGAACAGCTCGGCCACGATTTCGATCTTTCCGCCGCGGCGGGCGGCTTGCGGATCGTACTCCGCACCGATTCTGCCACGCTCAGCGGGACGGTCGAGACGCAGGACGGCGGCGCCTCTCAGAAGGATGGGCAAAACCGGCCGGCGGTAATCCTCTTTCCCGCCGATACGCGCCTGCGCGGTGGGGAGGCGATCGTCTCGGCGCCGGTCTCGTCGAAGAACGCCTTTTCTGCCACCGGGCTTCGTCCCGGCGATTATCTGGCCTTCGCATTCGACGACGTCGATGAGCAGCAATTGCAGGATCCTGAGTTTCTCTCATCGCTCGAACCGCTGGGAACTCGCGTCGAACTCTCGCCCGGCGCGACGCAAACCGTTACCTTGAAGTGGAATGTCTGGCCGCAGACGGCCTCCGGGTATTGAGGGACCTGGCGCGTCGGGGACGTTTTCCTCCAAATCTTGAAAGGGCCGATCGACATGGAACGTACACTGATCCTTTTCCAATGGGACGCCGCTGAAGCCGAGGCCCGCGCCGAGAAAATCCGCGCGGCCGGATGGACCGTCGAGACCGAGTCGGAAGACGGACCCTGCGGCATCCGGCGCGTACTGGACCATCCGCCGACTATCGTCGCCTTCGATCTCGCCCGCAGTCCCGCGCGCTCCCTGCAGGCCGCCGCCGCGATCCGCAAGTACCGCGATATCCGCCACCTGCCGCTGCTCTTCATCGGCGGTTCGATGCAAAACGTGAGCCGGGCGCAGGAGGCCTTCCGCGGAGCGGCCTTCGTCGTTCCGGACATGCTTCTGACGCGGCTGAACGGTTTCGACGGGTAGCGCCTCCCAGGGATCGCTTTCGGTGGTTCCGCTGCGGCAAAACGGGATTATCCTAGGTGCGGAGCGGCGTGGGAAGCGATGCGCCTGCCGGCCCTGTTCCTGGCTTTGGCCTGTTGTCCCGCCGGAGCCTGTTGCGCGCAGGCGGGCCCGCCTTCCCCGCGTGCATTGAAGATGCTGCACGACCAGATCGAAGGCCGCGGTATTCGCCATCCCGGTGTCTTGCGTGCGATGCGCGATACCCCGCGCGAACGCTTTGTCCCCAAGTCAGAGCAGGAGCATGCTTACGACGACGGTCCGTTGTCAATCGGCTACGGTCAGACGATCTCCCAGCCCTACATCGTCGCTTCCATGACCGAGTTGCTCGATCCCAAGCCGGGCGAGCGGGTGCTGGAGATCGGGACCGGATCGGGTTATCAGGCCGCCGTCCTCTCACAACTTTTCCGGCAGGTCTATACGGTGGAGATCGTCGAACCACTTGCGAAGTCGGCGCGCGCGTTGCTGACGGAACTGGGTTATCGGAACATCACGGTGCGTTGCTCGAATGGCTGGCTGGGCTGGCCTGAACTTGCGCCCTTCGACAAGATCATCGTCACCGCCGCGCCGCCCGAGGTACCCCCGGCGCTCATCCAGCAGCTTCGGCCCGGGGGCCGGCTCGTCGCGCCCGTCGGCGAAGCCTGGCAGGAACTGGTCGTTGTAGACAAGGATCTACTGGGCCAGCTTCATCGCCGTACCGAGTACCCGGTGGCGTTCGTCCCGATGGTCGGCCGGCCAAAGTAGACCGTTCCGGCGATCTTCCGGCCGCCGCGGCTGCTATCCTCGGTTTTATGCTGTTCACTGGCCTGGAACACACCGCGATTGCCTCTCCGAATCCCAAGCTTCTGGCCGGCTGGTACGTCCGGAATCTCGGGTTCGTCATCAACTTCGAATACGACGGGAACTACTTCGTGAAGGCGCCCAACGGCGCGATGCTCGAAATTATTCCCGCCGACGGTCCCGCGCTAGACTCCCAAAGCCGTACGCCCGGCCTGCGGCACCTTGCCGTCGCGGTGTCGGATTTCGATGCCGCCTGCGCGGATCTCAAATCGAAAGGCGTCAGCTTCACGGGCGAGCCCATCTCGAACAAGGGTAACCGTCTGGCGTTTTTCACCGATGCCGACGGGAATCTGCTGCATTTGATTGCGCGTGAACATCCGCTGCCCTGACGGAACCTGCCGCGTGCTGCAAAAAGTATTCGAGCCCTTCAAGTCGCGTGATTTCCGGCTCATGTGGTCGGGCGCCTGCACGTCCAGCATCGGGACGTGGATGCAGAAGCTCGCCCAAAGCTGGCTGGTGCTGTTGCTCGGCGGCTCGCCCTTCTGGCTTGGACTCGATTCGTTTCTGGGCGAATTGCCGATCTTCTCGCTCGCCTTGTTTGCCGGCGTGGCGGCCGACCGTTTCGATCGCCGGCGTCTGCTGATCGGATCGCAGTTCGTGCAGATGAGCTGTGCCCTCGTGCTCTGTGTGCTGTTCGCGACGCACAGCGTGCATGTGTGGCAGATCCTCACCCTGTCGTTCGTCACCGGAACGGCACAGGCCTTCGGCTCTCCGGCTTACCAGTCGCTGATTCCCGCCTTGGTGCCGCGCGAACAGTTGCCGCAGGCCATCGCGATGAACTCGATCCAGTTCAACTTGGCGCGCCTCATCGGTCCGGTATTGGGCGGCCTGGCGCTCAGCACACTGGGCGCGGCGTGGTGCTTCGGGCTCAACGGCCTCAGCTTCGTGGCCGTGATTGTCACGCTGCTGATGATTTCGGTGCGCTACGACTTCCCCAAGACCACGGACACGGTCTTCGAGAGCATGAAACAGGGTGTGCGCTTCATCCGGAAGCGCGATCACATGGTGCTGCTGTTCGTGGTCTCGTTCGCCTGCACGTACCTGGGCATCCCGATTCTCACGTTTCTTCCCGTGTTCGCGCGCGATGTCTATCACGGCGACGCCAAGACGTTTACGCTGCTGCTCTCAATTCAAGCCGTGGGCGCGATTGCCGGAGCAGTTGTCGTGGCGGCCCGGGGACGCAAGACGGGCCTGGGGCGTTCGGCGCTGTTCGGTCTGCTGGCGCTGGCGTTCTGCCTGAGTGGCTTTGCGTGGAGCAAATCCATGCTGGTCGGCTGCGTTTTTCTGTTCTTCGGCGGGATGGCGCTCATCACCTGTTTCGCGATGCTCAGTTCGCTGGTGCAATTGATCGCTGCCGACGACATGCGCGGACGCGTGATGAGCATCTATAATATCGCGTTCCGCGGAGGTATGCCGATTGGTAGTCTGGTGGCCGGTGCGCTGATTCCGAAGTTCGGCGCTCCGAACGTCGTGGGAGCGCACGGCGTTGTGCTGGGAGTGCTGACCCTGTATCTGTTGCTGGTGCACCGGAAACTTGCATCGATCTGAGTCCTGCAACGTCGTTAGAAAGGCAACCCGCGCTCGGCTTCCCGACGTCTTTACAATAGGAATTCAACCTGCATGAGAAGATTGTTCGTACTCTCGACCCTGATCCTGGCCGTTTCGGCGCTTGCGCTGGCTCAAAACCCGGTCCCCCCGGAGTGGCGCAAGGCGCGCAATGTGCAGGACCGGGCTGCGCTCGATCGGATCGCCAGCGGAGCGCAAGCCGCCGCTGCCAAGCGCGGCAACGATGCGAAGGCGCAATACCAGGCCGCGCTGGCGCAGAGTCTGCGCGCGGAGGTGCTGGCCGAACAGAAGGACAAAAAGGGGTCCGGAGCCGCCGCCGAAGACGGTATCGGCTTTGCCGAGAAGGCCGTCAATCTGAGTCCCAACACGGCCGAATATCACCGGCTGTGGGGTGCGCTATGCGGCCAGACCATCCCCGCAAATATCATGTTCGCCCTTCGCTATGGCCACTGCGCCATGGAAGAGGTCAACAAGGCCATCCAACTCGATCCGAATTCCTCGATGGCCTGGCTCAGCAAGGGGGTAGGGAACTACTACCTGCCCTCGAACTTCGGCGGAGGCCCCGATCAGGCCCTCAAAGACCTGCAGAAGGCCACGCAACTGGACGCAAAGAATGCGGACGCCTGGCTGTGGCAAGGGATCGTCCTGCGTAAGCTCAACCGCGACGCGGAGGCTAGAAAGGCATTCGAGAAGTCGCTGGCCCTGGACTCCGCGAGAGTCTGGGCCAAGCAGCAACTCGACAAGACCCCGCTGAAGTGACCCGCCCGCACCTAGCTACGGCCGTCGCTCTCGGTGCGTTCACGCTCCTGACCTATTTTCAATTCCCCGGCCATACCTGGCTCCAGCAGGACAGCCAGATCTATGTCGCCATCCTGGAGCATCTCGACAATCCGGCCACACTTTCCCGCGATCTGGTCTGCATCCATCCGCATGTCAAGTGGACTGCCTTCGACGAGATTTCGAGGGCTCTGCGCGCCGTCACCGGTCTCGGCTATAACGCCGTACTCGACGCTCAGATGCTGTTGTTTCGCTTCTTCGGGCTGGTGGGCCTCTTTCTGCTGGCCGGATCGGCGGGGTTGAACCGCACCGGCGCGACGTTTGTGGCGTTTCTGTTCGGACTGGGCCTGCTTGCGGGCGGGCCGGAGATCCTCACCGTCGAGTACGAGGCCGTGCCGCGGGGGTTTGCGCTGATGCTGATCCTGGCCGCGCTGGGCTACGGGGCATACCGCAGGTGGAGAATCTCGGTAGCGTTCGCCGCGCTGGCCTTGCTCTACCACGCGCCGACGACCGCTCCATATTGGCTTGCCGTCGTTGTCTATGCGGTCGCCTTGCAGCGCCCGAAGGCGCTTGGGGCGGCTCTGGCCGCATTCTCGGCCGCCTGCGCCATCCTGCTGGCCCTCGCCGCTCTGCAGGCCGGCGAACACGAGTCCCAGCCGCTGTTCTCCTTCGTACCCGCCGAGTTGGTGCCACTGCTCCGCTACCGCGGCAGGTACATCTGGGTGGATCTGTGGAAACACGAGTGGCTGTGGCAGTATCTTCTGCTGAGCGTCTTTGCCGCGGGCGCCTGGCTCCGGTTGAGGCGGGAGATTACCAAGGAACTGTCGGCGCTCAGTGTGACGCTGATTCTCTACGGGATCATATCGATTCCACTCTCCTGGCTGTTCCTGAACCAGATGGAGTGGAGCATGATGCCGCAGTTTCAGCCGGCTCGCGCGGTGATCTTCATCTGCATCTTCGCCGTGACCCTGGGTGGCGCGGCCGCATGGTCGGCGGCACGGCGCGGATCATGGCTGGAGAGCGCGGCGTGGCTGCTGCCCTTGTTCGCCATTACGGCCAACCGGCTCGCCGTCGATCTGATCGCCCGGGTGTCATCCGATTCCGTCGCGCAGAGGCGGCTCCTGCTGGCGATTGGTCTTGCTCTTGCCGCGGCTTTGACCGCCCGCTGGCCGAAGACCGCTCCGGCCGCATTGCTCGTCCCGGTCGCCGCGGCCTTTCTGATTCCAAGCTTCGGCCAGCTCATCAACTACCCGCAACTGCATTCGCCGGAACTTGCGGCGCTGAACAGCTGGGCCGCTGCCCGGACTCAACCGGATGCGATGTTTCACTTCGCCGACGCCGGTCATGCCACGGCGCCGGGCATCTTCCGGGCCGAGGCTCTGCGCGCCCTGTACGTCGACTGGAAGGGCGGCGGACAGGTGAATCAGAACTGGGCCTTTGCCCGCGAGTGGCAGCGCCGCTGGCATCGGATGCGGGAGGCCCGGCCGCCCTTGCTCCCGGCCGCGGAGTACGCTTCGGCGGGCATCGATTTCGTCGTGTTAGGACCTGAAAACGACTTGCCCGGTCTGCGGCCGGTCTATTCCAACGCGTCCTGGAAGGTCTTCGACGTCAGGTCGTCGGCCTCTCACTGAGGCCGCTCGTTGAGGAACGCATCCACCTCATCTCTCGACGGAGCGGAGGATTGCGCGCCGAGACGGGTCACCGAAATCGCCGCCGCGGCGTTGGCGAAGCGCAGCGCGTCCGGTACCGGCAGGCTCTCGCACAACGCCACGCCCAGCGCGGCATTGAACGTGTCGCCCGCGGCCGTCGTATCCACCGCCTCAACCGGGAATCCCGGGGCGACGAACTCATCCTTGCCGTCCGAATAGAGGCAGCCCTGGTCCCCCAACTTCACGATGATGGCGCGCGGTCCCAGAGCGCGCAGGGCCTGCGCCATCTCCCGCGCCTCCTTGACGCCTACCCGCTCCGGCGGACGGCCGAGCAGGATGCGGGCCTCGCTCTCGTTCGGCGTCAGCACATCGACCAGCGCGAGCAGCGAGGCGGGCAGGGGACGCGCTGGCGCCGGGTCGAGGACCGTCACCGCCCCGGCTGCCCGAGAAGCCCTGAGAGCGGCTTCCACCGTCTCCAGCGGCGTCTCCAGTTGGAACAGCGAGACTGCCGCCGCCGCGTACACCTCACTCACCGACTCGACGTCCGCGGGCGACAGCTTCGCGTTTGCGCCTCCGGCGACAATGATCGAGTTCTGCCCGGAACGTTCTACCCAGATTTCGGCAATGCCCGTCGCCTGGTCCGCTGTCGCCTGAACGCTTGCGACATCGACGCCCGCCGCGACCAGGCTGGCCTTCAGGTGATCGCCGAAAGTGTCGCAGCCGACGCGTCCCACCATGCGGACGCGTGCGTTTCTGGCCAGCTTCCCCGCGGCGCAGGCCTGATTGGCGCCCTTGCCGCCGGGAATCATGCGAAAGTCATGGCCGAGCGCGGTCTCTCCCGGCGCGGGCAGGCGTTCCACCTGAACGACGAAGTCCATGTTGAGGCTGCCGGTGACGGCGAGGGTCTTGGTTGGATTTGGCACGATTCGTATTCTATGCGAAGCGACGCATGTGTGAGGTGCTGCGCAGAACCGCGACGGCGATGCGCATCTTCTTGCATAGCTTACTGATTCTAATAGAGACACCGCAGACAAAGGCTGACTGCGTCAGCGCTTGGCGTTCGCGGAAGCCCCTGGCCGTTCAGCCGCCTAGATCGATGCCGAGGTTTTTGAGCTCTTCCGCGTAGTACTTCTTGTGCAGCAGATCCCACTCCTCGGTGCCGTCCAGAACTTCGCGTTTCAGCGTGCGGATTTTGGCGCGCGCCGCTTTTTCGGCCTTGTCTTCGTTCTGGAGCAGGTCCGACATCAGGCGCACCAGCTCGAGCCGCAGGTCGTTCTCGTTGCGCCGGATCCGGACTTCGTGCGACTTCTTCAAGGCCAGCAGCAGCTTGTGGGAGATCTCGTTTACCTTGTCGCGACTCAGCTTCATCGGGTCGCCGGTGTCGCGACCTGAAGCTTTGACGATCTTCCGTTGCTGAACCAACTGGTTCTTGATGCGCCGGAACATCTCGGAATAGCTGATGGCGTTGTTCGCCATGTAGACGCTGTACTCTTCGAGGATCGTCCGCACTTCGTCGTTCAGCTTGTCCTCAATCATCATCTCGTCCATGATGACGCCCACGAGGACTTCGCCGACGGCGGCGCGATCGGCGATCTCAATCATGTTGGCGGGGAGCCTGGCGGCGATCTGCCGTCCGAGGTACGCGACGAACTCTTTGGCCAGCAGCATTGTTGGTTTGGAGGATCTAAAGCAGGCCTCCACTACCAGTCTAGGGAAGCGGCGAAACAAGTGTCAAAAAAACAACGCGGCCCGGACGCTCAGTTGACACCGCCGCCGTCATGGTTTTGCAGAAACTCGGCATCGATCGCCTTCCGGCCGCGAACGCCTTCCTCCAACCCGTGCCAGTGTCCGATCCTCGGCTCGCCGAGGCGCCAGCAGAGCAGGACTTCCTCACCGTGATAGGTAGTCGGGAAATCCACCAGCCCGATGTCCAGGTCCTTCACCTGCACGCCCAACTCCGTGATGGCCTCGAGGGCTTCCCTCAGATGTTTCGCGCCTTCCTCGCGCGACTCCCGGAGCAGGCGGGCCTTCGCTATGTCCACGACAATGCCACCCATCGATTGGGCGCGCTGCTGCAAAAGGTCGATGGCGCGGTCCGCCTCCTCATACACGCTCCGCGCGTGAATGGCCAGGCGCAACAAACGCTCCACCTCCGGCAACAACCGGGTGGCCTGTTCGTGGGAGAAGTATCGCGGCATATTCTTGCAGCTCAAAACAGGCTGCAGGTTATGCAGAATATCAGATGCCGCTGACTTGCACAGCGAGCGAACGGCTGCGCGGTCCGTCAAACTCGGCGAGAATGATGCTCTGCCACGTGCCGAGCAGCACCGCGCCGTTCCTCACCTGCAGCAGAAGCGTCTGGCCGAAAACGCTGCCTTTGAGATGCGAGTCGGCGTTTTTGCGCTCGCAGTCGGAGAATTCCGGATCGTTGTGCTTGTAGTAGGCTGTGCGGTCCACCACGGTGCCGATGAAATTCTTGAAGTCCTCAAGCAGCGCATCCTGCCATTCGCCGAGCGCGAGGCCCGTCGTCGTGTGTAACGATTGCAGGTGCACCAGGCCATCGGCGATGCCGCTGCGGCGCACTATTTCGTTGATACGCTCCGTGACATTCAGCAATTGGCTCCGCTCCGCGGTAATGAAGTCGATTACGCGGCTCTGGATGCGGAAACCTGGCACGGTGTGTGCCGTGGGCGCCGGTTGGCGCGCACTGTCCATCGAAATAGCACTCATGTGAGTAGAAACTGTCTCCTCTTGTTATTGATCCTTAATCTTGCGCGCGGGTTTCAAGAGAGTTTCGACGCACTGGCGCTGCCATTCCTGGCTCGTGACGGAGCCGCAGGTGAAACGGAGGCGCAACCGCCCGGGAGTGCCCATGGACCTAGAGGCGCGCAGATCGCATGAAGAGTCTACGTGTCCTTGGAATGCCGATCTCCAAATCGGCACCTAATTGCCGCGCGAGTGGCAACGTTTGGGAACGACGTTCGACGGAGCGGGGGCGCCAATGCAACGCTCCCGGTCAGGACGGTTCGAACCCGGCGTAGCCTACCGGAATACTATCGCTCACTCACCGCCGCGGCCCCGCTCGGGCGGAAATGTCGCAGCCGCGCCGCTAAACGGCTGCTCCGGTCTCCTGTTTCGGGTAGGTCCGCTCGACGTACTCATTCAGCATCCCAATGAAGTCCTGCACGATCGTGTCGCCGCGCAGCGTCTTCACCAGATGGCCGTCGACAAACACGGGGGCCTTGGGCTCCTCGGCGGTGCCAGGCAGGGAAATGCCGATGTTAGCGTGCTTGGATTCGCCCGGTCCGTTCACGATGCAGCCCATCACCGCCACCTTCATCTCCTCGACTCCGGGGTAACCGTCTTTCCAGATCGGCATCTGATGCTTGAGGTAGCTTTGGATCTGCTCGGCGAGCTCCTGGAAAAACGTGGAGGTCGTTCGCCCGCAGCCGGGGCAGGCGGTCACCTGCGGCGTGAAGCTGCGGATCCCCATGGATTGCAGAATCTGCTGGCTGACCAGGACCTCCTCGGTGCGGTCTCCATTCGGAGCGGGCGTGAGCGAGGCGCGGATCGTGTCGCCGATCCCATCCTGCAGCAGGATCGACAGCGCCGCCGTCGTGGCGACGATACCCTTGGCGCCCATGCCAGCCTCGGTCAGGCCGACGTGCAGCGGGTAATCGCACTCCGCCGCCAACATGCGGTAGACATCCACCAGGTCCTGCACATTCGAAACTTTGGCGCTCAGGATAATCCGGTTGTGCGGCAGGCCATAGCTCTCCGCCAGCCGGGCGGATTCGATCGCGCTCACCACGATGGCGCGCTTCATGACGTCCTCGGCCCGCAGCGGATGCTCCATGCGCGCGTTTTCGTCCATCATCCGCGTCAACAGAACGGCGTCGAGCGAACCCCAGTTCACGCCGATGCGGACCGGCTTCGCGTACTCCACCGCCGCCTCGACCATCGTCCGGTAATTGTCGTCCGTATGCCGCCCGATGTTTACGTTCCCCGGATTGATGCGGTACTTCGCCAGAGCCCTGGCGCATTCGGGATACTTCTTGAGCAGAATGTGGCCGTTGTAGTGGAAATCGCCGACCACCGGCACTTTGCAGCCGAACATGCGCAGCGTATCCACCACCTTGGGCAGCGCGCGAGCGGCCTCCTCCGTGTTCACGGTGACCCGCACCAGCTCGGAGCCCGCCTGGGCCAGAGCGATGGCCTGATTGACCGTGGAGGTCACGTCGGCGGTGTCGGTGTTGGTCATGGATTGAACCGTGATCGGATGAGTCCCGCCGACCTTCACCCCGCCCACATCGACCACAACAGACAGCCGGCGTTGGATCTGAGCCATTTCACCTCCGAAAAGTCCAGTTTAGCAAGCGCTGTACAAGCTTTCCCTTCCTGTGCTGGAAGTGATTGAGGATATAAGGTTTTTCGATTGGATCGGCAATCGATTGAGTCTATACTTTTAAGTAGAGCCGGATCTGAGGATCGGTTCCATGCTCCCGCCCGCGCCCCGTAGGCGAACTCCCCCGTTTTAGGTGATCGGCGCCCGGAGAGGCCTTCACGGCCAGCATCCTTCCTGCCTGGAGGCAGGCGTCGCGTGCTTTCATCCGGCTGCAACACTTGTCGGCTAAGATCTTGTTTTTGAAGGAGGTCCACGTGATGGGCTCATTTGCGAATCCCGCCCCCAGAGCCATCCTCTTCGGTTTGGAGCCGGTCGTGGAAGCTGAACTCTCGGCGTCCCTGCGCGGCGCAGCCTGCGCCGTTTCGCTGTCGCTGGCGCTTTCGCCCGTGCCGGACTGCGCTTCCGGCGAAGGCACGGGCGCCAGCATTGTCTTCTGTCCGCGCGGCACGGCGTTCAAGGCGGCCAGAGCCGCGTTCCCCAATCTGCCCGTCGTGATCGTCAGCCGCCTGCCCGACACGCACGAATGGCTCGACGCTCTCGAACTGGGCGCGGCCGATTACGTCGCGGCCCCGTTCGAGAGCGTTCACATGCGCTGGCTGCTGGAGGCCCACGACGGGCGAAATCGACCCGCGGCCGTTGCCTCAGATACGCAAGACATGCACATGCCGAAGTGCGCTTGAAGGCGCGCTCCGGCATGTGCAACCCGACCAGGAATCTGGTTTAAGAGCTCGCGCCCAGTGTGGGACCGCTGATTTAGAAAGCGTAGTCTCAGGTTCGGACCGGGCCTCTGCCGCACTCACTGTTGGGGAATCGGTTCGCCCCGACCGCCTGGCCCAGGTCCGCCCAAACCGTTTTCCGGGCCCTGTACCAGGTCGAACCGGGCCGCTTCTTCGAGCGCACTCCGAATCTGGCGCGCCTCCTGAATCGCCTTCAACTTGGCTCGCTGCTCGTCGTTCAGCGTGGCCGCCGTCTTGGCCTGGAACTCTTTCTCGATCTCGCCGGCCTGCTTGCGCAAAGCGTGAATCGACTTCACTGTGCTCACCAGCGCATTCCCGTCCGGCTCTTCCTGTTCCAATAGATCGAGCAGACTCGCCTGCTTCTGGTCCATCTGACGCCGGGCCTCAATCCACCTTTCCGCCTTCTCGCGCCGGAGTTGGCGCAACGTCCGCACCTGTCCGTCGTCCAAGCCAAGCACGGCCTGCAGCGCCTCGCCTGCCTCACCCGGAAGCCGCCGCAGCATGGGACCAAAGGCTTCGGGTCCAGGGCCCGCTCCAAACGGCATACCGAGCCTGCCTCCCCGGCGCGGTCGCTCACCAAGTCCCTCTTCGGCCTCAGGGCCCTCGCCGGCTCCTTCCGAATCATCCATCTCCTCTGGATCGTCACCCTGCTCGAAGAACATCGGCGGTCCGCCCGTAAACTCGGGACCAGCGGGACCCGCCATCGGTACGCAACCGCCACGCGCAAACTGCTCGCCTGGACCGCCCGGTCGCCCCGGCCCGGCGGGATGCCGGAATTGGAGACTTCGCTTCCCGGGGCCGGGGGAAATCATCGGGGAATCCCCATCCGGAGAGTTCTGTGCGACTCCCGGCGACGCTTCCGGCCCCTGGGCCGCCGCAGGAGCGGGCGCATTCTGTCCCTGCGCAATGAACGCCGTTCCGATCAAAGTCAGAATCATCCATCGAAAACTCATGATTTGCTCCCTGGTATGGTCCGTAATCCAATCAAGAATTCCGTCTGGCGCAGGCGCGCGGGCGAAACAGCCTCACTCGCTTCCCACAGACTTAACGGTCACCCGCCGGTTCGGCTGCCATCTCGCTCCGGGTGCCTTGCGGCGTCTTGTTTCATTGAACTCCGGATCGCCCATTGCGGCGATTAAGTGCATGCTAAATCAATCGCTTGCATAAATTACCCGGCCTTTACGAGGATTTAACTAGAGACCGCGCGGCCAGCCGCGACGCGCATGCCTGCCTGGCCGTATACTTGACGTCGAACATGTCTTCGCCGCGCAGGTTGGACCCGGCCCTTGTCCTCCTCATCGCGATGCTCGCCGCATTGCCCATCCTGGCGTGGCTGCAATATTCCTGGATCGGCGCGGTCGAAAGGGCGGATGCCGAGAGAATGCGCGCTACTCTTCAGCGCTCCGCCGACCAGTTGGGCATCGAGGTCGATTCCGAATTGGACCGCTTCTACCGTAACGTGCTCGCGCCGGCGCGCGGCCCGGCAGGGGGCTTGGCACCCCACGACCCCTGCCAGGCTTACGCGCGGTGGCAGGCCACGGCGTCTCACCCCAGGCTGATTCGCGGACTGTTCATTCGCGATTCTGAGAACCGCGTGTTCGAATGCTCGCCGGAGACCGGGGAGCGCCGAGCCGCGCAATTGCCGGGCGATCTGAAAGGACTTGCCAGGCTCTGGCAGCGGGGACCCGGAGCGGGGCCGTCCCCGGCCGGCTGGGAGAGTCTTCCTCCGGTGATGGTGGCGCCGGTTCGGCCGCCCGCGCGGCCAGGCGGGTGGCCGGAGCCCGGGAACCCGAACGAGCCGCGCCGGCGACTGCCTCCACGGGAACCTGATTCAGCGCCCGCGCGGCCTGAAGGTGAGCGCCCCCCGGCAGGTGAGAGCCCCAAAGACGAGAGGGCTCAACGGGATAGCCCTGGACCGCCCGGCATGCCCAGCATCGCCGTCGCCGTGCCCGATCTCGTTTGGATCGGCGGCGAGTGGCTGCCCGAACTGGTCCGCGGCTATTTCGGCAGTGCCACTTCGAGCGATGCCGGTTCAAGCGATGCA
>Ga0315272_10000093_pt1 | contig 37169 bp, 34 predicted proteins | sample C3_middle_MG_FD_203918 | JGI IMG/M metagenome (GOLD analysis project Ga0315272, IMG submission 203918) | Sediment microbial communities from Yellowstone Lake, YNP, Wyoming, USA - C3_middle | ecosystem: Environmental > Aquatic > Freshwater > Lake > Sediment | place: USA: Wyoming | collected...
TGTTGTTTCACCATATGGGTTACCTCCTGACATAATGGGTTGTTCGCGAGATAACCGCATTATACCAGTGTAACCCGTATGGTTTTATCTTTTTCACTTCATCGAAGTGCAGGATTCAGGTATTAACATTGCTGTCAATCCATTCAATAGCATCCTTGATTGACTTGAAATCTATGCTGCCTTCAGAAACTTCTATCTGGGCTATAGGATTAGTGTCGTTCGGTTGTTTTTCAAACATTCCACTGTAATAAGAAGAACGATTTACATCTGTTTGCTTCTTCATCATAGTAAGGCAGTGTTCATATCCATCCAATTGATAGCATCTATCTAGTCCGCCGCGTACTTCTATAGATAAATTACCGGAGGCGTTAGCAATTCCAATAACCAGGCCTTCTTTGAGAGGTAATTCGTCTCGAAACGAAACAATGTTTGCGATATTGTTGTCTGCGGAAGTAGTGGCAGCAGTCTCAATAGTATTATTCAGGGTCGTAGTGCTCAGCGACACAGTTGGTTGCGTCATCGGCGATGGAAGCATTCTTGACTCTGGTGATTGCTTTAGAACTATTTGTGGAATATATTTATTGTCAGCGTTTATATACACTACTATCAGAATAAGGAGAAGAGCCGAATTGAGATATATCGATTTTATGGGAGTAGTAAGTATTTTTTTTAATTTAGACATTTCTGTGCGTTCCTTTCGCGTCGGCTTTCGCTATTAACTCGCGGGTCACGCGCTGCTTTCTTGGCGCGTCGCTGTGGACCCGCTGGTTGAACCATTATTTCTCATCTAGCAACCCCGGAGCACTATGGATGGGTTTTGAATTCTTAGTTTCGATATGAGGTCATGGAAATCATCGAACTGCGACAATATCCTTATCTTCTTTTGAGCCTTGACGACCAAGAAACCGTATGTCGGCCCCTCTGGCTTTATTGATTTAATTTCACTCGCTTGTACTTTCACCTTCCGCAGGACACTTACAAACTCAACATAACCGTCCTTGTACAAGATGATTTTATGAGGAATTCTAAAGAACCAAAATAAATTCCATGCTACGACGACGACCCAGAAAAAGCCTAAGAATGCAGGGGGTCCTGATTGATTCTTGAAAGTGAAAGGGAATATCAGCATGAAGATACTCAGACCGACAAAAATGGCAAGCATCAAAATGAGCATGATCTTTAATGAAGGTGAAAGATAGAGGTTGTAGATTTTATCTTCGTTCAAAGGGCCTCCTCATTCCGGCTTTTGTGTAGCAGGCCCTTTCCAATGACATGCCATGCAAACAAGCATATAGGGTGGGTCGTGCTCTACTTCAGGTACGTAAAAGCTTTCTAGCTGGTAGGACAAGCAATTGGGGCAGCGACCAGGATTCTTGGACTCATGGCGAACGAGTACGCCCGTAAAGGTTTCAAGCAAATGATTCGTTGCAGCCGCAACAAGCTCCGCGTCATGACGTATTGCGTTTGACGCATGTGTAAGCCAATTCACCAATTGCCAAGTGGTATTGGCTCCATCCTTAAGGTACTTCCGTAGCTCCTTTGCATGAGGACCAGGTGCAGTATATTCGGCCATCAGCTCTGCCCAATGAATGAAATCACCTCTCTTTGGGAGCGGCGAAGCACCTTCTGGAGGTGGAATGTTCTTCTGCATCGCGCGTGCAAAGGTGAGTAGACATTCCCTGCACTTCATTCCCACCGCTTGAAAGTCCTCCGCCTCCTTGGCGAGGTCAATTGCCTCTGCTGCTTGTTCCCATCTCCTGTAGGCTGTTGCAAACACTTCTGAGTTTTTAACCGTGGCTTGTCTCGACTCGCGTGCCGCAACCCGAGCCATAAGCCCAATATGAAAGGACAACGTATAGTCGAGGCTCGGAAAGTGTTTTTGAGAATACAGGTTTGTTGGTTCTGTGATAACCCACCAACGCCCATCCGTAGCATGCACGTCCCAAACCTTATGCACCCGTCCCCAAACCGTTTCGGATTTCACAAGCTCAAGGTGTTTAACCTTGGCTGGACCTTTTGGATCTTTGGTACTCTGCCACTCAAAGTAATCCGTGACTTCTCGTTCTTCGTAAGGGGATGGTTCGACAAGTGTGGTTCGGAGCGTACCCAGTGGAGGTCGCTTTGGAATCACGCACTTGCCTTTAGCACTTGATTTGGTCTTTGTCTTGCGCATAGTCATTTTTTATGTTCAGCCAGTTAATCTCTATTCGGAAACCGGTTTTTGATACCATAAACAAGTTTATGATAGCATAAGCTTTCGAGGTTGTTGCTATCATAAACCTCCGTACCGTTAGAGGTTTATGATATGATAAACTTTTCCAATTCAGTTCCCTTAAGTTTCCCGGACTGGACATACCATGTGCGCGTCTTTGGATTCCATTTTCTCTGCTCTTTCTTCGCCTTTTCTCGCAACGCTTTACCATCCAATTCTATACGCACAGGTACAACAGTGCTATCCTTGAAACGGCGCGGCGTCAGTGTCCATGGTTATTTTCAACGATAAGCTCGACACGAATACATGCCTTCAGCCGCGATGTCAAAGATTTCGAGGGAACATGTCAACGGGCAGCCATGTGGGTGAAGACTGTCAGGTTCACCAGCACGTTCATCTTCGCGTCGCTGCCTGTTGCTTCTATCATGATCGTTCCGCCTGTTCCGGCCGTTACTTGATAAAGGTGCTCAAGCCCTTCTGGAACGTAACCGGCTCGATGCCGAAAGCGTCGCGGATGTCCTTCATGCTGCAAACCGTGTCCTCTTGGAGCATAATGAGCTGGTCCGTGGTGATCGGCGACTTCTGGAGCACCGTCTCCATGACCCGCGCCATGGAACGCATGAACAACAGCGGCAGATGCAGGGTCGGCCGGGAAACGCCAAGGGCCGCGGCAATGGCACGGGTGACCTCTTCGTAGGTAAGCTGTTCCGGCCCGCCGAGCTCGTAGAGCTCGTTCAGATAGGCGTCGCTGGTCACTGCCTTCACGATGCAGGCCACAACGTCGTTGATGAAGATAGGCTGCACCTTTGATCTGCCCGAACCGATGATCGGCAGGACCGGCGAGAGCCGGATCATCTCGGACAACCTGATCGTGAACTGGTCGCCGGGGCCGTAGATGAGCGACGGCCTGAGCACCGTCGAGGGAATGCCGCTGTTACGCACCAGCTCCTCGGCCTCCCACTTGGTCCGGTGGTATTGACTCTTTGCATTGGCACGGGTGCCGAGCGCGCTCTGGAACAGGAAGTGGCGCACGCCAGCTTTCCGCGCCGCTTCCACGAGATTACGCGTACCGTCCACATGCACGCCCCGGAACGTGACGCCCGGCGCTTCCTGAATGATGCCGACGAGATGGACCACGCGCTCGATGCCCTGGACGGCGTTTTCAAGGGACGTCTTGTCCGCCACGTCGCCCGGCACCACCTCGACGCCGAGGTTGCGCAAGCTTTGCGCTTTTTCCGGGTTCCTGACCACGGCCCTGACAATCAGGCCTTCCTGTCGCATTTGTCTGATCAGGTGACTGCCGACGAAGCCTGTGCCGCCGGTAACGAGTATCATGCTGCACCTCCGGGAACAGGGTGTTTTAATGCAAATAATTATTCAGGTCAAAAACAAAGCATCTCGCGCAAAGCCGCAAAGCTCGCAAAGAACACCAATAAAATCACGAAAACGATTTAATCCTTTCTTTGCGTCTTGGCGTCTTTGCGCGAAAATTTTTTCTTTGAAGTGTTATCGACGCATAAAAGAGTTCCGAAACGCTCAATCAAGCACTAAAAGAGCGACGGCATCCAGAGCCCGATGTTGACCCGTCCCTCGCCTTTATCATCAAGACCCTTGGCAAGAACGAGCCGCAGAGTGATGGGCAGATTGTAGGCGATAGACATGTCCAAACGCAACTCGGCGCCTACAGCGCGTTTTGCCTCCGATGAATGGAACTCGTTGTCCCAGGCGTTCCCTGCCTCGGCAAAGACCGCGCCGTGCAGCCGCCTCATGAAGAAGGGCGTCTGGCCTCCGCCCCGTTCGATGTTTAACAGCGGGAACCGGTACTCGAGACTGGCAAGCCCTGCTTTGCGACCCCGGAAAGAGTTTTCCGGGTAGCCTCTGAGATACACGGACTGATCGTCCACCGCCAGCGTCACATCGCCCGGCGAATCGCCGCCGAGCGCAAACGCCCCTTGGGGAAGAGGCTGGCCTGTCGAGATGCCGCCAAAGGCGCGGACAGCGAGCACATGATGTTTCCAGGGGAAGTTGAGATATTCGTGCAGATCGGCTGTATATTTGTCGAACTCGAAATCGCTGCCGAGCGACTTGTCGAATCGCTCATAACCCAGTTCAAGGGTCTGCCCGTCCTCGGGGCTGATGGAAAAATCATACTGGCGCGCATTGTTATACAGATAGCTCAGCCTTCCCGAACCCAGCACGCCCTCTGCGGGATTGGGCGTATACGAAGCGGTGGGGAAGGATGCGAGTTTCGTGAGCGAAGAGACTTCGCGCCATCGGTAGCCGAGCGTGGCGACATGCTGGGTCTGCGTCTTGATAAGCGGAACAATCAGCGAAACACCGTAGGTCTTCTCGCGCTCCACATAATCCCTGGTCCCGGTCGGAAGAGAGAGCAGATCGGTGTAAGTCGTGTCCGTGTCCGAGGCATGGAGATGGATCGTGGGAAGGAAACCATCGTAGAGATAGTCAACGCTATACCAGGCGCGGCCTGTTTTTGGGCCGTACAAACCGCTCACAAAATACTGATGCCGTTCAACAGCGTCGACGCCAAAAGTGACAAACCCGCCGAGCGTGCCGCTGTCATAGCTGTAGCCGTACCAGGGGAACCAGAAAGTCGGTGCGAGCGTCGGGAGCGGGCTGTAGGGCTTTGTCGAGGTTTCGAACTTTTGCTCTGCATACTGCACAACAGGATAGGGGTCCTGATACGCTTCAGCAGACTTCCAGGAGGCCCGGTCAAGGGCAAGAGTATGGATGTCAAATCCTTTTGCGCTGTAGGACGTGAATGCAAGCACCCGGTTGTCCGGCGAGGGAGCTGGTGTGAAGGCCCCGCCGATAACGTTCGTGATCTGGTAGAGGTTCCTGGTCTCAAGGTCCCAGGCAAAGAGATTGTAGATCCCGGTGCGGTCCGAACTGAAATAGAGCGCCTTCCCGTCAGGGCTCCAGACCGGCGAGCCGTCAATGGCCCGATCGTGCATCACCTCGTCGATCCTGGTTCCCGCGCGGTCAAGGATCCAGATGTCCTTGTACCCGCCCGGCTGCCACAGGCTGACCGCGATCTTCGAACCGTCGGGGCTGAATCGCGGACCTTCATATTGAATGCCGCTCTCCGGTGTCAGGAAAACAATGTCCTTCTGCTCGGCAAGGTCCTTCCGATCGGACGAAATATCGAGCTGCGCAAGCCTGGTCATGCCCATCCGGTTCGTTACAAAAACAAGCTGTTTCCCGTCCGGCGACGGCTGCGGGTCGCGGGCGCGAAGCTCTTTGGTGATCCGTACTTCCCGGTCCTTTTTCAGGTCGTAATAATAGAGGTCGTCATAAAAATTCGTTCCCCGCACCTCGATCTTGGTGTAGAAAAGCCTGCTGCCGTCTGCTGACCACGCAAGGGTCGAGCCGGTCGCGCTCGAGGGGGACACGTTCTCCGTCAGTTTGCGGTCTCCGGTGCCGTCGGCGTTCATGACATACATGCCGGGGAACTCGTCTCCGTTGGCCTCAAGATAGGCGATGCGCGTGCCGTCCGGCGAAAAGGAAGGAGCAAGCGTTTGGTAGCCTTTGTGCGTAAGCGCCGTTGATGCGGTCATTCCTTTGGTCTTGACCGCATCCTGCTGTTTGACATATTTGACCCGGAGCTCGTCCTTCCATTCCCGGTAGAGTCTGCCATAGTATGCGCCGAGTGTCCTGTGGGCTGTGGAGTTCACCAGAAAGGGAAAGCCGCGGCCGCTGTAAGCAGCGCTGAGGTCCGCAAGTTTTTCCCTGCCGTAGGTATCGGCGATGAAGCGGGTAAAGGACCCGCCGAAGAGGTAGGGGACGTTTCCCTGGGGCCAGGTATCGGGAAAAACAGCCATCTGGCTGAGCAGCGGGAACGGGCCTTCGAGCGTTGCCATGCGCAGGACCATGTCCACGGCGGCTGAACGGCCGCGGCCGCCCGAGGTTTGTTCGGTCTCCTCGTACACCGCGAGTCCTTCGATCAGCCAGATCGGCTGGATCGCGTTGGGGAAATAGAACCTGCCGAAGAGCGTCTGCATCACGCCGCCAAGACCGCCCCGCACCATATCGAGCTGCAGGATGTGGGTATACTCGTGCGTTATGAGCAGTCGCATCCAGTCCTCGTAGGGCGTGGTCCCGAACCCCGGTTCGCCGACCGGCTGGGTGAGCAGAAGCACCATGATATTGTAGGGCATCACGGTGGTCATGCCGTTCGCCTCGTCCATGGCGTCGACCAGTACCACCTGGGTCTTCCCTTTCGGCTCCCACTTGATGCGCGGGACCAGCCGCGTGTGCACGTCCTCGGCTATCTGCGCTGTTTTCCGCGCAAGGGCTTCGCCGCCCTGATGATAATGGATCAGGAAGTGCGGGGTCTCAAGCGTGGTCCAGGTGAAGTCAGGGTCGAATTTTGCAAATGAGGGAGTTGCGAGGAGCAGGAGAATAAGGCCGGTGAGGAAAGTCTTTTTCATAGTGACCTCCGGGATCGGATTGAATTATGAAGAACCATTTGCTGTATCCTTAAAAAGACCTTTGGACACGGATAACGGCGGATAAGTGTCGGATAAAGGCGGATCCGCTTCTTCCGTATAAAAATGCATTTCCAGATTTATCCGCTCTTATCATAGCCTTTCTCCGACTTTTCCGTGTCAAAGGTTTTACTCTTTGTTTATCCCTGCCTCTGCCGATTGCCTCTGCTTCGCCAAATCTCGCCTGAGCCAGAACCGCCCGACGCCGAGAACGCCTGCTGCAAAGAGAAATTTGAGCGCATATTTGACGATGGTACTTGGCGTACCATAGGCGGCCACCACCGGGTCAGTCAGGATCATATCGCCACCCACTACGCCGAGGATGGCAGCGCCGGCATAAATGATAACGGGATATTTTTCCATGAGCGTCGAGAGCAGGCTGCTGGTGAACACAATGAGGGGAATGCTGAGGCCCAGGCCGAAGAGCAGAAGGAACAGGTTCCCGTGAGAAGCGCCGCCCACTGCCAGCATATTGTCCACCGACATGGTGATATCAGCGACCACGATGAACCGGATGGCGTGTGCGAGGGAGGCCGACTCATGGTGGGCTATCGCTTCCTCATCCTCCACAAAGAGCTTGACCGCGATCCAGAGGATAATGATGCCGCCGATGAGCTTCACATAGTTCACGGTCAGCAGTTCGGCAACAAAGAATGTAAGGACCACGCGGAGCAGCACCGCCGCTCCAGCGCCGTACAGGATCCCCTTGATGCGCTGCTGCTTCGGCAGCGACCGGACCGCCATGGCAATGACCACGGCATTGTCCCCTGCCAGGACGAGATCGATGATGATGATGCTGAAAAGGCTTGAGAAAAAAGCCACGTCCAGACTGATGGCGCCAAGCTCTGCGAAATTCATGGAAACAGCATACCTCCCGTGCAGTCGGCAAACACTACCCCAAGTGTATATCAAAATAATAGGGCGGTAAAGAACTTCTTTACCGCCCGTCTATGCAGAAAGATACTGAAACAGTGAACCCGGGAGCTTACTTCTCGACCGGCTTATGCCACACCAGGAACGGACAAAGCTTGCACATGTTGAAGCCCGGATAGGTCTCGCCGGTGCGGGGGAAAGAGGCGCCGCTGTCCCGCGCCGTGCGCTCGAGCAGCCGCCGCACCGTGGGTTCCAGCTGCTCTCCCGGCCAGATCCAGTTGAGCTCGCCCTGCTCGGTCTTGCCGGCCGTATAACTTCCGCTGCACATGGGCGTAATGTTCGGCTTCTTCGTGAGAAAAACCGAGACCACACCGTGGCACGCGGAGCTGTTCGTGGTCATGTTCATCTCGAAGGGGAAGATGTTCATGGCAGACTGCCAATCGTTCCCGAGGTGGTATGCCTGAAGCACGTCGCTCATGCCGTGGATCACGTCAGGCTTAAAGGGCGTCTTGTGGAGCGGCGCCGTGGCAATGGCAAGAAGCTTTTCGGGAAGCCGCTTTTTCTGCTTTACGATCGTCTCTGCCTGGGCCAGGTCCTTTGCATACTTCAGATGGCTCTTGATCTCGCCCTCATCCATGCCCTTCCAGCCGAAGACATAATGGGCGTTCGTGCAACCCAGGCCTTTGGCGTCCATCAGCAGGACATCTCCACGCTGGCGCGAGGCGGCCAGAAAGTGGCAGAAGGTGAAGGGGTGGGCGGAGACCTTGTAATCGGTGTTCTTCTTGAATGCCTCGAGCTCGTCAGCGGAATAGAAGAACTTGACTGCCACGGGATAGTATTTCATCCGGAGCAGATTCCTGAGCGAGAGCACGAGGTCGGCGTTCGAAAGTGATGGTTTTGCGAGCATGGCCTTTGCAAAGGCCACATCGTCGAGCAGTTCCAGCGAATCGATCATAGAAACCTCCGTAAAAATAGCTGACAAGCGAGCAAGCTAACAAGCCAATACGCTGACACACGAGCAGAACCACGAACCCCAGGTTCTAGCTTGCAAGCCTGCCAGCTTGTAAGCTTGCCAGCTGGCTTAATACACCCCCAACAGATTCAACGCAAGAATGACCAGGCCCGCAACAGCGATGCGCTTGACGGTCGTGGGGCTGATCCGCTTGGCGATCTTCGGCGCAATGTATCCGCCCAGAATGGCTGCCGGGAACATGATGACGAAAAACAGCCAGTCAAAGTTCCCGAACTGGTAGTGGCGCATGGTCCCCATAAGCGTGTTAAAAAAGATGGCAAGGAGCGAACTCCCGACGACGACGTACATGGGCAGACCCAGCGCGATCGTCATGAGCGGCACCATGAACGGTCCGCCGCCGAAGCCGAACATGGACGAAACGATGGCGATCAGGAACCCGCCGATACAGCCTACAACGATATTGACCTTAAATTCGTGGCCCCAGAATGTAACTATCATAATAATTCTCCTGTGAGAAATGGGTTAATGTTATTTCTTCTTTGCCTTTGCCTCGGCCTCGGCTTTTTTCTTGAACTCGTTCAGAATGGCCTGCTCCTTCTTGTTCTTCTCAAGATAACCCGGCGTGGTCTGCCAGAACATCAGTCCGGCGAGAACCAGCAGTATCCAGCCGAAAACGAATTTGAACTGATCGAGCGTGATCAACTCGGTCAGCTTGGGTCCGATGAACCCGCCGGCGACCATGGAAAGACCGATGGCGACCCCCAGTTTCCAGCTGATGAACTTAATCTTGGAGTAGTTGTAAATGCCGCTCCCCTGGGAGAAGAGCACCGTGGGCATCACGGTCCCGGCCACGACCGTGTGAGGAAGGGGCCAGAGGGAGATCAGGAGCGGGTTCATGATAAAACCGCCGCCTGCGCCCATGAGCACGCCGAAGATGGAGATTCCCAGCGTGAGGAAGAAGGGGCCGAAGAGGTTGAGGCTCGTCCCCGCGTTATTCAGGTACACGATCGGAAAGCTGATGGCATTTTCGAACGTGACGGCTTCGCTCCGGTGATCCTTGTCCGCAACAGCGACGATCGTGTACCGGCCCGGCGCAAGACCCTGGCGGATCTTGATCTCAGCAGTGTAGGTCCCGTCCGGCGCAATGTCCACGACCGCGGCAAGCACCTTGTCGGCAGACCTGAACCGCGCCTTCACGAGCTGCATGGAGCGTTTGGCATTTTCCTTCGGGTCCATGGCAGGCAGGAGTGTGCCCCGGGACCCGATGATGCTGCCGAGAAGTGTGGCCTGGTACTTGTCGATCGCGATCTTCGCGGGCACGGTGAACGCGACCTCAGCTCCCACGTCCTTAAGCGCTTTCGAGTAGGACCACTTGCTGCCTTCTTTTTTTATGGCATCCAGCTTCTCCGCCTGGTCCTTTGGCGTGAATATTTTATAATAGGCCGGCATGTCATGGGTCAGATACAGGATGTACGGCCGTTTGCCCGAGTCCTTGTCCACTTCAGCATCGAACCGGGAGGCGCGCACTTTCTTCTCAGAGCTGACTTCCAGATAGACGGGCTTGCCTGCCGGGGCCTTGCCGGTTACCTTGATCGTGCCGCCATTGTTCAAAGCGGTCTTGTCGATCTGGATGGTGACCACGGGTGGAGCGGCCTTGGAACGAACTGCCGTTTTGGCAAATGTCGCTCCCGAGGTGAATAGGAATAATCCTATTACCATGATTGCTGCAACTGCACGTTGCGGTTTACGTATCATTCGATCTGATCCCCCTTTTTGTTAGTATCTGTTATCAGAAATATGCTCTGCTCTTAAGCTCCTCGGAACATTCACCTGCCACAACAGTCAACGGGCCTTCCCTAGGGAGCTACACAAATCGTGCGATCTACTCCAGCAACTTCTTCATGCTGACCCTCATCCGGTCGATGGATTTGGCGAGTATTGCGATCTCATCCTTGGCGCCTGGCACGTCCACCTTTTCGGAAAGTTTCCCCATGGAGATCGCATCCGCCGTGCGCGTGAGTTCCAGAACGGGATTAATAACGTTCCGGGTAATGGCAAAACCAATGGCCAGAGACACGATGATCAGGATCGAAGCATACACCACGAGATTGATATATAACGTTCTCGTGATCCTGGCCAGCGTCTCCGTACGATCTTTCAATATATACACATAGCCGATATTCTGACCCGCGTAATCGAGGAGCGGGGAAATGGCGATAGAATAGTCCCTTCCCTGAACACGCGCTTCGCTGATCACGGCGCGGTCCCTGGTTGCCGCGGCCGCCTTCTTGAACAGATCAGCGCTCAGCGCAGGCTGGGTCAGCTCGGCCTTGGTGGAAAAGTAGGGGATGTAGTCGCCTAAAGGTTTCGTTTTTTTCTGCCAGTCGGGGAACACGATCGCCGCCGCCTGTTGTGAAAGGGCGATACCCACTTCCACACCGTAAGCCTTTTTTATGTTCTCGAGCACCGGGAGAAGGTCCCCGCCGAATTCCACCGACCCATAATGCTTTTCCTTGAAAAATATCGGCTCGACCCCGCGCAGCCCAAGGCCCGTCCTGCCGGTCTCCAGCCCTCTCACCCCCTTCTTGTCGGTATTCACCGAGAGGACCGTGCGGCGGAAGGTCGACAAGTCGTCGCCGAACTTCTGCGGCTCGTTCATTCTGAGAAACGACATTGCCGGCGGCGTATGGAACTGGAACTGAAAGAGGTTGAAGCGCGTCTTGAGGGACTGGAAGGATTTTGAGAATTCCGCATACAGCCTGGTTCGGTCGCCTTTTGCGAAAAGTGCCCCGACCGACGGCATCTCCGCAACCAGTGCGGCCATCTGCTGGTAGAGGCTCAGCTGGCTGTCAATGATCGTGTTGCCGGTATTCATTGCTCCGTTCAGGTTTTCCTCAACCTGAGAATTCAGGAGGGCCACTTGCGAGGCATAGTTGAAATACGCAAGGCCGGTCATGACGAGGATCAGGATGATCTGCACCGGGATGATGGTTCTTGTTTTCAAGGTCATCTGCATAGGTTTTATTATTCTCCTTTTCTCTATAATTTACGAGAGGATTTCTCTCGCTTCTTTAATAAAGAGATTCCGGTCATCCGCGTTTTCTATCTCGTTTTTCAGGAATTCTATAAGCTGCGCGTAATCCGCCTTGCTCGGGGGCGACGAAGGATGCCACTGCTGTTCAACAATACGTTTTACCACCTTGCCGCCGGCGGGACCGATCTGTCTGGTCAGCGCCAGCGTGATGTTCTCCAGCACGCCGGGAGAAGAACCTATTTTGCCATTCGCTGGTGAGTTGCCGGCAACCTTAGCGCCGGCGGCAGAATCGCCGGACATTGCGGTGGACTTGAAATAGTGGATGATGTCCTGCAACGCAGGCAGATTGCTGTCCTGCACATTGAAAGAGGCGTCAGGCATGAAAAAATATTCTGAAGATTCACAATCCCCGGCCTGCGCTACACAGCTCCACCCCTTGGCGTCCCCGCATGCGACATAGTAGAGCTCCCCCTCGCGAAAGAACAGCTTGAGTAACTTATTCGCGCCTTTCACGGTAACGGAAAGAAGCCCGCTCTTCCTGTTCCGGTTCAACTCTGCGATGAAATCGGACAATGAATTCTTCATTCGTGTGCCTCCCGACGGTTACGTAGTAAATACTCCATCTCACTCACCCCACCCGCGAAGAGCAGTTCATTCCTTTTTTTTCAGATGCTTCTTTATGGCGATCAACAGATCCAACGGCGTGAAGGGTTTCGTGATATATTCAGTAGCTCCCTGCTTGAACCCCCAGGCCTTGTCACTTTCCTGGTCCTTTGAACTCACCATGATGATCGGCACCGGGCCGAACTTTTTATTGGTCCGCAGATCACGGCACACCTGAAAGCCGTTCTTCTTCGGCATGATAATATCCAGGATTACCATGTCCACCGACTCTTCAAGCGCCTTGCGTTCGGCCTCTTCTCCGTCGACAGCCGTGATGATCTCATGGCTGGTCTCCTTCAGAATGTCCTTGATCAGCCGCAGCTCGGTCGCACTATCTTCTGCGATAAGTATCTTTGCCATACCTGTTCCTCCAAAACGCGTGAGCAATTGTGCAAAATGTAGTGTTTTTTTCTCTGTAACACTTTAGTGCCATACTATAAACTACCTGATATTATTTTCAACACATTTTTACTGTTAAGGCAGAATTCAGGCCTTTTTTTCGAATGAAATGGAACAAATTGCAGCATTCTGCATCGAGCCGTTTAATAACTGTGTTTTATAGATTTGCAATGCTGGCAGAGAGGCATGACACGCCCCGAGATCGAGCAGTTGTTGGTCGCGGGAGTTTAAGAGGCGGAGATCTTCATGATGCCCAGAAGCCGTTCATATTCGTCCCGCCTTGCGTTCCAGCGCTGGAGCGCTTCGACGCCGTCCCTCCATACCGTGAAGTCCCGGGTTGCCGGAATGTCTCCCTGTCGGTCCCGATCCTTAAACACCGTAGTCGTCATGCCGTGACGCGCCTCCATACTGTCCAGGAGGCATTGATATCTCCGTATGTGCCCTGTGCAGACATCGACTTCCTTGAAGAGGGCGATCTCGTATTCGTCGGTATGCAAAAAAGACCTCCTGATGCAATAAAGGCCGGGGCACACCATGGCGCCCCGGCCTTAGTAATTCGTCAGTGACCGCTTGGGAAAAACGTGATGCTTACCCAGTACAGGACCACGAGCGATACTACTCCAATGCCGATGCTCCATCCGACGAGCTGTTTCTCGACCGGGAGCAGGGGCTCGTATTCCATCTTTTTTAATTCCTCGGACAATTTCGGCTGTTCTGCCATAAAAACCTCCTTGTGGCTTCTGTCAGTTCAATTGAGAATTTCCAATCTTCAATTTCCAATTCGACCTTTGGCAAAGGTCGCTACCCCACCAAGGGCGGCATCACTCCATGGAAGAATAGCCATGAAATGAACAAGCCTACCCAGATGATGAACCCGAAAAGAGCAACGACGTACACGACCATCAGCCTGCCGATGCCTTCCTCCCAGAGCTTTTTGAAGTTGGACACGATGCCGATGGTGAAGAAGGTGAACACGAAGAACATCACCCGGAACACGTTCCCTTCCCCGGTCGCCGTGCCCGCCGCAGCCATGGTCGCCTTCGGCGCCTTGATCGAATCGCCCAGGCTCTTCATCTTACCCTTGGCAGCAGCGATCTTGGGCTGTAGCTCGGCCTGTGCAGCTTGCGATGCCTTTGCAGCTGGTGCGAGCTGTTTTTCCGAAGCGGCAATTTCCTTTTTCCAAGCCTTCAGCTCCGCCGCTGCCGGCGAGTTCGCCTTCGGTTTTTTGTTCTGCGCGGTCAGGGTCTTGACCTTGTCTTTGGCAGCGGCGATCTTTGCCTGCAGCACGGTCTGTGCGGCTGTTGCTGAAGCAAGTTGCTTTTCACTGGCTGCAATCTCCTTGGTCACGGACTTGATCTGCTTGTCCACGGGGCTGATCGCCTTGGCAGCCGGCCAGCAGATGAAGAGCAAAAGGAAGAACGTGACGACATAACCGATCACGAACTTGGGGAACCGGTTCCAGATCTCGCCCGCCCCGACTTTTTCGCCGGGTTTGCACTCGATCTTCGCGCACCAGATGTAGGCCAGGATGAAAGCCCAGACGCCGATGAAGATGTCGATGAACATCTTCACGGTCGTTGCCGTCATGGTAATCCAGCCTTCCTGGTAATTGATTCCCGCTTCCAGGGATTTTGCCCTGATGAGCGCGTCGGTGATGGCTCCGCTTGCCACAGCGCCGCCGTCGGTCTTGACCGCCAGACCCATCCAGGCGCCCGCCACCAGCGGTTCCCTCCAGAGAAAGGTCTGGGCCGCGAAGGGGAGGATGATCATTTCAACGACCGCGAAGATCACCACGAGCGACGACACCATGATCGGGATCACCGGACGGGCCCGGATGGCTCCGCCCGTAGCGATCGCGGCCGACACGCCGCAGATGGATATGCCCGAGGCAAGCGGGGCGGCCCATTCCCTGCTGAACTTGAAGTATTTGCGCGCCATGTAGTAGACGACGGCCCAGTAGATAAGGTAGGCTTCGACGATGGCGCACATACCGCGGAACATGATGTTGGTAGCGAGGCTGAACGACTCCGCGGCCTTGAGGCCGAGGCCCGCGCCCATGATGACGATGGCTGTTTTGATATACAGCTCGGGTCTGGACGCCTCTTTGAGCTTATCCGAAATTTTGGGGAAGAAGTTCCCCATGACGAGGCCTGCGAGGAGGGCGAGAATGAATCCCGATTCGCCCGTGAGACTCAATGACCAGGGGATCTTGAACGCCGCGAGTTTGTCTTTTGTTGCGGCGATATAAGCGTAATTGCCGGCGAACCAGCAAGCATAACTTATCCAGAATATTGCGGTGAACCCCAGTGCGAATTTCTTAACATCGGCGCCGATGAACTTTGCGCCGGCCCCCATGATCACCAGCATGGCAAGGTAGGTGAAGAGCAGCGAGGCAAGGCCCGACAAGCCCGTCTTTTCGTACTTGTCCCCGACCTTGAGGGCGGCAGTGCCCTCTTTGATGGTGATGGTGTCTTCTTTGCCGTCGGCTTTCTTGATGGTCAGCTTCTGACCATCGATCTTGGTGATCTCGCCTTTCAGTCCCTGGTACGTCTTTGATACGGGTGACATCGCCTTGGCCGGGTCTGTCCAGACCGCGGTGTTGACCCCCCATCCGAGAATATCCATGCCGCCGAAGGTCCCGAGAGAGAGAATAAATATGAAAAGCCCGAGCCAGAGCGCCATCCAGTCTTCACTGATACCTTTTACATTTTCGTGCATAGTGCTGTGTTCCCCCTTTCCTAATGAGTAATTCATCTTGAACAACGAGTCCGGTTCAATGGAGAAAAACACTTCAGGCAAACGACGAATACGCCACGCACATCACCTCCCCCGTGAAAGAGTGCAGAGCTCACTGCAAGAAAATCCTGTTCAGCTCATCGGTTGAAAATAAACGCTCCCCTGCCAGGGTCGGCATTGCGGTACGAATGCTGGATTATGATACGCCGTGCGTTCATTGTCAAGCTGCTTTTAACGGGTCCGGCGCTTGAACAGCTTCTCGAGCTCGACCGCGATGAACACGACCGATGAGAGCGCGAACACCAGCGCAAGCTCCGGAGCAGTGAGCGGCTGCGTCTTGAAGATATCGTTGAGCAACGGGATATAGATGGTGCAGAGCTGGAGCACAATTGTTGCGGAAACGGCCGCGATCAGGGGGAGGTTCGTAAAGATCCCCTGGGTGAACAGGGATTCGCGCTCGGACCTGATGGCCATCACGTTCCCGAGCTGCAGGAAACAGAGCGTGGTGAAGACCATGGTCTGCCAGTGCGTATCGCGCACATGAATGGACCAGGCCTGGAGCCCCAGCACCACGCCTCCCATGAGCAGGCCCACCCAGAGGGCTTGCACGCCCAGGCCGTGGGCAAAAAGACCCTCCTTGGGGTTGCGCGGCGGCCGGCTCATAATGCCGGGCTCAGCCGGTTCAGCTGACAGCGCAAGCGCCGGAAGGCCGTCGGTCACCAGGTTGATCCAGAGGATATGGATCGGCAGAAGCGGAATGGGCAGTCCGACAAAGGGAGCAAGGAACAGGGTCCAGAGCTCGCCCGAGTTCGTGCTCAGCAGATAGCGGATGAACTTCCGGATGTTGTCGTAGATCCTGCGACCCTCCTTCACCGCCTTCACAATGGTGGCGAAGTTGTCGTCCAGCAGGATCATGGACGAGGCCTCTTTCGCCACGTCGGTCCCGGTCACGCCCATGGCAACGCCGATGTCCGCCCGCTTAAGCGCCGGCGCGTCATTCACGCCGTCGCCGGTCATGGCAACAAAGTGTCCCCGGTCCTGGAGCGCCCGCACGATCGTGAGCTTCTGCTCCGGCGCAACTCGCGCATACACTCGGATAGACTCGACGCGCTTTTCGAATTCTTTGAGAGATAGCGCATCGAGCTCTTTTCCCGTAATGACCGCCTGCGGGTCGTCCGTTTCGAGGATGCCTACGCGCTTCGCGATCGTTCGTGCCGTCAGGGGATGGTCGCCGGTGATCATCACGGCAATGATGCCCGCGCTCCTGCAGAGCGCCACGGACTGCTTCGCTTCTTCCCGCGGCGGGTCCATCATTCCCATGAGCCCCAGCAGGACAAGGTCCTTTTCCACGTTGCCCGATACGAGGTCCGCGGGCAGAGCATCCCAGGACCGCATGGCAATGGCCATGACCCGGAGCCCGTCTTCGGCCATCTTCTCGCTTACCCGCTCCAGCTCCGCCCGGTCAAGAGGCGCAATTCCAGCAGACGCGAGAACGCTCACGCAGCGCTCAAGCATGACCTCCACGGCTCCCTTGGTGAAGGAGACGCATTTCCCATTTTCACTGAACCCCGACCCCTGGCCCCCGACCCCTGGTTTTTCATGGAACGTGGTCATCAGCTTGCGCTCTGAATCAAAGGGTAGTTCAGCGATCCTCGGATACGTGGCTTCGAGATCGACTTTCCCATACCCCTTGTCACGGGCAATGGCCAAAAGCGCCGCCTCGGTAGGATCGCCGATGATCTCGCCGGATGGCCCCGCATGCGCATCGTTCGAGAGGGCGAGAGCGGCGAAAAAAAGCTGATGAGGCCGAAGTTGAGAAGGTAGGAAGGTAGGATTGTAGGATTGTGTTTTTCTCTCATCTTCCCAACCTCCAAACTTCTTACCTTCCGCCTTTACGATCTTTCCATCTACCCATGCCTCCTCCACCGTCATCCGATTCATGGTGAGCGTGCCGGTCTTGTCCGTGCAGATATAGGTTACCGAGCCAAGAGTCTCGACCGCGGGCAGTTTTCTGACCAGGGCGCTCTGCTTCGCCATTGTGCGCGCACCCAGGGCGAGCGAGATCGTGACCACGGCCGGAAGCGCCTCGGGAATGGCTGCCACGGCAAGGCTCACGGCAACCAGGAAGATCTGGATCGCCGGTTCTCCGCGCAGCAGGCCGGCAACAAAGACGATGGCGCAGATCATGAGCACGGCCACGGCGATGCGCTGGCCAAAGTGGGCGAGTCGCTTCTGGAGCGGCGTTTTCCCCTCCTCTTCCGCTTGCAGCATGGCCGCGATCCTGCCGAGTTCGGTCTGCATGCCCGTTGCAGTCACCACGCCCGTGCCCCGTCCATAGGTGACAAAGGTCCCTTTATAAAGCATGTTCTTCCGGTCCCCCAGGGGAAGAGCTTCGTCGGGAAGCGCATCCGTATGCTTTTCAACCGGAAGCGATTCTCCGGTCAGCGCCGCTTCTTCGATCTTGAGGCGTGCAAACTCGATGATCCGCAAATCGGCAGGAACGATATTGCCGGCCTCCAATAGAACGATGTCCCCCGGCACGAGCTCGATAGCGGAGACGGCGCAATGCTCGTTGCCACGCAGGACTGCTGCGGAGGAAGCGGCCATCTTCCTGAGCGCTGCCACTGCCTTTTCTGCCCGATACTCCTGCGTGAAACCCAGAACAGCGTTCAGGACCAGGATGACGATGATCGCGATCGTGTCCGAGGCTTCGCCGATGATGCCCGAGATAATGGCCGCAACGATCAGCACCAGGATCATGAAGTCGCTGAACTGTTCCAGGAACATCATGAACAGCGTCTTTTTCTTTCTCTCGACCAGCTCGTTAAGACCATACTGTTCGAGGCGTAAACGTGCTTCCGCGGGCGTGAGCCCGGCAGGGGAGCTTCCCAGCTGCTTCAGCGCTTCAGCAATGCTGAGGTGATGCCATGCTGTTCGTTCGTTCATATTCTGGTGGTGCCTTTCTGCGGCTGCGCGGTCGGCCGTCGGACCCCTTATGTCCTAGCCCGGACAAGCCAGCAGCAAATATCTTCTACAGGATTACAGGATAAATTCCGACAATAACATTTCGTCCAAAAAATCCCGTCAATCCTGTTATCCTGTCAAAAGGTTTGATCCTAAAAAAGCATTTGGACGCAGATAAAATCTGATAACTTCGGATAAAGGCCGGAAAAATCCAAATGTATATTTATAAGATCCTCACCCTGGTGGTGAGTTGTCTTTCGACATGAAGTCCTGTTTTATTCGCGTTTATCCGCGCAAATCCGCGTCCAACTGCCGTTTTAAGGTTAATGTTTTCTTTTCAACATTATAAATAGCATGGGATCGTTCTTTTGTAAAGAAAGCTGGTGGGGTATTAGTAAGATTGGATGGTTCGGTTGCGGAGTGGCCCGGTCTGGTCAGGCACGCCGTTCGCCCGGTTTTCTGTCCAGAGCGGCGCGTACGGCAGCGACCAGCTCCTCGGGCAGAAAGGGTTTGGAAAGGAAGTCGTGCCCCTCGGCAAGCACCCGTTTGCTGTCAATAATGTCCGCCGTGTAGCCGCTCATGAAAAGCACCTTGATGTCCGGCCTGGTTTGCATCGCCGCGTCATAGATCTCGCGTCCGTTCTTCTTCGGCATGATCACGTCAAGCAACAGCAGATGGATCCGGTCCCTGTTCGCGGCATATTTGCGCAGGGCGTCATCGCCGTCCACGGCCTCGATGACCTGATACCCCGCATCCTGGAGCGTGCTGCTCGCCATGCGCAGCACTTCAGGGCTGTCCTCGGCAACAAGGATGGTCTCGGTCCCGCGTGCCGGGACCGCAGCTGCCGCCGGCTTCATGGCGCTGGCGGGAAAGGGGATCATGGGCAGATAGACCTTGAAGGTCGAACCGTCTCCGGGCTTGCTTGCCACATCGACAAAACCGCCATGCTGTTTAACGATCCCGTACACGATCGACAGGCCGAGGCCCGTTCCCTTGCCGACCTCCTTGGTCGTGAAAAAGGGATCAAAGATCTTCTCCCGCGTCCGTTCGTCCATGCCCGTACCTGTGTCAGCGACAGAAAGCAGGCCGTAGCTGCCCGGTTTGCCGATCCCCCGCTCCGTGACCGAGCAATCGTCAAGGTCCACGCGTTCCGTCGCGATGGTCAGGATCCCGCCGTTCGGCATGGCATCCCGGGCATTGGAGCAAAGGTTCATCAGGATCTGCTCGGTCTGGCCCCGGTCCGCCATCACCATGAGCTCGCCGGCTGCCGGGGTCGTGACCAGCTCCACATCCTCGCCGATGATCCGAAGCAGCAGCTTCTCGACGCCCGAAACGATCTCATTCAGATCCACCGGCCCGGGTGTGATCGCCTGCTTCCGGCTGAAGGCGAGCAGGCTCTTGGTCAGGTTCGCCCCCCGTTTAGCTGCCGCCGCGATGTGGTCGGTCACCGTTGCCAGGGCCTCGTCGTGCTGCAGTTTTTTCTTCAGGATGCCGGCATAGCCGAGCACGGCGGTCAGGATATTGTTGAAGTCATGGGCGATCCCGCCGGTCAGCGTTCCCACCGCCTCCATTTTCTGGGCCTGGTTCAGCTGTTCTTCGAGCTTGCGCCTGGCCGTAATGTTGTGGATGATCTCAATGGCAGACACGACCGTGCCCGACTTGTCCCGCATGGCAAAGGACTTTGTCTCCACGTAGACCGCATCCCCCCGGCTGTCGTGGTGCGTATGCACAGCAGTGTAGGAATTCCCCGTTTCAAAGGTCTTCCGCACCGTGCACTCCTCGCCGGTCTCATAACAGGGCAGCTGCTGCTTGTGCGATACCTCGTAGCAGTGTTTGCCGATGATATCGTCCATTTCCATCCGCACCTGGGCTGCGTAGGCCTGGTTCGCCATGAGGACCCGGAAGTCGCGGTCAATGACAATGAACGCCTCATCCACCGCCTCCAGCACGTTCTTCACAAAATCCTCGGCCTGCTTCCGTTCGGTGATGTCCAGGATCATCCCGGACAGCGTGTCGTTATCAAGGGTGACGCTGATCAGAACATTCTTGATCTTGCCTGAGCGCGTCTTCAGCTCGATCTCGAAGTTCTTCACCGTTCCGGTCTGCTGCAGCGCCGCGAGCAAGGCTTCACGCTGCAACGGTCTGCTGTAGTGGTTTACCGCGCTGCCCGCAGCGATCAGCTGATCAGGGGAATCGTACCCGAACATTCTGGCAAGCGCTTCATTGGCGTAGAGGAATTGACCGGATACCGTGGTCCGATAGATCCCGACAAGCGCCGTGTCCACGAGGGCCCGGTATTTTTTCTCCGACTCTCTGAGCGCCTCCTCGGTCTGCCTGCGGCCCGTGATGTTCCGGACGATCTCGATGCCCGCCACGATCCTGCCGTCCGCGTCACGCACCGACGACGCCGTGATCTCGCCGAAGAGCATTCCTTTGTCCGTCACGGTGCTGCGCTCGACCGTGTGAATGCCGCCATCCTGGTACGACAGGGCAACAGGACAGTCGTCGCAGATATGATCGCCATGCGGGGGGTATGCTTCGTAGCAGAGCTCGCCCCTGTGGTCGCCCATCAGGTCCTTGTGTTTACGGTTCTGAAACAGGATGCGAAAATCCGCATCCTGGATGCTGATACCGTCTCCCATGGCGGCAATGATCGCTGTGGTCCGCGCATGTTCCTCTTCAGCCTTCCGCACCGCTGTGCGCAGCGCTTCAGCAGTATGCCGGCGCTCTTCGGCAAAACGCCGGATAAGAACGTAGAGCAGCGCGGCAGTCGCGGCTACGGAGAACCAGCCTTTAACGGTTTGCAGCCGGGTAAGCGCAAGGGGGTCGGTAACCAGGAAGGCCAGCACCCTGTCCGAGAACAGGATCCAGAACCCGCCAAGCAGAGCGTAGATAGCAGTGATCCTGAACGGGGTGAGACGTACCCGGGGAGGCTTTGGAGCAGCTGATGGATGCGGAAGATCAGACATTGGGTCCTTTTGTTTTTTCGCCTGATGAATAGTATACTCTCCTCCATTTAAAATACAACGCGGAAAGCTCTGTAGTGCAGCCATGCCCGGGGGCGGAAAAGCCGGATGCAAAAAAAATCATCAACAGGCGATAGACAACGAAACGGAAGTCTCGATTTGCAACGGGGGGGGTTGGGTGAGGGAGTCGGCAACCATCTTTCGCCGTGATGCTCGTTGAGCTGAAACTCAGCTCATTTTATTTTCACGAGGTTCCGCAGTTCAGGGAACAGACCTTCGCTGTTTTCTTGTCGTCCTCGGGAAGATGGCATTTCTTATACTTCTTGCCGCTCCCGCACCAGCAGGGGTCGTTTCTCTCCGGTTTTTCCACGGGTCCGGTCTTTTCGCTGGTGCCGAACAGCGTGCCTATTTTTTCCAGAAATCCCATCCTCTTTTACTCCTTTGCGCATCTCTTACGTGATGTAGTGGGATTATACCGCACCCGAAACCATGGGCACAAGGAAAAGTTCTGCGCAGATCCACGTACTGCCGGTAGGCTTCGCCGATCCGGCCTGTTGCCACGATAGTTATCGACAGGATCATAACAAAAGCCACAGACGGGATAAATATCGTTGGCAGCTTTTACAATGGCCTGTCTAGGACTTGCCCCGCCCCGGCATTTTTCTTCCCTATGCCTGTTTTAAGGTTTTGATGTCGATTTTATCCATTTGCAGCATTGCCTGCATGACTCTTTGTGCTTTCTCAGGATTTTTATCCTGCAACAGCTTGATTAAAACAGCGGGAACGATCTGCCATGACAAGCCGTATTTGTCTTTGAGCCAGCCGCATTGTTGTTTTTCTCCGCCTTCCGAAAGCTTCTCCCACAACGTATCAACTTCTTGCTGCGTCTCACAGTGAACCACAAACGATATGGCCTGCGAGAAGGTAAAGATCGGGCCGCCGTTCAACGCTGTAAATTCCTGTCCATTCAGTTTGAAGGTCGCGGTCATTACCGTTCCCGCCGGTCTTCCTGATGCCGCTGCTCCTTCTTCTCCATAGCGGGTAATGCTTCCGATCTTTGAATTCTTAAAGATCGAAACATAGAATTTCGCCGCTTCTTCGGCTTTATTATCGAACCACAAGAATGGAGTGATTTTTTTCATAGGGCCTCCTTACACTACTGTTCAGCTATTGCCTTCAGGCCGGCAAGTCCGGTCTCGAAGTCCCTGCCGACCATCCTGTCCATGCTGAAAAATATGCTCATAACCTTCGCCGGATAGGGACTGGGACCATGCATATCCCACGTCACGATGGTGGAATCACCCTTCCGTTCCAGGGTAAAATCCGTAACGTTGTGACCTTCCATCGGCTTTTCAAAATCCAGTTTAATTTCAATTTTGGAGGGCGAAGATACTGCCGTGATCTCCATGCGGCCCTTGCCCACCTTGCTGTTGCCTTCCCACGCATACGTGGTCCCCCTGCCGCTTGCAGGGCCGCCGTACGTTCTCTTCATCGCCGGATCCATTTTCTCCCAGGGGGACCAGTCTCGCCATTTATGAAAGTCGTTGATGAACGGAAAAATCTTCTCCGGCGGAGCTTTGATGCTCACCGTGCGCTGCACACGAAACGTGTCAGGCCTGGTCGCGGCAAAAACGAGAAGGGCTGCGATCAGAGTAATAATTACGACTGTAATTATTGTAATCATGGCTTTCTCCTTTTCCGGCAGCGCGCGCAGATAGTCTGCCTAATCCATCATTTCAGAACCTCGGCAAGTTTGTCAAAGGATTCGTTCCAGCCGATTCCGGTCGATTCACTTATCTGACCCGCCGGGATGCCCTCATGCCGCAGGGTCATTTTTGTTTTGCCGCCATCCTCTTCGAACGTCACCGTCACCAGACATTCCAGCGGGAAGTCCGGAGTCATGCCGTAGTGCGTGGCCGGCACCACATTGCCCTTTTCGTCAGCGAAGCTGTCCGTGCAGACGATCCGCTCCAGCGGTACTATTTCCCGGTAAATGCCGGTGCTCCAGAAATCCTGACCCTCGGGCGACCGCATACAGCTGAGATAGGCGCCGCCCACGCGAAAATCTATCTTGCTTGCCGGCGACGTAAAACCTTTTGGCCCCCACCAGCGCATGTAGCGTTCGGGCTCCGTCCAAGCTTTCCACACCTGCTCGCGTGGTGCGTTAAAAATGCGGGTAATGATCAGCGCCCGCTCCACAGGCTTCGTGGCGGGTCTCTGTATTGTTGTAGTGGTCATGGTAGGTCTCCTTTCCTGCCGGCTCGTAGCGCAGCAGAACTTTCCCCTTGCCTGCGATCGAACCTGCACTCAATGCATCGAGTGCAGCGCCAACCGGTTCCCCTCAGTGTCCTCGTATTGGGCAATGAACCCATGCTCTCCGATGCTCGTTCTCGGCATAATCATCTTTCCGTTGTGAGCAATGACCTTCCTCAAGGTCTCTTCGATGCTTTCAACGCTGAAATACACGACCGTTCCTGCATGGGACGGCTCATAGGATTCTCCCTTAATGAGCGCTCCCGGAGCCCCCGGTGCGTCTTGAGTAAAGGGAAACATTGCCAGTTTCATTCCGCTCATCTCTTCAATGGTAAGCTTCACCTCGAACACTTTTTCATAGAATTTAATGGCTCTTTCCAGGTCCGTAACCGGGATCTCGAACCAGTTTGCTATGTGCATCTTTTTCTCCACAGTAACCATAGCAGCCTCCTTCCGCCCGGTTCACGATTATATCGGGCCGGGAGTTAAAACAGGACTATTGTCATCCTACTTGAATCATAGTACCGGATCTGCCTACTGTCAAGGCGTGCGCGGACAGGTAAACCGGGTCGGGGAGATAATCGCCTTTGGGCGGGAAGGAAAGTGAGCGCATCGTCAGCCGCCGCAAATCACCGACGAAACCTGCCGCCCTGGCGTCTCCTCGTGCTCTGAAAAGAAAAAGCCGGGGAGAAATTCCCGCCGGCCTTTGATTGTCCAAACTATACGCTGTTGGTGCGAAAAACGCCCCCTATGTCCGTGGGTAAACGGCACCGGGATATTCTCTGCCGATCAACACCCTGCGGGTTTCCTGAAGTAGGTCGCCACGTTCTTGCCGTCTTTGCTGACGTATCTCACCTTAACGTCATCGTCCTCCTTGATCCGTTTCTCTTTCAGCTTGTTCAGGGTCGAGGTGTCTTCCGCGCTGATCGTGATCGCCAGCTCCTGCCCCTCATAGGTGGTCACGACGACCGTCTGCGTTTCAAGGTCTATGCTCTTTACCCTGCCGCTGATCTTTTCTTCCGCCCCTGCAGTATTGGCCAGGAACGTCAAACAGAGTGCTGCCAGAATGAGCGCGATTTTTCTTTTCATCTTCCGTCCCTCCTTTAGTGTACGAACGCTCCGGCCTCGTAGGCCTTTTTTACGCGCTCGTACTGTTTTTTGTTCTTTATCCCGGGCAGGGAAAAATTTCCCTTGAGGCCCCAGGCATCCTTGAGTGGCGCGAGCCCCACCGGCATTTTTCCGCCTTCGCCTTTAAAATCAACAACCCGGAGACCCTTGCCGTCGGCAATGATCGTATACTCGCCGTCTTCGACGTCCTTGTACGACCCCCCCGCGAACGTGACCGCTATCCGCTGTGCCGCTGATGCGTGACAGCTTTCGCAGGTCCTCGCCTTCCCCGTTCCGTGTGCGACGCGGTCGAGATTCAACCAGACCATGACGTCGTGATCCTTGTCATCGAGGTTCTTTATGAGCCCGGTCACTGCGTAGGAGTCGTTCGAAACGTAGCGCCGCTGAATATCCGAATCGGGCTTGTTCCTGAACAGGAGCCTGCGCGATATTTTTACTTCCTCGGCTTTGACGTTGCCCGAAAGGTGAGGAACGGCATGCACCGGGATCCACAGGCCTTTGGGGTTCTTTATCAGAAGCGGCGTTGTCGCGCCGGTCAGATAGTCCTGGATCCTCGTAAGCGGATTTTCCTTCCCGCGCGGGCCCACCGCGGACCAGAAGTTAAAAGCATATCCGCCGATCAAAGCGGTGTGACATGCTGCGCAGTCCACGTTCTTGTGCAGCCCGTTCTTCTGTGCCCTGACAACAGGGGCATGGCATTTTCCGCACGCCACATCTCTTCTCAGATCTCCGTGAAACCCGGTCGATTGGTTCGGCACATGGCAGTCCACGCAGGCGATGTTCTTCCGCATATGAACGTCGATCTGTTCCTTCAGTATCGCTGTTCCTTCGGGGCTGGCCATGGTGAATTCCTGCCGGAGGTATCCGTCTCCCCGCCGCCTCTCCAGCGGCCCGGCGTGGCAGGCAAATGCCCTCCCGCCGCCGTAACAGGCAAGGGGCGCCGGCTTCTTTACAAAGGTATGGGGGCCATCACCCGGGTTCTCAGCGCTCCTCTTCCGCACATCGAGGTGGCAGTCCAGGCAGCCCACGTGACACTGGTTGCAGTTCCTCTGCGAATTGTAGCCGTCCTTTTCAGAGAGAGGCATGGTGGAATGTTTGTTGTAATTCTTGACATTCTCGTCAGTAAAACTCGCCTGGTCCGGCTTCGACAGCACGCCCATCCACAGGCCGCAGCTCTGGGGCCCGGTTGTGCCGGTCCATATCCGGTACTGGCTCTGGGCATGCGCGCCACTTCCCCCGCCCATGGGGCTTTTCAGGAAGCTTTGCACGATCTGAGCGTGGCATTTTCCGCAGGTTTTTTTGGCTATGCCGGGACTGAACGCAAGGGTGTCGGGGTTCTTATCGTGGTAGATGATGGTTTTATACTCAGGATTGTCTTTGAGCACACCGGCATACCGGCGCTTCGGAAAAAGCTGCGTTGCCCTGGCATCACCCCTCGGTTCAAGGTCCGACCAATCCTTGACATCCTCGGCCGCCATGCCGCTTCTGGGTGTTGCCTCCCAGGTCTTCTGCCGCACTGCCCTGAGCAGGAGCAGCCCCTCATGCGCATTCTCCTTTGCAGCCGAACCGGCATTGCCCATATGACAGTCCGAACAGGATGCGGGCATGTGGGTCTGTGCCTGGACCTCGGCCGGGGACAGGGCGAACTGCGGATAGCCTGAATCCGTCATTTTTGGGGAACTACTGTGACAATCGTTGCAGCCTTCTTCAGCAGCGTTTGCATTCCCGGCGTGCAGCATGATCGCCGCCATAAGCAACAGAAACCACGTTGATCTTCTCATCAGCACCACCTTGCGCTTTTGTGTTTACGGAATGGTTGTCCTATAAACGGTAATTAGCCACATAATGCACATAAGTCACATAGACAAAACTTGATTTTTTGTGATTTCTGTGCATTATGTGGCTAAACTGTTCTTTTTAGGTTTACCTTGATACTTAATTATATCCCCAAATATATACGCTGCCGAAAATACGGAATTTTCGTTCGAAATGATTCTATTGATAAGCTGATTTGTCGCCGATATCGTAGGCAAGAGGCATGGTCACTTTTCGCACCGTGAAGATGACCAGCATGACGGCGATCAGGATCAGACCAAAGAACACGCCCCGACCGGAGAGGATGCCGGCCGAGACCAGCAGGAGGTAGCTTGGCATGATCATGGCAAGGAGATAGCCCTCGAACAGCCGGAAGCAGAAAGCCTCCTTCGCGGTCACGAATCCCAGGCATCCGGAAAGCGGGAGCAGAAGCAGCGCGCTGTACGGTTCGTGCATGAGGGCGCCGGACAGGGACCCGTTCCCGATGAAAATGAGCGCCACAAGACCGCCCAGGCCGAGGTAGTACAGGTTTTTCAGGAATGTTTTGAACTTGCCGATATACAGATGGATAAAGAACACGCTCATGCCCACGGAGGCATAAAGACCGTAGGCAAGGATATCAGCAAACAGGCTGATGCTTCGGGCGCCGGAATCGGGAGCTGCCGTTGCCAGGAGGTATGCCAGGCCGGAGATGCTGATGGCGGACAGCACGATACCGGCGCGGTAGAGCACAACCGTTATTTTATCTTCCCTCGTAAGGGGCTGAAATACTTGTTTGGAACCCATAGTTCATTTCTCCATTCCGCGCATACATCCTCGGATCACTTCTTGTTCGTTTTATTCCAGAACGTCAGGTCGCCTATCATAAGCTTGAGAAGTTCACCGGGTGTCATTTTGGAAGCTTCTTTACACCTGCACGAGTCGTCCGTGTCCGCCCGCGCCTGCGGATCCGCAACTTCGTGCTCTTTTCCCGGGCCGCCTGGAGCAGCGGTTCTTTGATACCCTATGATCTTTCCCTTCTCCATGTGAGTATACTACTCCTCCTGGCACGAAGATGTCAAAGGTTCTTCGAGATTCCCAAACAGTGCCTATTCAGGTCGGTTGCGGAGCTTTCCCTTAACAAGAACGCCAATCCGCAAATCATCGGTCGAGGAGCTCACGTACCTTTCTCAGCAATTCGTCCCCGGAAAGCGGTTTGAGCATGAAATCCAGCGTTGCATCGAGGATCCCCTTTTTATGAATGATGTCGGCGGTATATCCGCTGATAAAGAGCGCCTTGATATCCGGCCTCGCTCTCCTGATCTCATCATACACGTCCTTGCCGTTCTTCCTGGGCATGACCACATCGAGGACCAGCAAACGGATACGCTCCGGGTTCTCCCGATAGAGGCGAACGGCATCCTCCCCGTCGGACGCCTCGAAGATCGTATACCCGGCGTCTTCCAGTATCCCGCGAATGAGGCCCCGGACGGTCCCATCGTCCTCGGCCAGCAGTATCGCTTCCGAACCGCCCGTCGGAGCGTCAATGACCGCAGAATGCTCCTCCCCGGGTTTCGGGAGAACAAGCGGCAGATAAAAATTGAATTTCGTTCCCGCGCCGGGCTTGCTGTCGGCCATGATGGAGCCGCCGTGCTGGTTGATGATCCCATGAACGATCGACAAGCCGAGCCCCGTGCCTTTCCCTGCCTCCTTGGTCGTAAAAAAAGGCTCGAAGATCCGCGCCTCTGTTTCCTCGTCGAAACCCGAGCCCGTGTCCTGGACGGTGACGACCGCGTACTTCCCCGGCTCGCGGAGGCCATAGGCGCGCGCGTGCTCCTCATCCAGCTTTTCTATCGACGTTTCGATCACGAGCGATCCGCCGTTCGGCATGGCATCGCGCGCGTTCGTTGCGAGGTTGATGAGGACCTGCTCGAGCTGGATGCTGTCGGCCATGACCGTCATGTCCGCGCCGTGCAGCACGGCTTTCAGCATGACATCCTCGCCGATGAGACGGACGAGCAGCTTTTCCACCTGGGCGATGATGGCGTTCAGATCCACGGCCTGGGGCTTCAGGACCTGCTTCCTGCTGAATGCGAGGATGCTCTTCGTCAGGCGGGAAGCGCGGTTGGCGGATTCCAGGACCTGGTCGGCGAAGCCCCGCAAACGGTCGTTGTCCTGCAGATTTTTTTTGAGCAGATTTCCATAGCCGATGATGGCCGTCAGAATGTTGTTGAAGTCGTGGGCGATGCCGCCGGCGAGCAGGCCGATGGCCTCCATTTTCTGCGATTGCAGCAGTTGCTGTTCGAGTTTTTTATGCTCCGTCACGTCCCGGATCACCCCCCGATAGCCGGTGACAATTCCCCGATGATCGCGCAGCGCCGTGCTGGTAATGATCACCCAGAGTTTTTCACCGTTCTTCCGCTTCATCAGCACTTCATAGTCTTTAGCATAGCTGGTCACATTAACGAGCTCGACAAAGCGCTTCCGGTCCTGCGGATAAACATAGAGTTCCCTCCCGATATTCACCTCAAACAGCTCCTCTTTCGACGCATACCCGAACAGTTCGACACCCGCGGGATTGATGTCGAGAAACCGCCCCTCCTCGGTGCTGATGTAAAAAACGTCTTTCGACTCCTCAAAGAGCGTCCTGAACCGCTGCTCCGACTCGCGCAGCAGCCGTTCCGCCTGGATCCTCCCGGTGACCTCGCGCACGGCCTCTATGCCGGCGATGATCCTGCCCGAGGCATCGAAAAGGGGGGAAGCCGTGATCTCGAAAGACCGCTCTGCTGTTCCGAGCTCGGCGGTTCGCACCTCGGTATGCACTCCCCCGTCCGCAAAGGTGCGGGCGACCGGGCAGTCCGTACAGATGGAAGACCGCTGCTCATAGGCCTCATAGCAGAATTTCCCGAGATGGTCGCCGAGCATGGTGCGATGGACCTTGTTCTGATAGAGAATGCGGTAGTCCTGGCCCTGAATGCTCACGCCGTCGGCGACGGCATCGAGGATCCCCTCCGACCAGGCCTTGTTGTCCTGCATCCGGGTGCGGGCGACCATCAGCTCTTCTTCGGTCTGTTTCTTCCCGGTCGACATTTTCGCGACCACGAAACCGCTGCCGGCAATCATGCAGAGCGCGAACATACGTATCCACACTTCCTGCAGGCTCGGATTGAACAGCTGGTCGACAACGGTTTCGTGCCCGAAAACATATACGTCTACCAGGATGTCGACAAACCAGTAGAGCGCCCCGCCGCAGACCCCGATCAGGAATAGAGAATATTTCCGCATAAGCCCTCGCGCTTCAGTCTTATCCTGTTTCATCATCATTCCAGTCGCCCCCCCGACGCTGCCCTCTGTTTTTTTCTTCATCTGAAATCTTTCGTCCTTTTCGTGTGCAGAGTATAACCGTATTTTTGAACGACATCAATGATCTTCGTGTCTCGTTTTCTCCTTTCCAGAAACGCCTTGAAAAACTTCGTGGTCGATAACTATTCAGCTCGGTTGCGGAGCTTTATCGCAACAAGAGCGCGAGTGCCGAGCAGCACCTGATATTCAAAGTGTCCAGGCGCTCCTTGCGATAAAGCGGAGTAATTGAGCTGAATAGTTACCATGGTCGCTTCGCCGCGGAGTGAAACGCTGATGCTGTCGAGTTCATCATTACAGTCTCTCCTAAAATATCAAATGGTTACAGGTCCTCCCCGATAGAATTAACATTCCGCGCTCTTTCGGGAACAAAATCCATCCTCACCTTGTCTCATAGAATAGAAACGCCGTCTATACTACCTCACCGAGACAAAGGAGAAAGACTATGAGAAACAGATTGATCGGGATCATCATGGCAGTACTGGTATCAGCAGCGCCGGCATTCGGGCATGGCAACGCCCCTTTTGCAGGAGAAGTGTCCGTAGAGATCATCTCGGACAACGGGTGCGTGTTCCGGAGCTTCCCGGCTTCAGACCACGGGAAGGGCGAAACCCGCGTTATCAAGAAGTATCTTGAGGCGAAAAAGGGCGAGAACTACGGGATCGTGATCCGAAACAATTCGCCGGAACGTCTGGGCGTGGTCATTGCCGTTGACGGCAGGAACATCATTACCGGAGCACGATCGGACCTCAAGAATAATGAGACGATGTACCTTGTGAACGCCTACGAACACGCACAATACGACGGATGGAGGACCACGGCAAGCGAAGTCCACCGGTTCTACTTTACCGAGCCCGCGGACTCCTACAGCGTCAGGACCTTTGCCGATTCATCAGCCATGGGCGTGATCGCCGTCGCAATATACCGGGAGAAGGATCGGCCGCAACCGCTGTTCGATCTGAGCAGGCACGAGGCTGCGCCGGCAGCACCTTCCCTGGACAGCGCGGGGCGGAGCATGGGAAAAGCGAGTGCCGGCGAGAGCACGGGCACGGGCTTCGGCGACTCGCGCTATTCTCCGGTGGTGCGGGTCGAGTTCGAACCAGAGAACGTCCCGGTCCAGAAGACTTTGGTCAAGTATGAGTGGCGTGAAACGCTTTGCAAAAAAGGCATCCTTAAATGCGGTCAAGAGCGGAAGAACAGGTTATGGGATAACGACGAGTATGCGCCCTATCCTCCGGAAAGCCCGAGGAGTTAAGCGATGATTCAATGTGCATAAGCAGCGACAGGCCTGGGAAGGCTATCCAGGCCTGTCGCGATCTTATTAAAGAGGTGCTATTTGGTCCATTCGAGAAGCAACCCTATCTGCCGACACATGATAACTATTTGTTGCAAAAAGTTGAGCAAAGCGCAAATTCAATCAGTTTCAATGCGCATATTTGCTCAACGTTTTTCAATCTTCTAAAACTACATATATGTAATTTCATGTTTTTTTTAGTAGCATATTAATTGCATATATACTTAACAATGTAACTATTAGCGAACCATATTCTGGAACTAACTGCCCTTGAAGGCAGTACGTCCGAAGGTCATGAAGCCTTCCAAACAGTTTGCCATAATAGCAACGGACACTGTTCAGGAAGGCTTTTTTGTTTTTTATAAAAGCCTATAATTCCTATCAGAGGGCGGACCGGAAAAAACGACGGCGATTAACGAAGTCGTCGTTCAAAAGATAAAGGCACACTCTATGGAACGGCTAAGGATAATACTCGTTAGTGAGGATCGTTTCGTTTCACTGAGCCTCTCTGCTATGCTCCAGAACCTGGGCCATACGGTAATATCCTGTGCTCATGACGTAAGAGAAGCTCTTAACAAAGCGCGTGATCTGTCACCGGATCTTGTCATCATGGATGAGCGTTGCGGGCTCGAGACAGCTAAGGGGATACTGGAACAGCATGCTTTGCCGATCGTGCTTATTACCAGTTTTATCGAGCCTGAGCTGGTCGATGAGGCTGACGCCATCGGCGTTGCAGGATATGTGATAAAACCGGTTTCCCAGATGGATATCCAGTCGGCTCTGGTGTTTGCACGATCGCGCTTCAAACAACTCCAATCATTAAAACAGGAGATCGTCGATCTTAAGAATATGATACGGTCCCGCAAACTCATAGAGCAGGCAAAGGGCTTGCTCATGGAACGGGAAGGACTCCCTGAAGCTGAAGCCTTCAGGAGGATCCAGAGCATGAGCCGAAATCAGAACATTCCCATGGCCGCGCTCTCCGAAGCAATTATCATGACCGATAAGCTGGCGAACAAAACCAAGGCAAACAAAAACCGCTCGCCGGAGTATTGAAGAGCTGGTCAAGATCAATTTCAGAACTAGCCTGATCTGACATACACTGCTCGTGATGGCAGTAAACCGAAGGTCAAGAAGCCTTCTTGCGAAGTGTCATATGCACTATGACGCCGGCAGGAAGGCTTTTTTGTTGTCTGTATGAACTGACGAAGAGGAGGACACGACATGTCACGAACCACGATGAGCAGTAAATCAAATTGTCCGCCGGAGCACGATGGCCCGGCAACGGTCCAGTGCAAGCTTTTTTCCGACCAGGTTTCGGAACATCTCTGCCTGTTAAGAAAAAAGGAGCTGGACCTCAAGGGCTGCTTCTCCTGTGAGGGCTGCCCAATGGACGCGATCATGCGCAGGCAGCTGAAATTCATTAAAGAGGTCCTCGGTCTTTCCCGTGACCGGAGCGCATGATCGCGCTGCGGTCTCATAAAAATGCAATTGATACAGTGGGCTCTATTACCAGGACATTACCGTGGAAAGGAGGATGAATTCATTTTCGGAACATGTTTTTTCCGTAAGACAGTCCGGTGAACTCCGGATCGAACATTGAACTCGGAGGAAAAAAATGAGAAAAGTTTCATGTGCAGGTTTCACGATTGTTTGCGCGCTCCTGGTAGCCCTGATAGGGATTTACTGGACGCCGAACGCAGATGCTTCGTCGTCGTATTACACATCGAACTGCCAATCCTGCCACGGCGCCGTTTCGACGTGCAACGGGTGTCACTCGCACGGCACTCATGCATCGAGTGCAAAAACCGGCGTCAACATCACGGGTGTTACCAATAAAACCGCCTATGCGCCCGGTGAGACGGTGAGCGTCGTTATCAACGGCGGGTATAGAACGGGATGGGTCCGTGCCTATCTCTATGATCAAACCATGAAACAATTGGCGATAAGCACGGGTACAATAGCCTCCGGAGCAACCGCGCCGAGCAACGGCCCGGCGTTCCCCATCACGCTGACTGCGCCCGCGCCGAGCGCAGCCGGGACGTACACCTGGAGCGTTTCCTGGTACGGCAACAAGTATGATGCGACAGGCGCTTACTTCCAGACCGCATGTTCAAGCACGGTCCTCACAAATTGCTGGAAGGCCTCGACCAATGCCAACCATGGTGAAGCGATCGTCGCCACCAACTCCTTCACGGTATCAGGCGGCACCACCACGTGCATGAGAAACGCGCCGACCGTGACCTTCAATACCGCTGCCCAGAACGTCACGAAGGGGGCCAGCGTGACATACACCGCGACCGTGACCAACAAGGACACTGGTACGTGCAGCAACTCCACCTTCGCGCTCTCCATACCATCAGAGACGGGCACTGCCGCCAACTTCGTATTGCCTTCAACGCTCTCGGCATCGAGCCCGAATCCGTGCGCCCTTGCGCCCGGAGGCATCTGTACAACCACCCTTACGGTCAAGGCGCAAACCGCCGCAACGACCGGAGCGACTGATGTCACCACGGTAAGGGCCGCTGACGCCACAAATCATAACACCCTTCCGGGCTCAGGCGCTGTCACCTCGACGGCAGTAGCCTCCGTAGCAGCGTCCACCCACGTACTTATGGCCTACAATGACCTCGGAATGCATTGTTCCTGTCCTGGAGCAGAGACCTTCCTGATCCTGCCGCCTTATAACACGATAAAGGCGCAGTTGTTCAAGAGAGGCGGCGATCCTTCTCTGGTGACGAGCGGTATAACCCTGTCCTATGCCATGGTGGAAAATACCGATGCGAACCTCCAGGCAGACCCCTATTTCGCCAACTGGATAAAATTTTCGCCGAAGATGTTCCCGGGTTTCCAGCCTGTTGTCAGCGGAAAAGTAAAGAGTATTACCGGTATCGGCCTTTCGGGCAGCATGACATACAATTCCACCAAGAAGTCATGGATAGCGGAAGGGATCCCCGCATTTCCCGTTGTTACCGGAACGAGCACGGATATTATGACTGATCCGCTCGGTGGACCAAACAGGACTCCCTATCTGACTGCCAATATTACGGCAAAGGACTCAACGGGAAAGGTCCTTGCCTCAACCAGCACGGTAGTGCCGGTGGCCTTCGGCGGCTGCTGCACCTGCCATTTGGATCTTGGCAGCCAGAACGGCTATCCGGCGACACCGATGGGTTCTTTCCAGTATATGGGATACCTGCATGGCGGCAAAGGCACTGCGCACAAGATCGATTTCGCGAAAATCGATCCCGACGGAGACAACGTGGCCGGCCCGATCCGCTGCTCCTGGTGTCATTGGGACCCCGCAATGAGCGAAGCCGCGGCGCCCGGTTTGCCGAACGTATGGCCGAACTACAAGATTCTGGCCGGGGCAAACTTCACGAAGTCGGACGTCAAGGTATCGACGATGTCCTTCTCCGAAGTGCTCCACAAGTTCCATTCACAGAGCAGCGTCGTATTGACGCAGTACGACCCGAACATCGCCAAAAACTGCTACGACTGTCATCCGGGCAACAACGTCAACTGCTACCGTGACAAGATGAGCACCAATGGCGTATGGTGCACGGATTGCCATGGCGACCTCAACAAGAGAGTCGCGACGAACCAGCTGAAACAGCCCTGGCAGCAGTCCACGCTCCCGACCTGTACTGCGCCGAGCCCCGGCGTAACCTCCACGTTCGCCTGTCATTCGAACAGGACCTATCCGAATACCACGGCAGGGCTCTTCGGAAAATTCCTGAACTCGACGGGCCATGAAGGCAGCGTCGCCTGCTTATCATGCCACGGTTCTCCCCATTCAGTGGCGCCGTCAACGCTGGCGAAGGACAACCAACAGCGCATCAATCTCCAGAGCTTTGGGAGCTTCCCCGCGGGCAAGGATGCTTCGTACCCGATCGGTGTTTGCAATGTCTGTCATACAAGCAGATCAAACACCTGGAGCATGCCGCCTCATGGCAGCGACTAAGCAATAGAGAATAAGACATAAGATTCCGACAAAGAGGGGAGGCTTTCCTCCCCTCTTTCTTCTTGGCATGATAAAATATTTTTCACCAGTCATCAGCTCGACATATACAATTTACTGAAGGGAGCACAATCAGGTGAAACCAACTATAAGAAGGAAGCATCGATATTCCAAAGTTGTCATCCTCTTCCTTTTAGGCTTTGTCTTGATGGGAGCAGCAAGTAAAAAGGATCCGGTCCAGTTCAACTTTAAAGCGATGAGCGAATATTTCCATCTCCTTCTCGATACGAGGCATCACTTCCCCGACTCGATCGTTCTCATGAATGATTACGTCTATTCACTGAACGCTCTGGGAGAACCCCCGGACCCACAGCGGAAAGAACGCATGCTGGCTTTTGCCCGGGAATTGCAGCAGCCTGACGGGGGGTTTTCCGTTGATCCGGAGACCAAGACATCATCATCCCTGTACACCGACTATACCCTCGAAACGCTCGCATACATGAGGGCCATCAATTCGATCGACGTGGGCAAGACAACGTCGTATTTCGCTTCCCTTAAGCAGCCCGACGGAGGGTTCAGTTTTAATAAAGAGAAGAAGGAGTCCACGCTGATAACCACGTATCATGCCGTTCACAGCCTTTCTCTTCTGAACGAGCTCAGCATCATCGATAAGGCAAAGACCGCGGAGTACATAAAAGGTTTCGAGAAAAAGGACACCGGCGGTTTCAGTTACGTGAAGAGAACCGGCATCCCGAACGCAAAGGACACCTACCTGGGGCTCTATGCGCTGAAGACGCTCGGCCTGCTCGATGACGATACGAAAAAAAGAGCGATTAAATTCCTGGCGTCCACGCCTTATAGCGGTAAATTTAATAAAACGGCCAAAACCTTGACGCTTGAAGAACAGGTCTATACCCTTTCGGCCCTCAGGATACTTGAAAGCACCATGGTTCTGAATAAAGAAAAAGTGGTCCTTTTCCTCAAAACTTTTTACGTGCCGGAAGACGGCGCATTCGCGGCCATACAGGGTTTCAAGTCCGCTCCCGATTCCACGCGTCTCGGTATTCGAGGCCTTGCTGAACTGGGGCTCCTGAAGAGACCGATTGAGAGCCCGCTAAAATAGAAACGCTATAAAACGATAACCTCTATTCCAGGCATGCCGCAATGCCCGGAAAAACCGGAGAATGACCATGTTCACTACCAAGCGCGTTTCCTCTGCACCCCTGTTCACCCTGGCCGCCCGCTTTGCCGACAGTCGCGCCGTGGCGGATAAAATACGCCTTAGGGGGATGCCTGGCACAAAGGGAAACAATGCATCTCAATATGGCAGACCCCTGGTTATCGTCCTCCTGCTCCATCTGTTCCTTTCAGGAAATGCCCATGGCCTTCCGTGCGAAGGCCAGAGTGTCAACATCGGCGAGTCCTTGAAAGAGGTGACGTCAAAATGCGGTGAGGCGGCGTTAAAGGAACAGCGGACAATAACGGTGGAAGAGATAACCTCGGAGGGGACCGGCACCACCACGACGACCACCACTATCGATGAGTGGACCTATGATTTCGGTCCCGAGGAGCTGGTCCAGTCATACCGCTTTGAAAAGGGGAAACTGAAAGAGATCAGCAACAAGGGCTATGGGGCCGCACACGATTTCACCATAGACACATGCCGGAATGGAGAAACGTTGGCAAATGGAGACAGCACCGTCGACACGTATCTGAAATGCGGCGAGCCGCTCGCGAGAGAAAACCGCAAGAACAAGATCATTGAGAGCGACGATGGCGTGACGAAGCGACGGACCATCGTCCCCGTTGTCGAGTGGACCTATCGATATGGCCGCAATGCACCGGGCTACACAATCACGTTCGAAAACAGCGTTGCCGTAAATATCAGAACAAGGGAATTCGGCAAATGAACTCCTTGAAGTCAAGGGCGGTTCCGTTTCTGAATTCTATCATGCCGGAGAGATACGCGGTGTCGCGGGTTTTTTCTATCTATGGTGAGGGTGTAAAACGACATGCCGGCAGGATTCAAGACGCGACACTATGAGGTTCTCCGC
>Ga0315272_10000094_pt1 | contig 37112 bp, 35 predicted proteins | sample C3_middle_MG_FD_203918 | JGI IMG/M metagenome (GOLD analysis project Ga0315272, IMG submission 203918) | Sediment microbial communities from Yellowstone Lake, YNP, Wyoming, USA - C3_middle | ecosystem: Environmental > Aquatic > Freshwater > Lake > Sediment | place: USA: Wyoming | collected...
TGGTTTTCAGACTGAAGGATAACGGGTCTATTCGACCCGTATCCGGGCTTTCAGCCCTTAATTTCAACCCTCCGGCTTTAGCCGGTGGTTGTTTAGTTGACGAAATCCTTGCTGCCGTCCACCAGGGTGGAAACCACGGAAGGATCGGCCAAGGTGGAGATGTCGCCGAAATCATGGGCCTCGGTTTCGCCTGCCGAGATCTTGCGCAGGATTCGGCGCATGATCTTGCCGCTTCTGGTTTTGGGCAGTCCTTCGGCAAACTGGATGAACTCCGGGGTGGCGATGGGGCCGATTTCCTTGCGGACATGGGTCCGCAGCGCACCGCGCAACTCGTCGGAAGGCTCGACCCCGGATTTTAGGGAGACATAGGCGTAGATGGTTTGGCCCTTGATCTCGTGGGGCGCGCCGACCACGGCGGCCTCAGCCACTTGCGGGTGCGCAACCAAGGCGGATTCGATTTCGGCGGTGCCCAGGCGGTGGCCGGAAACGTTGATCACGTCGTCCAAGCGGCCCATGACCCAGAAGTAGCCGTCCTCGTCTTTTCTCGCGCCGTCTTCCGGATCGTAGATGCCCTCGTAGCGGGTGAAATAGGTTTTTTTGTAGCGGCCTGGATCGCGGTACACGCCGCGGAGCATGCCGGGCCACGGTTTGCGGATTACCAGATGGCCGCCCTCGTTGGGGGCAGCTTCGGAGCCGTCTTCGCGGAGAATGGCCGCGTCGATGCCGGGCAGAGGCCGGGTGGCCGAACCGGGCTTGAGCGGGGTGGCGAAGGGCAGGCCGGAGATCATGATGCCGCCGGTCTCGGTCTGCCACCAAGTATCGACAATGGGCAGTTTACTCTTGCCGATATGCTCGTGATACCACATCCATGCTTCCGGGTTGATGGGCTCGCCCACCGAGCCCAGGACGCGCAGAGAGGAGAGGTCGTGTTTTTCCGTCCACTTGGAGCCTTCTCGCATCAGGGCGCGGATGACGGTGGGCGCGGTGTAGAAGATGTTGACCCGGAACTTCTCGCAGATATGCCAGAAACGGTCGGGCGCGGGCCAGGAAGGCACCCCCTCGAACATCAGGGTGGTGGCGCCCAGAGCCAGCGGCCCGTACAGGATGTAGCTGTGGCCGGTGATCCAGCCGATATCGGCGGTGCACCAGTGCACGTCGTCGTCTTTTATGTCGAAGACCCACTGGGTGGTGTGCGCCACATAGGTCAGATAGCCGCCGGTCGTATGGACCACGCCCTTGGGTTTGCCGGTGGAGCCGGAGGTGTAGAGGATGAAGAGGTTGTCCTCCGCCTCCATGCTTTCCGGGGCGCACTGGCCGGTGATGCCATCGGCGGCCATTTCCGTATGCCACCAGAGGTCGCGGCCCGACTGCATGGCAATCTCGTTGCCGGCCCGTTTGACCACGATGCAGTTTTTGACGGAATCACAGCCCAGGAGGGCATCGTCGGCAGCGGGTTTCAGGGGGATGGTCTTGCCTGCCCGCAAAACCGCATCGGCGGTGACCAGCACCTTGGCCTCGCAGTCCTGGATGCGGCTTTTGAGGCTCTGGGCCGAGAAGCCGGCGAAAACCACGCTGTGGATGGCGCCGATTCGGGTGCAGGCCAGCAGGGTAATGGCAAGCTCTGGGATCATGGGCAGATACACGGCAACCCGGTCGCCTTTTTTGACCCCCATCTTCTTGAGCACATTGGCGAAGCGGCAAACCTCGGTGTGCAGCATCTGGTAGGTGTAGACCCGGACATCTTCTTCGGGTTCGCCCTGAAAGATGATGGCGGCCTTGTTGCGGCGGCCGTTGCTAAGATGGCGATCCAGGCAGTTGTAGGAAACGTTCAGCCTGCCGCCCTGGAACCATTTGATCTCGGGCTTGTGCATGTCCGCCTCAAGCACCTTGGTCCACGGCTTTTCCCAGGTGAGCAGCTCCTTGGTGCGGTCGCCCCAGAAGCCTTCAGGATCTTCCATGGAACGCTTGTACAGGGCTTCGTACTCGGCCATGCTCTTGATATGGGCCTGCTTTTGTCCCGCAACCGGCGGGACAAAAAGGCGTTTTTCCTGCATCATGCTTTCAATTTTTTTATCGTCGCTCATCATTACCTCCGAAATTTTATGGACTTGTATAAATGGCAAAAGGTCACAGGTCCTCAACACAAAATCAAAGGGTACAAAGAAATAACAGTTGTAATCGCAGCATTTTGGCGATTTCAACAAATTTTCTAAGACCGGGGATATAGGGATATATACCTAAGTGGGTAGGAATATATAACGAGTGTAAGCGACAATTGCCACATTTTTTTTATCCCGTGTGGGACACGGCCCCAGTCGGCAAAAGGCCATTCGGGGCGTACTTCACCCGGTGCATTTTGGGATATTTTCTGCTATGGTGCAACGCGTTCAGACACCATGAGGAGGCGTGGAGCGGATGCGGAGCTTGGCGGAAACAATACGGATTTTTTTCGGCCTGATTATCCTGGGATGCGGGCTGGTCACAGCCTTGCCTGGGCCGGTGGCTGCCCAATGCGAAAAAGCTGCCACCGTGCCCCTCGCGGCGGATATATCATTGCTCCAGGATGACCTGGGGTATGATTCTCTGGCCCCGGCCATTGACCGGAGTGTGCACTATCTCAGGCAGATTCCCGCTGAAAAGACCTTTGTCCTCTGCGGGGAGGAATATTCCGTTGGCTGGCTCATCGAATCCCTGCTTGCCTTCAAGCGGATCATTGAGGGAAAACCCTCACCCCAGGCCCTGACTGCAATTCTAGAAAAAGAGTTCACTCTGTGCCAAGCAAAGGGCATCGGGACGGGTCACCGGATGTTTCTCACCGGGTATTTTGAGCCGTTTTTCAAGGCCAGCCTGACACAGACCGCCACCTACCGCTACCCGTTATATCGCAAGCCCCCGGATCTGGTTTCTCTTCCTGGCGCAACAAACCGGGAGAAAAAGACAGGCAGAATGGAGAACGGTGCTTTGGTCCCCTATTATACCCGCGCCGAGATCGAGAAAGGCCAGGTGCTGGCCGGGCAGGAGCTGGTCTATCTCGCTGATCCGGTGGATGCCTTTATCCTCCACGTTCAAGGGTCCGGTCGGATACAGCTGGTGGACGGCTCGCTGCGGCGGGTGCAGTTCGCCGCAAAAAACGGGCAGGAGTACCGCAGCATCGGGCGATTGCTGGTGGAAAAAGGCGTCATGCGCCGGGAAGAGGCGACCATGCCGAAGATTGTCCGTTATCTCAAGGAACACCCGGAGGAGCAGGAGGCCATTCTGCATTATAACGACTCCTTTGTCTTTTTCCGGTGGGGGGATGATGCCGCAGTCGGTCCTCTGGGTTGTCTGGGCGAACCCCTGACCCCTGGCCGGTCGGTGGCCCTGGATCAGGACTGCTTCCCGCCGGGGGGGCTCGCTTTTTTGAAAACGCGCAAGCCAAGAGTCAATGCGGCCGGGGAGATTATCGGCTGGGAGCCCTTGGGCCGCTTCGTGATAAACCAGGATGCCGGTTCGGCCATCACCGGGCCGGGGCGGCTTGATCTGTTCTGGGGTGCCGGACCTTATGCCGAGGCGGCGGCCGGCAACATGAAACACCCCGGCGTTTTGTATTTTCTGGTGAAAAAGAAATAGTTGTCAGAATCCGGCCCGTTCTTATACAATCCTAGCAGGGCATCGGGCTAAGCAAGCGACGGAACATGTTGGAGAGGGGACGGCAATGAAACAGACGGAAATAGATTACTGGATCACCAGCATGTTGGAAACCTATGGCAATGTTTCCGACCTCAATATCACGGTGGGCAAACCCCTACAGGTGGAGACCTCGGGGCAGCTGGTGCCGGTGCCGGTGGAACCGCCGGTGGAGGCCCTCTCGCCGTTCCAGGCCGAGGTGTTCGCCCTCAACCTCATCGGCGGCAACAAGAGGCTGCTTGACGATCTGGTCAAGCACGGCTCCTGCGATCTCTCCTACTGGTTGGGGCAGAAGGCCCGGTTTCGGGTGAATGTTTTTTCGCAAAAGACCAATCTCTCCACGGTGCTGCGGAAGCTGGAGATGAAGATCCCGACCATCACCCAGCTGAACCTGCCCAAGCTTTTCTACAACATGGCCGGAGAGCGTAACGGTATCATTCTTGTTACCGGCGCCACCGGTTCCGGTAAATCCACCAGCCTCGCCGCGCTGCTTGACAAGATCAACGACGAGAAGCCGGTGCATATCGTCACTCTGGAAGACCCCATCGAGTATGTGCACCAGCACAAGATGGCGACTTTTAACCAGCGGGAGCTGGGCAATGATTTCGACTCCTTTGCCTCCGGCCTGCGGGCCGCTCTGCGTCAGGCGCCCAAGGTTATCCTGGTGGGCGAGATGCGCGACCGGGAAACCATGGAGATCGGACTATCCGCCGCGGAAACCGGGCATCTGGTGCTCTCCACCCTGCACACCGTAGATGCGGGCCAGACCATCAACCGAATCTTAGGCATGTTCGAGCAGGAGGAACAGGCCCAGGTGCGCAACCGGCTGGTGGACACCATCCGTTGGATCGTCTGCCAGCGGCTTCTGCCCAAGGTGGGCGGGGGCCGGGTGGCGGCCTTCGAGATCATGGGCATGAGCTTGCGGGTGCGTGAACTCATCATGACCGGGGAAACGGAGGACAAGACCTTCTACGATGTTATTGCCGACGCCAAGGCCCTTGGCTGGCAGACTTTTGACCAGCATATTCTGGAGCTGTACGAGGACGGCCTGATAACCGAGGAAACCGCTGCCAGCTACTGTACACGGAAAACCGCGGTCAACCGCGGCCTGGACAGCATCAAGTCCGCCCGGGGCGAGTCCACCACCGGGATCACCGGCCTGGCCATGGATGAGAAGAAGGAAGAGAAGCGGCGCTCGGGGTTTTAGGAGCCTTTTGCAGCCTATAGCTATCAGCTTAGAGCTTTAAGCTGATAGCGTAATATCGGAGGAAACCATGCTTGCCCAGTGTCCCCATTGTCAGCATACCCTCATGCTGAGTGAAGCCCAGCTTGAAAAGATCAAGACGGCCCTTGCTTCCTTGTCCGTGGGCAAAACCCTGAAGATCGGCTGTCCGAAATGCAAGCAGCCTATCGAGCTGAATAGCGACGGCTCGGTGGCCGGTCAGGAGTCGAGCGCCCTGAAAGACGTGCTGTATGTCGAGCATACCGGCAATGAGGATCAGGCTGCGGCGGGGATTGTGGCGGCGGCGGCTCAGAAAAGACCAGAGCCGGTGCGTCTGCCGCCTGCCGCGCCCAGGCCGCCCGATCTCGGCTGGCTATCAAGCGGGGTGTACAGCGAAAAGGAGGCGGTTGAGAACGTGCCGCATGCCTTGATCATGATCGGGGACGAGAAAATCACCACCCAGGTGGCCATGGCCTTTGGCGAGATGGGCTACCAGCCCACCTATGTCCGGTCAGCAGAAGAGGCCATCGGCAAGATGCAGTTCATGAATTTTGAAGCGGTGGTGATGCACAGCAGGTTTGAGGGTGGAGGCCTGGAAGGTTCCACTGTCCATCAGCATCTGCGGGAAATGGCCATGGCCCGGCGGCGCTATATTTTCTATGTCCTGATCGGCCCGGAATTTCGCACCCTCTACGATCTGGAAGCCTTGGCCAACAGCGCCAATCTGGTGGTGAATGACAGCGATGTCAGTAATTTTTCCATCATTCTGAAAAAGGGGCTGAACGATTATAATGAGTTGTTCGGCCCCTATTTGAAAGCCTTAGGGAATTATGGGCTGAAGTAGGTCTGTAAGGCAAGGCACTGGTGCCGCAGGACGAGAAAAGCCAGAAGGGTTAGTGCTGAAGAAAGCAGCATGAGGCGGTTGGCCTGGAGGATGTCTCGCGGTTCGATGGGCCGGGTGGCCTCGCCGATGGTGGGTTTATCCACCATCTGGCCGAAATAGAGATTTGCTCCGCCGAGCTGCACGCCGAGCGCCCCTGCCACCGCCGCTTCGGTGTGGCCCGAATTGGGGCTGGCGTGCCTGAGCCTGTCCCTCAGGAGGATGAAAAGGGAGCCTTTCGGGTCCAGGCGGAGCAGGAATGCGGCGGCCGGGACCATCAGGGAGGTGATGCGGGCTGGGACAAAATTGGCCAGATCATCCAGCCGGGCCGCGGCCCAACCGAAGGAGCGATACCGTTCGTTTTTGTAGCCGAACATGGAATCCATGGTGTTGATCGCCTTGTAGAGCATGGCCGCCATGGGCCCGCCCAGCACCGCGAAAAAAAGCGGGGCTGTCACCCCGTCCACCATGGATTCCGCCACCGACTCCACTGCCGCCCTCGCAACTCTTTCCCCATTAAGATTGGCCGTGTCCCGGCCAACGATCATCCCCACCCGCCTTCGGGCTTCGACCAGATCGCTTGTCGCAAGGGCTGCATACACCTGTCTGCTGTGCTTGATCAGGTCGCGGGCTGCAATGGTGGTGTAGAGCAGGAGGATGCCCACCGCATTTCCCAGCCAGGGATGGATCAGGGTTGCCCCGGCTATCACGGCCCAGGTCGTTGCCCCGGTGAGCCCCAGAACCAGGGCGACAGTGCAGACTCCGGCTGCAAGGGGCGGCAGCACGGCACGGGTGATCCGTTCGCAACCAAGGCAGGCCGCGCCGATGAGGCGCACCGGATGCGGCAGCCAGCGAGGGTCGCCGAGCAGCTGATCCAGAAGAATGGCGATGAGTATCTGGTATTCGCAGGGAATCATTTTTTAAGGAGCCGATAGATGGCCTGCATGTCGATCTGGCTGCGCACCGCCTCGGCCAGACGGTCAAAGGCCGGCTCCAGGTCGTAGGCGGCCTGGACGTTTTTGAGCGGGGCAAGCCCCCGCCTGTGCCGCAACCGGTCGATGAACCAGCGCCGGAAGGGGTCCGCGTCAAAGATGCCGTGCAGATAGGTGCCCCAGATGGTTTGGTTTTGGTTGCCAACCCCGCCGCTTTCCCCATTGCTGAAGGTGAGGATGTCGCAGGTCTCTGCCGCCCGGCTCTGGCCGTGGTGGATCTCATAGCCATGCACGGGAAGGCCCGAGGCGAGATGGCTGCCGCTCTGCCGGGTCAGGGTTTTGTTTTTTTCCAGCACCGTGGCAAGATCGAGCAGGCCGAGGCCGGCCAGGGTTTCTCCGGCAGACTCGATGTGGTAGGGGTCGTCGATGCTCATGCCCAGCATCTGGAAGCCGCCGCAGATGCCGATGATCTCCCGCTTTTCCTCGCTGAATTTTTTCAGGGCCTCGGCCAGGCCGGAGCCAAACAGCCACTTGAGGTCGGCGATCACGTTCTTGCTGCCCGGCAGGATCACGGCGTCAGCGCCCGCAAGATCGGCCGGGGTTCTGGCGATCTTGACAAACAGGTCCGGCTCGGCCAGAAACGGCTCAAAATCGGTGAAGTTCGAGATGTGCGGCAGGTCGATGAGCGCCACGGTGACATGCTCGCCCGTGGGCCGATGCGGGCTGAAAAGTCCGGCTTTGAAGTTCACCGAATCCTCTTCGGGCAGCCCCAGGTTGTTCAGGTAATCCACCACCCCCAGCACCGGCTTGCCGGTTTTCTGTTCCATGTAGGTGAGCGCCTCGGCAAGCAGCGATTTTTGGCCCCGGAAGCGGTTCACCACGAAGCCGGCGATCAAGTCCCGCTCCCAATCGTCCAATATCTCCATGGTGCCGACAAAGGAGGCGAACACCCCGCCCCGGTCGATATCCCCCACCAGCAGAACCTTGGCCTCGGCATACCGGGCCATGGGCATGTTGACGATGTCGTGGCTCTTGAGGTTCACCTCGGCAGGACTCCCCGCCCCTTCCAGGACCATGACTTCGTATTCGCTGGCCAATGAATCGTAGGCCGCCTGCACCGCGACAAAGGCCTGGGGTTTGTAGGCTAGATAATCGTTCACCGTCATGTTGCCCACCGGCTTGCCCAGGACGATGACCTGGCTGCCCGTGTCGCTGGAGGGTTTGAGCAGGACCGGGTTCATGCGCACGTCCGGGTCGAGCCGCGCCGCCTGGGCCTGCACCACCTGGGCCCGGCCCATCTCGCCGCCTTCCCTGGTGACAAAAGAGTTGAGCGACATGTTCTGGGCCTTGAACGGGGCGACCCGCAGCCCATCTTGCAAGAGGATGCGGCACAGGGCGGCGGTGAGCACGGATTTGCCTGCGTTGGAGCAGGTGCCTTGGAACATGATAGCCGGGGTCTTGGTTGTGGACATGGTGCTTAACTGCCTTCTTTGCTGAAGATGACAAGATTGCGGACCTTGCCGGAAAAGGGCAGGGTCAGTTCGACGATTTCTTGTAACCGGTAGGGGCTCTCCGGCTGGGCAAGCCGCCAGGCGGCGATCTCCTCCTCGGCCCGGGGGCCTTTCATGCAGATGACCTGGCCGCCTGGCGGGTTGACCGCGGCGGTGTGCAGAAGAAAATCGGCGATATTGGTGAAGGCGCGGCTGGTGATGATGGGTACGGAAAGGATTTGGCCATCCACTTCGGCGGAGTTTTTTTCCAAACGACCGCAGAGCACCTCAATATTTTTTAATTCCAGGGTTCTGATGAGGTGGCGCAAAAAAGAAACCCGTTTCTGGCGGGGCTCCACCAGAATGACCGGCAGTTCCGGGCGGGCCGCCTTGAGGGCTAAGCCGGGAAATCCAGCGCCTGTGCCGATGTCGAGGAGCGGCGGCTGTGCCTCCCCCAGCGGCGGGAGAACCCGGAGCAGGCTCAGGGAGTCGAGGAAATGGATCTCCCAGATCTCGCGCAACGGGGCTTTGGCCACCAGATTGATTTTGGCGCTCCAGCGGAGCAGCTCGGCGCAGTAAGTCAAAAGCCGCGCCTTGGCCTGCCCGTCAAGGGTGATGCCCATGGCGGCGAGGCCTTCTTCTAGAATCTCTTTGCCCTGGGTGGCGGTCATGCGGAAATTGTCTCGCTGTTTTTCCGGTGGACCAGGGTCAGTCCGGCCAAGACAAAGGCCAGGGCCGCCAGATTGACATTGTAAAAGGCCAATCCTGCCAGGCTGGCGACCAGGGCCAGGGCGCACAAGCACACCGAGTTGCGCCAGACTGCAAGTCCCGCAAGGGCAATGCTGGTCCAGGCAAAGACCTGATTGTACATCAACCGACCGATCATAGAGCGGACCAGGCAGACGGTCTTGTCCGGCGAATCCGCGCATACTCCCACCAATCGTTCCGAGATAAAGACCCCGTGGCGCAGGGCGGCAAAGGCACCAAAGGCGCCAAGCACCAGGAGGCCAAAAGGCAGCAGGGGGCGCAGCGAGATGCCCCGGCTTTCTTGCCAGAGGGGCCAGGCCAGCAGCAGGCAGATGATCACCCAGATATCGGCTTGCCAATTCAGCGGGGTTTCGTTGATCAGAATCGCCACGGCCCCTGCGGCGAGCAGCAGGGCGCTGAGCCGTTCGAGCATGCCTTGGGGCTGCTGATTGCTCTGCCCACGGGAAAACCAGGCATAGGCCAGAGCGGGAATGACAAAGGCGAAGTTGTTGAAGCTCCGGTAACGGGCGTCAAGGACCAGGCCAAGGACGGCGATCAGAGCGCAGGCCACCACGCCAAGCCGCAACGCGCCGCCCATGGCTTCCGGGCTGAGGCTGGACTTGCCCCGCAGGAAGTCCATGGCCGCATCCAGGCTGAGGTGGGTGGGGGTGGTGTGGGAAGCGATGGCTTTGAGGGCCAGCAAGTAGACGCTGGCGGTAAGCGAGAGAACGACAATGGCCCAGAGGTATTCATAGCTGTTGGTGGAAATGATGGAAAACTGTTGCCCTTGCAGCACAATAAGAATGGCCCCGCCGGTCATGGCTGCGGAAAATTGCAGCCAGCGGGCTGCGTTCATGCCGCGGTGGCGGCGGACAATGAGCAGGGTGAGCAAGGCAATCGCAGCGGATTGGGCAAACAGCATCCGCCAGTTGGGGAAATTTGAGACCGGTCCGGAAAGGACCTGTTTGTCAACCCGCTCCGCGCTGGACAATCCCCAGTAGCCGCCCACCGCCCCTTCCTTGATGCGCTTCCATGGCTGGTCAAAGGCCTCGATCAGGTTATACTGCCAATGTTCCTGTTCGGCCAGGGCGATGAAGCCGCGGATGAAACGGGCTTGATTCTCCGGGCTGGGCAGCGAGGCTTCCCGCATGCGTCCCTGGGAAGGCCAGCCGGTTTCGCCGATGACGATCTCCTTGCCCGGTATTTTTGTGCCGATTTCTTCCCGAATCTTTTTGATGTGGGCCATGGCCTGATTGATGCCAACCGGGTTGTCTTCCCAGTAGGGCAGGATGTGGATCATGACGAAATCGGTGGCCTGGGCCACCTCCGGATGCTTGAGCCAAAATTCCCAGACATCGGCGTAGGTGACCGGCACCCCAGGCAGGGCAGCCTTGATCTGGCGGATGTATTCGGCAAGCTGCGGTCCGGTGATCTCTCGGCGGAGCAGAGCCTCGTTGCCCACCACCACCGCCCGGACGCTTTTGGGGTGACGCTTGGCAAGGGCAACGACCTTTTCCAGTTCCTGCTGGTTGAGCTTGGGGTCTGCGCCAATCCAGGCGCCAAGCAGCACCTGCATCCCGTATTTTTCCGCATACTCGGGCAGGGCCTCAAGCCCGGCCACCGAATAGGTGCGGATGCAGGAAAAATGTCGGGAGAGAATGGCCAGGTCTGCGTCGATCCGGGCGGGGGCAATGGTCATGCCCTTGGCAAAATCAAAGGGGGACTGATCCTTTTCAAAGGGCGCGTAGGACACGCATTGCAGGGTGTGGTCCGTCGACAGTTCCGCTTCCGGGATCGGGCGCGGCTGGCCAACCCCATACCAGAAACCGAATATCGCGGCCAGGGCCAGGCCATAGGCGAGCACGGTTCGCATAATTGTCTTCAAAATGATCACCTTCAGGTGGTGTGCGGAAGAATTTCTCTCTTGTACCCTGAGCGGGTTTGGAGGTCAACGGCAAAGACTGAACTTGGGAGGGCTGGTCAACTCGGGGAGATTTTAGGCAACTCCTTGCATTCCTCGGCATTGTGGCGGTAGCGGGCCGGGTCGCGGGGATCCTGGTGGATGATGACATCGGCCTGGGGAAAGACGGCCATGATGGATTGCTCCACCTCTTCTGCCACTTGGTGTGCCTCTGCAAGGGGAAGGCCTTGGTCCAGGTCTAGATGGAGCTGGACCAGCATGGTCTGGCCGGACTGCCGGGTGCGCAGGTCGTGGAGGCCGAGCACGGTGGCATGGGTCAGGACGATGTCGCAGATGCGTTGGCGGGTTTCTTTGGACAGTTCACGGTCCATGAGAACCTGCATGGCCTCCTGGCCGATTTGCCAGGCGCTATAGAGAATGTAGCAGGCAATGGCCAAGGCGCCTAGCGGGTCCAGCAGAGGCCAGCCCGAGGCGGCGAAATACAGGGCGCCGATGCTGGCCGTGTTGGTGAACAGGTCGGTTTTGTAATGGAGTGCGTCGGCGCGGATGGCGGAAGAGTTGGTCCGCTTGATGACAAAGCCTTGAAAGGCCAGGAGCGCCAGGGTGGCGGCAATGGCAAAGACCATGACCCACAGGCCGACACTGACCTCTTGCAGGGGTTGCGGGTGGTTCAGACGTTCGGCGGTGTGCATGAGCAGAAAGATGGCCGACCCGGCAATGAATGAGGCCTGGCCGAGCCCGGCCAGCGACTCCGCCTTGCCGTGCCCGAACTGGTGGTCCTCGTCCGCGCATTTCAGCGAATAGCGTACGGCCAGCAGGTTGATCAGCGAGGCGGCCGCGTCCATGAGCGAATCCACCAGGGAGGCCATGACGCTCAAGGAACCGGTCATGAACCAGGCCACGACCTTGACCCCGATGAGCACCATGGCCGTGGCCGTCGAGGCATAGGTCGCCAGCCTGAGCAGGGTGTCGGTATCGCGGGGCGTGGCCGTTCTCATGAAAGACCCTGCTCCTTGGCCATGGTCACCACCCGTTGCGGGAAGGGGATGCTGATTCCGGCCCGGCTCAACTCTTGATATACCGCCAGGTTTACGGCATGCATGGTTTCGATGTATCGCCGGGTGGGCGCCCAGTAGCGGTAGCCGATGGCCACCGAGGAATCTTGAAAATTATCGATGCCGATCTGCGGCGCAGGCCCATTTTTTTTGATCTGGGGAAACCTGGAGATGGCCTGGGTGATGACGGCGATGGCCTTGGCAGGGTCGGCATCGTAGCCGATGCCGACCCTACTTTCCACAATGCGGTATTCCCCGGAATTATGCAGAATCTCCCCGACAATATGCTTGTTGGGCACGGTGATCTTTACCCCGTCCTCGGTGAGCAGGATGGTGTGGGCCAGGGTAACCTCCTCCACCACGCCGAAGACCCCTTTCACCGTGAGCGTATCGCCTACGATAAAGGCGCGGCCCAGGATGATGGCTAGTCCGGCCCCGTAGTTGGAGAGCGGACCTTGAAGGGCGTAGGTGGCGCCGAAGGCGGCCGCGCCGATGGCTGCGATGAAGGGGGCGATGGTGATCCCGAACTTGCTCAAGGCAATGATCACCGCAAAGGCGATCACTATGATTTTGGCAAAGGAGGAAAGAAAATGGCGCAGGGTGACATCAAGCCCCCGCTTTTCACAGAGCTTGGCTACAGCCACGGCCACCCAGTTGCCCAGGAGAAACCCGGCAACGAGGATGATGGTGGCCCCGACCACTTGAAAACTGTAATCCACCAAATAGGTGATGGCCCGGTCAGCGATAGTATTCAGTGATGCAAGCGGCTGGTCCATGGACAGATCCTCCCCTGGCTGAGTTGTTTCTTTCCCATCATAGCTGGATTGGGAAAAGCTGTCGAGGAGTTCACGAATCTATGGGGTAAGTTGCGGGGTCCCCGGCGTGGGGCAGTGCTGTCAGTAGGGACGTTGCCCGACCACATTTCCGGCTGGGGCGTAGTTGCAGACCCAGACCTGTGAACTGTCGTCGCACACGGCTTTGCCGCAACCGACTTCTCTGGTGCCTGCCCAGACCATCTGGGTGTAATGGCCGCAGGTTTTTCCAGGGGGCGCGTCGCAGGTGTTGTTGGCTGACGAGTACCACGGCTGTTCAATGGCCCAAGCGGCAATCACGTTTTTCCCCGTGATGGGCTGCTGGGTTAGGCGCCATTTCCAGGTGCTTTTTCCCTTGCTTCTGGTGCCTGTTTTCAGGGGACTGGCCCAATAGAGGTTTTCCCCAGCTTTGGCTGTATGGCTGTGCTTCATGCCGCAGCCGGTTTTTTTGAGCTCGTTGGCCCAGGCGGTTGCTTGCCGGGCAAGAGCATCGGACCAGCGCAACTCCGGGACGCCCACGCTGGCGCGCAGCGCATTGTGTTCTTCCAGCAGGCACATGGCGTCAGCCGTATTGGCTTGGGCGGCGTCTGACTTGGCAGGGGCAAGGCAGAGGAGGAGTGCGGCGCTGATCAGCGCATGCGCGGTCTGGTTGCGGCGGGTTATCGTCTGTTGCTGTTGCATTGGCAGGTCTGGGTAATGGCGAGGTCGAGATTGCTGAAAAAATGCAGGGCTTCCTGGTCGTCCGGGTTCTGCTGGAGCCTGGCTTCGTACAGGGCAAACAGCCGGGTGATCACATGGGGCATCTCCTCCTCGGGCAGTCCGCCCAAGGCGTTCCAGATCTCGGACGTGCTCATGGAGTTGCTGTCTCCTCTGTGCCGGGGGTGGGCGTCGGCACCCGGTCCTGCCCATGGTCGCGGGCCACCAGCATATAGATGGAAGGCACCACGAAGAGGGTGAACAGGGTGCCCACGGCCATGCCGCCCACCAGCACCAGGCCGATGGAGTTCCGGGCCGCGGCCCCGGCGCCGGTGACCAGGGTCAGGGGAAAATGCCCGGCCACCGTGGCGGTGCTGGTCATGAGGATGGGGCGCAAACGGGTCATGGAGGCCTCCCGGATGGCGGCCAGTTTGGCATGTCCCTGCTTTTGGAGGGTGTTGGCGAACTCGACGATGAGGATGCCGTTTTTGGCCACCAGGCCGACCAGGGTTACCAGTCCCACCTGGGAATAGATGTTGAGGGTGGTGGTCCAGCCGTGGGTCCAGAAGGGGGTGTTGGGGTCGGGGATCTTCAGGAAGGTGAAGATCAGGGCGCCGAACATGGCAAGCGGCACTGAACCGGCCAGGATGACAAAGGGGTCGCGGAAGCTGTTGAACTGGGCGGCCAGGACCAGAAAGATCAGGACCACGGCCAAGCCGAAGGCGGGCAGGAACTTGTTGCCCTCACTGCGTAATTGCCGCGACTCGCCGGTGTAGTCAAGCACATAGCCCTTGGGCAGGATCTTTGCGGCCTCGTCTTCCAGATAACGCAGGGCCTCGTCCAGGGGGCGCACCGAGACGCCGCTGATCTTGACCGCGTTCAGTTGCTGGAAGCGGTTCAGGGAACGAGGCACAGTGGAATCGTTGATGGTGGCCACGCTGGAAAGCGGTATCAGTTGGCCGTTTGGTCCGGTGACGTAAATTTTTTTCAGTTGCTCCGGGTTGAGCCGGTCGGTCCGGGCAATCTGGGGGATGACCTTGTAGCTGCGACCGGCGATATCGAAGCGGTTGACGAAGTTGCCGCCCACCATGGCGCCGAGATCAGCGCCCACCTGTCCCAGGCTGAGGCCCAGATCCGCCACCTTGTCGCGGTCAATGGCAAACTCCGACTGGGGCTGGTCGATTTTTACGTCGATAACTGGGGGAAAGGCAAACATCCCGCTCTGCATGGCCTTCTGCTGTATCTGCTGGGCGAATTCCAGAATCTGCGGGGTTTCCGCTGTGGAGGCCAGAATGAATTCCACCGGGAATTGACCGCCGCCGGGAAGAGAAGGCCGCAACACCGGGAAGATCCGGATGCCGGGCAGGGCCTGTAATTTTTTTTGCACCTCGGGCATGATCTCGAACACCGAGCGTTTGCGCTGAGCCCAAGGCTTGGTGACCATGCCGCTGAAGCCGGAGGTGGGCTGGGTCAGTTGGAAGGTGAAATCCGTTTCCGGCATGGAGAGAAAAATCTTGTTGGCGGCCGCGGCATACCCGCTGGTCTGGTCCAGGGTGGAGTTGGCCGCTGCGTCCACTATGCCGAAGATGACCCCCTGATCTTCGTTGGGCGCCAACTCCTTGGCCGACATCATGAACATGGGGATGCTGAGGAGGCTGATGACGATCCAGACCGTATAGACTGCTGGTCTGGCCGCGAGGGTAGCGTCCAGCTTGCGTCCGTAAGCGGCGCGCAGCCGGGCAAAGTCACGGGCGATCCTGCCCGCCAGGCCATGTTCTTCGATCCCCGGCTTGAGCAGCTTGGCCGACATCATCGGGGACAGGGTCAGGGCCACCACGCCGGAGATGGTCACTGCCCCGGCCAGGGTGAAAGCAAATTCCCGAAAGAGCGAGCCGGTGAGTCCGCCCTGAAAACCGATGGGCGCATAGACCGCCGCCAGGGTGATGGTCATGGCGATGATCGGCCCGACCAGCTCGCGGGCGCCAAACAGGGCCGCGTCCAAGGGCGATTTGCCTTCACCCAGATGCCGTTCGACGTTTTCCACCACCACGATGGCGTCGTCCACCACCAGTCCCACGGAAAGGACGATGGCCAGCAAGGTGAGCAGGTTGATGGAAAAGCCGAAGATCTGCATGAGGAACAGGCCGCCGATGAGGGACAGGGGGATAGCCACCACCGGGATCAGCACAGAGCGGAACGAGCCGAGGAAGAGGAAAATGACCACCATCACGATGAGCAGGGTATCGCCCAAGGTCTTCGTCACCTCGTGGATGGCATCGTCGATGTAGGCAGTGGCATCGTAGGCGATGCGACCTTTGAGGCCGGTGGGAAGATCTTTTTGAATGGCCGCCATTTCCTTGCGGACCAGTTTGATCATGTCCAGGGAGTTGGCGTTGGGCAGGGGCCAGATTCCCATGAAGGTGGCGGTCTGGCCGGAAAAGCGCACCTCGTTGTCGTAATCCTCGGCCCCCAAAACCACATCGCCCACATCGGCTAGGCGGATGGTGGCTCCGTTTTCCTCTCGGATCACCAACCGTTTGAATTCTTCCACCGAACGCAGATCGGTATTGGCGGTGAGGTTGACCTGGATGAGCGAACCCTTGGTCTGCCCCAGGGCGGCCAGATAGTTGTTGGCGGCTAGGGCGTTGCGGATTTGGGCCGGGCTGACGTTGTAGGCGGCCATGCGTTCGGGCTTGAGCCAGATGCGCATGGCAAAGGTGCGGCCCCCGCGGATATCGGCGCGCTGTACGCCTTGGATGGCGGAAAGCCGGGGTTGCACTACCCGTGTCAGATAATCGGTGATTTCGTTCTGGGTGAGAACATCGGAGGTGAAACTGAGATAGGCCGCAGCAAACTGGTTGTCCGCCGACTCGATGTTGATTACCGGCACTTCGGCTTCGGGCGGAAGATCGTTGCGGACCTGGTCTACCTTGGAGCTGATCTCCGACAGGGCTTTGATTGCATCGTAGTTGAGTTTCAGGCGGACGGTGATGGTGGAGACGCCTTGAGCGCTCTGGGATTGGATATAATCAATGCCGTCGGCTGCGGCAATGGCCCGTTCCAGCGGGGTGGTGATGAAGCCCCGCACCAATTCGGCATTGGCCCCGACATAGACGGTGGTCACGGTGACTGCCGCGTTTTCGCTTTTGGGAAACTGGCGGACATTGAGGCTGCGCAGGGCCTGCAACCCGGCAATGATGATGAGCAGGCTGATCACCATGGCAAGCACGGGGCGGCGGATGAAAAGATCGGTGAATTTCATGGATTTTGACTCAGCGGATCAACTGTTGTTGTAATCGCAAAAAAAACCGCGATTACAACGGTTATTGCTTTGCGGTTTGTTGAATTCATGTTGCGGACCTGTGGCTTTCCTGGGTTGTTACGAGTTCGTCAACTATTGTCTGGCTTGGGATTCAGGTTGAACTTCGGATTCAGGGCGTTGTCCACCACCACTGACTGGCCGTTGCGCAGTTTGAACACCCCGGAGCTGACCACTGTGGCGCCTGCATCAAGGCCCGAGGCAATGGCGACGAAATCGCCGCGCTTTTCCCCAAGGCGGACAAACTGCTGGCGCACCGCCAGGCCGGGCTTGCCGGTTTTTTCGTTCATCTTCTCTTCAACGACAAAGACCGAATCGCCGTAGGGGGCTGGGAGCACCGCGGTGGCGGGGATGACCAGCGCCTGATTCTTTCCGGGCAGCATCACAGCCACCGTGGCGAACATGCCGGGGTGCAGGCGTTCTTCCTTGTTTGCCGCCGTGGCTTGCATCCGGACGTTACGGGTGGCGTTGTCAGCCTGCGGGTTGATGGCGGTGATCTTGCCGACCACGGTCTGGCCAGGTAGGGCATCGGAGGTTATCCGCACTGAAAAACCAGGCTGGATGCGGGCCATCTCCTGCTGGGGCAGCATGAAATTGATAAAGATCGGATCCAGGGCCTGGAGGGAAACAATGGGATCCCCTTCCTTGAGTATCTGGCCCAGATTGACCAGGCGGATGCCGAGACGGCCGGAAAACGGGGCGCGAATGGTTTTTTTGGCGATTGCGGCCCGGATTGTGTTGGCCTGGGCCACCGCCTCTTTGTATTTCGCCTCGCCGTCATCATAGGCGGCCTTGGAAACGGCGTTTGTCTCGACCAGGGTGCGGAGGCGCTCGAAATTAAGTTTGGCCAGCGCGGCCAGCGCTTCCGCTGCCTGGAGCTGTGCTTCCTCGGAAGAGGTGTCCTGCCGGAGCAGAATGCTTTCCGCCGGAACGTGGGTGCCTGGGGTAAAGGCAATGTGTGCCACCTTGCCGGGCAGCTCTGCGGCAATGGTCACTCCCTGCACTGCTTCCAGAGAGCCCACAGCGGGAACGGTGGTCTCCCAGGATTCCGGGCGGGCCTGGGCCGTGGTTACCGTTTCGGGCGGCGGGACAAAGCTGTCTTTTTTTCCCACCATCTTGAAGATCTGCAAGCCTTTGATGCCGGCAAGGATGGCGATCACCAGTAGCAGGCCAAGGAGTGAGAGAAGGATGCGTTTTTTCATGGCGATTTTCTTTTGAAATTGGCGGCAAATGGATGTGTGTCAGATAAGTTAAATGTATGTTTGACTTATCTGACTTGTTGCGTCAAGAGTTTTTTGGTTTTGTCCTGGAAGTGATCGGGATTTCGCGCCCCTTTTTGGGAGGTGGCTTGAATCACTGGCGTCCAGTTTGCCAGCTGGGAGAAGTATTTTGCGGGAGGTTCTGGTCAAGAATCATTTTTTGTTTTTTTTAGCAATTTGGCAAACTGTTTTAATAGTACATTTATGTAATTTTTTTCTCTGCTGCCATGTTTTATATTTTCATTTATGTGATAAACTTTGCGTGGCTGATTGGGCTGTCTCGGTGTATAAAAACTAAAAATAACACAATACTACAATGAGATAAAAGAAAAATAAGCATCGACAGAACAGACGGCACGCTTGTTGCTTTTGTTGCTAAATAACTGCCTGCCGGAAGCGAGCGTCATTGAAGCCGAATGGGGAGATTGCTCCGGAAAAGGTGCAACGTAAGGAAAAAGTGCTGCATTTACTATTCAAAATCGACAGAGGAGATCAACCATGAAAAGGAGAGAAAGATGAAAAGAATATTGCTGACATTTTTGCTGGTTACGGGCTGCTTGTGCGGTTCCCTCTCGCTGGCGTTTGCCGAAGAAGGCATTGCTGATCCAGCTTCTTCGGTGCCGCCGACGGTAAGTCAGGTTGCTCCGGCCCCTGCCCCTGCCCTAGCGGCTGTTGCTGACCCTACCGGAGCATTGACCGGCGGGATTGCGGACGTGGTCGGCGCTACTGCCGGTGCGCCAACCGCCGATGAGTTGGCAGCCATGGCGAAGAGTGAACCGCTGGCTGCCAAACTTGGGGATGTTATCGGGCATAACCGGATAGCGATCAATATGGTTTGGCTGCTGGTCTGTGGCTTTCTGGTCATGTTCATGCAGGCAGGGTTTGCCATGGCCGAGGGAGGTTTTACCCGGGCAAAGAACGCGAGCCACACCATGGCGATGAATTTCATGATCTACGGCATCGGTATCCTCGGCTACTGGATGTGCGGCTTTGCCATTCAGATGGGCGGTTGCGGCGGGGTTCCCACGCTCGGTGGGGCCGGAGTGCTCAACAGCGAGTTTGTGATCAATCTTTTCGGCAAGGATTTCGGCCTGTTCGGGACCAAGGGTTTTTTCCTTTCCGGGACCTATGATGTTGCGGTCTATGCGATCTTTTTGTTCCAGATGGTCTTTATGGATACCACGGCGACCATTCCGACCGGTTCCATGGCCGAGCGCTGGACCTTTAAATCCTTCGTGGTCTATGGCTTTTTCATCACCGCGCTGGTCTACCCGTTGTACGCCAACTGGGTCTGGGGCGCAGGCTGGCTCTCGCAGCTCGGTGCTAATTTTGCCTTGGGCCATGGGCATGTCGATTTCGCCGGCTCGTCGGTGGTGCATATGACCGGTGGCGTTGCCGCTCTTGCCGGGGCCATCGTCCTGGGACCGCGCTTGGGTAAATTCAAGGCCGACGGCACGCCCAACGCCATCCCCGGCCATCATATTCCCATGGCCATAGTCGGCTGTTTCATCCTGGCCTTCGGTTGGTTCGGCTTCAATGCAGGTTCCACCCTTGCGGGCGGCGATTTCAGGCTGGCGGTTGTTGCCGTCAACACCATGCTCGCCTCGGCAGCCGGCGCCTTCGCCGCCATGACCTATATGTGGATCGTCTACGGCAAGCCAGATATCTCGATGGCTGCTAACGGTCTTCTCGCCGGACTGGTGGCCATCACCGCCCCCTGTGCTTTTGTGCCTTCGTGGTCAGCGGTTCTCATCGGGGCGGTGGCCGGCGTTCTCCTGTGCCTCAGCGTCTTTTTTGTCGAGCGGGTTTTGAAGGTTGACGATCCGGTCGGCGCCATCTCCGTCCATGGCGTCAACGGCGCCTGGGGTGTTTTGTCCCTGGGGCTGTTTGCGGACGGCACTTACGGCGACGGGCTCAACGGAGTGAAGGGCACGGTCACGGGTCTGCTGTATGGCGATTCCGGGCAGTTCCTGGCCCAGGTCATCGGCACCCTTACCAACATTATTTTTGTCTTCGTGGTCATGTATGTCTTTTTCAAGGTGCTGGACAAGATCGTGCCGCTCCGGGTTTCTCCGGAAATGGAGCTGGAAGGGCTCGACCAGAGCGAAGTCGGGGTGACTGCGTATCCTGAATTTAATCTCACTAAAACCCATCGATAAGGTTGGAGGCATCATGAAAAAGATAGAAGCAATCATCAAGCCGTTCATGCTGGAAGATCTCAAGGAGGCTATGCATGCCATCGGGGTTCAAGGTATGACCGCTTCCGAAGTGAAAGGTTTCGGGCGTCAGAAAGGGCACACGGAGGTTTATCGTGGCGCCGAGTATGTGGTGGATTTTATCCCCAAGGTAAAGGTTGAGATCGTTGTTGCCGCGGAGATGGTCGACACGGTGGTTAATGCCATCATAACCACCGTCAAGACCGGCAAGATCGGCGATGGCAAAATCTTTGTGTTGCCTGTGGATTCTGTTTGCCGTATCAGGACAGGCGAAACCGGCAGGGATGCCATCTGATTTCTGCCTGACAAGAAAGTGACAACAGGCGGCGGATTCGCGGAAGTCCAGAATCCGCCGCCTGTCCCCCTGCAATTGGTAAAAAACGATAGATGAGATTCCTGATCCTGCAACATACCCCCTGGGCTGGACCCGGGCGGCTGCTTCTTGAGGCGTTCGCCAAGCATCGGATCGATTGTGATATCGTCAAGGTCTGGCAGGATTGGATCCCCGACTTCAACGACTATGGGGCGATCATCCTCCTGGGAGGGGCTCCCAACGTCGATCAGGAGGAGAAATACCCGTTTCTTGTGGAGGAGAAACGGTTTATCAAGAGGGCGATTGCCGCGGACAAGCCGATTCTGGGCTTTTGTCTCGGTCATCAACTGCTTGCTTCGGTTCTCGGCGCCCAGATAGGGCCGAACTTCAAGCCGAGCATCGGCTTTGTCCAAGGGCATCTCACCCATGATGGCCGTGAGCATCCTGCGTTCAGGAATCTCGGCAAGGCCATTCCCATGTTCAAGTGGCATAGCCAGACGGTGCTGGAGCCGCTGCCCAAACATTTTTCCCTGCTTGCCACCTCGGAACAATGCCAGGTGGAGGCCTTTTCCCTTGAGCAAAGGCCGCATATCCTCGGATTGCAGTTTGACAACCATGTGGCGTTGGCAGAGGATATCAGCCTCTGGCTGGAACAGGACTGGCAGTGGCTCGCTTCATTCCGGTCCCTGGTGGTAAGGCCCGCCGACTTGCTGGCAGAGGCAAGGAGTTTGCGGACGAAGATATCCAAAGATTTCCATCAATTTTTCAGTGATTATCTGAGTCTTATCTCCTGATTGGGCTTACTGGGATATTGGCAATAATTCATACTTGGACAATTACGAATCGTGAAAAAACATGTCAATCTGCTGCGGGAATTTTCCGTCCCGCTTCTTGCCGGGGTTTTGGTCGCCCTGATCTGGGCGAATTTGAACCCGGAAGGATACCAGTATTTCAACCATGCCCCTCTGCTTGGGGCGCTTAGCTTCCATTTTCTCACCAACGAATTGTTCATGGTGCTGTTTTTTGGGATGGCCGCGGCGGAGATTACCCAAAGTTGCTTGCCGGGCGGGGATCTTCATCCCCTGCGCAAGGCGGTGAATCCTTTGTTGGCAACGCTTGGTGGGGTGGTCGGCCCGATCCTCGTTTATGTAAGTCTCAACGCCCTGATCGGCACCCCCCAGTTGAGCAGAGGTTGGGGCATTCCCACCGCCACCGACATTGCCCTGGCTTGGCTGGGGGCCAGCGTGGTCTTTGGCCGGCGGCATCCCGCCATCGCCTTCCTCCTGCTGCTGGCCATTGCCGATGATGCCGTCGGTCTGGCCATCATCGCGCTTTTCTACCCGGACCCGATGCATCCTCTTGCCCCGCAATGGTTGGGGCTTACTCTGGCCGGGATGATTGTCGCCTTGCTGCTGCGGCGGGGTAGGGCTGCCAGCTATTGGCCCTACCTGCTGCTGGGGGGCGGGTTAAGCTGGCTTGGTCTGTTCAAGGCGCATGTTCATCCTGCCCTGGCCCTGGTTTTTATCGTTCCCTTTCTGCCCCATGCCAAACGCGAGCACAAGCATCTTTTTGAAGAAGACCCAAGGGATTTTTCTCCCCTTGCCAGCTTTGGGCATGAATGGAAGGTGGTGGTGGATTTCGGCCTGTTCATGTTCGGCCTAGCCAATGCCGGGGTGGAGTTTGCCGCCATCGGCGTGGCCACCTGGCTGGTTTTGACCTCTCTTGCGTTGGGCAAGACCTGCGGCATCTTCAGCATGGGGCTGCTGGGCAGAAGGCTTGGCTATCCCTTGCCGTCGCACGTCGGGAAAAAGGAGATGCTGCTGATCGGCATGATCGGGGGGCTTGGCCTGACCGTCGCCCTGTTTGTGGCAGGCGAGGCCTTCACTGATCCGTTCATTCAGGGAGCGGCCAAGATGGGTGCCTTGTTGAGCGCCGGTAGCGGTCTTCTTGCCATGATCGGCGGCAGGCTGATGCGGGTGCGGCGCAGGACGTGATTGTGCTGCATGCTTGGAAGGGGCGGCTGGGGATCTTGAGAAATTCGTCACCCCGGCAAAAAGAAGTGTGACGAATTTCTGTAACTTGCAGAAAGTAACGTTTTTCTGAGGGGATGCCCAATTTATCTTCCCAACTGCGGGCCCGCCTGGATCACCGCTCCGCCAACGACGATGATGGCGAGCCCCAGCCAGGTCGAGACGGGAATCGTTTCCTTGAACACGAAACGCCCTGCCAAAACGCTCACCACGGCAAAGACAGCGACGTAGACCCCCAAGAGCCTGGAGAAATCCCATTTAACCGTGTTTACTACCACGCCATATGCCCCCAGCATCAGAAAACCGGCGACGATGAACCAGAGGACGCCGCCGCGAAGACCTTTTCTGATCACGGCATCGCCGGCCACCTCCAAGGTGGCGGCGGCGATAAAAATGAACCATGCAATCGTTGTCATCTTGCTACCTTCCTTTTTTTTCTGCTCTTCCTGAGAGGTTCTCAACCGTTGTTCAGATCCGGGAGAGATTTTTGCCGAAGTCGTCGGGGGTCATCCCAGGGTAGTTCTGGCCCGGTAGCGGCACGATGATCCCGTGTTTCTTTATCCTGTAGCCCATCTGGCGCTGGGTGAGCCCTAGCTCCCGGGCGGCCCGTGCTTGCACCCATCCGTGTCTTCGCAGGGCGGCGATCACCTCTTCTTTCTCCATATCCTTTAATGATTTGTGCGGGGCGTTCCCTGGCCCAGGTTCGCCTACAGGCTCCGGTCTCCCGGCAATCGGCGCGGCAATCTTGCAGAAAGGGACTGTCGGCATCGCTGCTTCAGGCTCCGCAGTGATGTAGCTTGGTAGTTCGCGGGCGACAATGGTGTCGCTGTCTGCCATGATCACCAGCCGCTCGATGAGGTTCTGCAGTTCGCGGACATTACCCGGCCAGCTGTAACCACAGAGGAGCTGGACCACGGGGCTTGAGAGGCGCACCTCCCGCATGTTCATCCGGTTGCTCTCCTGCAAAAAGTGATCGAGGAGCAGGGGGATGTCTTCCCTCCGGTCTCTCAGCGGCGGCAGGACAACGGGGACCACGTTGAGGCGGTAGAAGAGATCCGCCCGGAAGGTTCCCTGTTCAACGCACTCTTCCAAACTGCGGTTGGTGGCGGCAATGACCCTGACATTGACCGTGATGGTCTGGGTGCCCCCCAGCCGCTCAAACATCTGTTCCTGTAGCACCCTGAGCAGCTTGGCCTGCAGGGGTAGGGGCAGTTCCCCCACCTCGTCGAGAAATATGGTGCCGCCGTCGGCCAGTTCGAAGCGGCCCTTCTTGAGATTGGCCGCGCCGGTGAAGGCCCCCTTCTCATGGCCGAGCAGTTCGCTTTCCAAAAGGTTTTCCGGCAGGGCCGCGCAGTTGATTTTGATGAAGGGTTTATCTGCCCGGGGGCTTGCCTGGTGGATGGCCCGGGCGACCAGTTCCTTGCCGGTGCCGGATTCGCCGAGGAGCAGGGCGGTGGCCCGGCTGGGCGCCACCTTGTCGATGTAGTTGTACACATCCTGGATCCGCTTGCACTGGCCGATGATATTGTGCTGGTTGTAGCGGCTGCGCAGCTCTTTTTTGAGCAGCAGGTTCTCCTCCACCAGTACCTGCTGCTTGAGGGAGACGGTTTTGTGCAGCCGCAGGAACTGGGCGATGAGCATGGCGACCACGGTGAGAAAACGGATGTCTTCCTCGGAGGAGATTTCCTGGTCGAAGAGTCTGTCCACGGAAAGGACGCCGACCGGTCCCTCCGGTAGCATGACCGGCACGCCGAGGAAGGAAATCTCTCCTTTGGGGAGATTGGCGCGGGCGCCGGTCCGGTTCAAAAAAAGCGGTTCGCTGTGGATGTCCGGTACCACGAAAGGGAAGGCGCTTTGGAAGATGCGACCGATCACCCCTTCGCCCAGCCGGTAGATGCCGCGTTTCTCTTCCTCTTTGCTGAGGCCGTATGAGGCGGCGATGGAAAGATGCTCGCCGCTTTCTTCCTGCAAGACAAGGGTGGCCCGCTCCATGCGCAGGGTTTCATGCAGTATCTGCAATACCTCGGACAGGGTTTTCTTGATGTCCAGGGCAGAGCCGATGAGCTGGCTTATCTGATACAGGGCCTGCAATTCAAGGCGTTCGGTGGGGTAGTCCGGTTTGGTCATGGGCTTTGTCCGCCTGTGGTTGTGATTCGTTGAAGGTGAATTTTTTGGGGCAAGCTCCTGTGGTGTTGGATAAGCAATAAATGTTCCAATGCTTCAAAAATGTAACATTTAGAACGCATCTTCTTTTCAATACTTTGAAATTACAATGAATTTTAATTCTCCATCTCTCGCAAGAGACTGCGCTTCCTCGAGAGCAGTTTTCTTTCTCATTACATTTTTGTAGCAAAAAATCTTTTTCCTCCGATCTTCAATAACAGTCTCCAGCCTTCCCTTTTGTAGCCAAACTTACAAAATGGAACGGGCGTGATTGCGGTCTTTGCGCCGGTCTATCTAAATAAAACAAGTAATATTAATAAGTTGTATGAAAAATATAAAGTTTGCTCCTGCTCTGGCACACCCCTTGCGATAGAGGCAACCGACGGCAGCGCAAGCAATGGAATTTGAAACCCATATTCAATACAGAGCAAGGAGGAACATAAGATGCGCAAAGTGGCAATCTATGGAAAAGGCGGAATTGGCAAGTCAACCACCACTCAGAACACCGTGGCCGGTTTGGCTCAAATGGGCAGAAAGGTCATGGTCGTGGGCTGCTATCCCAAGGCGGACTCCACCCGTTTGTTGTTGGGCGGCTTGGCCCAGAAATCGGTACTCGACACCCTGCGCGAGGAAGGCGAGGACGTGGAACTGGTGAACATCCGGAAAAAGGGCTACGGCGACACCTGGTGCGTTGAATCAGGCGGACCCGAGCCCGGCGTTGGTTGCGCGGGCCGCGGCATCATCACCTCCATCAATATGCTGGAGTCCCTTGGCGCCTACGAAGAGAGCGAAGGCCTCGACTATGCCTTTTACGATGTTTTGGGCGACGTGGTCTGCGGCGGTTTTGCCATGCCTATCCGCGACGGCAAGGCGGAAGAGATCTACATCGTCTGCTCCGGCGAAATGATGGCCATGTATGCAGCCAACAACATCTGCAAGGGGATCATGAAGTTCGCGCAATCCGGTTCCGTCCGTCTCGGCGGGCTGATCTGCAACTCCCGGGCGGTGGACAACGAAAAGGAGATGATCGAGGAGTTGGCCAAGATGCTCGGTACCCATATGATCTACTTCGTGCCCAGAGACAACGACGTGCAGCGGGCGGAGATCAACCGCAAGACCGTCATCGAGTGGAATCCGGAGGTTCCCCAGGCCGATCATTATCGGGGCTTGGCCAAGGCCATCGACGAGAACACGAATTTCGTGATCCCCAAGCCGCTGGAAATGGAGGAGCTGGAAAAACTGCTCATGGACTACGGGCTCATGAACTAGGAGGCAGCTGACAGTCTTGCCTTTACATCTGTCAGCGAGGACCAAACCAGCACCAGCGAACAACCAAAATAAACAATGGAGAAACAACCATGTTGACTATGATCAGAGCAATTGTCAGGCCGGAGAAAGCGGATAAAATCCTTGCAGCCCTTATGGAAGCAGGCTTTCCCTCGGTGACCAAGTACTCGGTGGCCGGGCGCGGCAAGCAGCGCGGCATAAAAATCGGCGAAGTCACCTATGATGAGATCCCCAAGGTCATGCTCATGAGCGTGATCAATCCGGCTGACAAGGATTTCGTTCTGGAGACCATCATGCAAACGGCCAAGTCCGGCACCAAGGGCGCTTTCGGGGACGGCAAGATTTTTGTCAGCGAAGTGGAGGAATCCTACACCATCAGTTCCGGGGTCAAGGAAACCGCCTATGCATCCGAGGGGGCGCCGTCATGAAAGAGGTAATCGCCCTCGTGCGCATGAACATGATGAACCAGACCAAACAGGCCCTGACCGATGCCGGGATCGACGCCTTTTTCGTGCACGAAGCCCAGGGCCGCGGCAAGGGGTTTGTTAATCCCAAGATTCTTGAAGGGGCGCAGCAGGGTTATGAGGAAGCGGCTTCCCTGCTGGGCGCCAAAGGCCAGCTCTACCCCAAACGTCTGGTGACGGTGGTGGTCAAGGACGAGCTGGTTAAGGACGTGGTCCAGGCGATTATTGCCACCAACCAGACCGGCAAGGCCGGCGACGGCAAGATCTTTGTCCTGCCCTTGGCCGACGCCGTCCGGGTGCGGACCGGCGAGACAGGCCAAAAGGCCATTGTCTAGACAGACCAGGGAGTAACTACCCCGCCGGGAACCAAAAAAGTAACGCAACCAAGAAACGTAACTGTTCAGCAGTGCCGCAGATGCGCGGAAGAGGCCAGCGAAGTGTGCTAGTGCACACGAGCAGGCCGATGACAAAGCAGATGCGGTGCTGCTGGGCAGTTACGCCAAGGAGAATGGAAATGGCAACAATGACCAAGAAAAAACTGGTGCAGTGGGACCCGGCCGAGGTCAAGGCCGAGCTGCTCGCCAAGTATCCGTCCAAGGTCGCCCGCAAGCGCGCCAAGCAGATCATGATCAATGAGGCCCAGGGCAACGAGACCCCGGAGATCTCCGCCAACGTGCGCACCACCCCCGGCATCATCACCATGCGCGGCTGCACCTACGCCGGCTGCAAGGGCGTGATCATGGGGCCTACCCGCGACATCGTCAATCTGGTGCACGGCCCCATCGGCTGTGCCTTCTATGCCTGGCTGACCCGGCGCAACCAGACCGATGCCGGACCAGACGGCGAGAACTACATGAACTACTGCTTCAGTACCGACATGCAGGATTCGGACATCATCTTCGGCGGAGAGAAAAAACTGATCCAGGCCATCCAGGAGGCCTACGACCTCTTCCATCCCCGGTCCATCGCCATCTTCGCCACCTGCCCGGTGGGTCTGATCGGTGATGATATCCATACCGTGGCGAAGAACATGAAGGCGAAATTCGGCGACTGCAATGTCTATGCCTTCAGCTGTGAAGGCTACAAGGGCGTTTCCCAGTCCGCCGGGCATCATATCGCCAACAACCAGGTGTTCAAGCATATCGTCGGAGAAAACGATGCGGAAAAACCCGGCAAGTACAAGATCAACCTGCTGGGCGAGTACAACATCGGCGGTGACGGCTTCGAGATCGACCGGATTTTTAAGAAATGCGGGATCACCTGCATCTCGACCTTTTCCGGCAACTCCACCTATGACCAGTTCGCCTCGGCCCATAAAGCCGACCTCAACACGGTCATGTGCCACCGCTCCATCAATTATGTGGCCGACATGCTGGAGACCAAATACGGCATACCCTGGATCAAGGTGAACTTTATCGGCGCCGACGCCACGGCCAAGTCGCTGCGGAAGATCGCCGAATACTTCGGGGATAAGGAGCTTACCGATCAAGTGGAGGCGGTGATCGCCGAAGAGATGCCGGAGGTTTTGGCGGCTCGCACCGATGTACGGACCCGCACCGAGGGCAAGACCGCGATGATGTTTGTGGGCGGCTCCCGGGCGCATCATTACAAGGAGCTGTTCAACGAGATGGGCATGAAGACCATCTCGGCGGGGTACGAGTTCGGCCACCGCGATGACTATGAGGGCCGTCAGGTGATTCCGACTCTGGAAGTGGATGCGGACAGCCGGAACATCGAGGAAATCCATGTCGAGGCGGACGAGACCCGATACAAGCCACGGAAAACTCCCGCCGAGTTCAAAGCCCTGGAAGAGGCCGGCTACACCTTCAAGCAGTACGATGGTTTGGTTCCGGACATGGATAAGGGCACGATCATCATCGACGACCTCAACCAATACGAGGCTGAGAAGCTGGTGGAGCTGATGAAACCGGATATCTTCTGCGCCGGGGTCAAGGAGAAATATTCCATCCAAAAGCTTGGCGTGCCCATGAAGCAGCTGCACAGCTATGATTCCGGCGGTCCCTATGCCGGCTTTAAGGGCGCGGTGAATTTTTACCAGGAAATCGACCGCCTGGTGAACAGCCGGGTGTGGAGTTACATGCAGGCGCCCTGGCAGAAGAACCCGGAACTCTCCGCCTCCTATGTGTGGGAGTGAGAGCTGCGCGCTGAGTGCCGCGGGATGACCCGGCACTCTTTTTCAAGAAGTTCCACAGGACAGAGGATACGATCATGCTACTACGACATACTCCGAAAGAAATAACCGAGCGCAGCGCCTTGGTCATCAATCCGGCCAAGACCTGCCAGCCCATCGGCGCCATGTATGCGGCCTTAGGCATCCACGGTTGCCTGCCGCACAGCCATGGCTCCCAGGGCTGCTGCGCCTACCACCGCAGCGCCCTGACCCGGCATTACAAGGAGCCGGTCTCCGCCGCCACCAGTTCGTTCACCGAAGGCGCTTCGGTGTTCGGCGGCCAAGCCAACATGCTCCAGGCCATCGACAACATTTTCGCGGTCTACGACCCGGAGGTTATCGCCATCCACACCACCTGTCTCTCCGAGACCATCGGCGACGATCTGAAGCAGATGAAGAAGAAGGCGGAGGCGGAAGGCAAGATCCCCAAGGGCAAGGAGATCATCAGCTGCTCCACCCCGAGCTATGTGGGTTCCCATGTCACCGGTTTTTCCAGCATGGTTACCTCCATGGCCAAGATGGCCGAGCCCACCGGCAAGAAAAACGGCAAGCTGAACATCATCCCCGGCTGGGTGGAACCAGCCGACATGGAGGAGATCAAGCGGCTGGTCGGTCTGGCCGGGGTCAAAAGCATTCTTTTCCCGGACACCTCCGGCGTGCTGAACGGCCCGCTTTCCGGCGAGTACAAGATGTTTCCGGATGGCGGCACCACGGTCAAGGAACTGAAATCCACCGGCGACTCCATCGGCACCCTGGCTCTGGGCGAATGGTGCTCGGGCGAGGCTGCCCGCTGGCTGGATGCCAAGATGAAGGTGCCGTGTCGCGTGCTGGACATGCCCTTTGGTCTGAGCGCCACGGACCGTTTCATCGATGCCCTGCGGATGATCGCCGGGGTGAGCGTGCCCGATGAAATCGCCCTGGAGCGCGGGCAGCTGGTGGATATGATTTCCGACATGCACCAGTACTTCTACCATAAAAAGGTGGCCCTGGTGGGTGATCCGGATCAGTTGATCGCCATGACCGAGTTTTTGGTTTCCCTCGATATGTGCCCCATCCACATCGTCACCGGCACGCCGGGCAAGAAGTTTGAGGCGCGGATCAAGGAGATCACCAAGGATATGCCCTATGAGGTCAATGTCCGGGCCAAGGGTGACATGTTCCTTTTGCACCAGTGGATCAAGAACGAGCCGGTGGATTTGATAATCGGTAACACCTACTGCAAGTATATCGCCCGGGATGAGGATATCCCTTTTGTTCGCTGGGGCTTCCCCATCCTGGACCGCCAGGGGCATCAGTATTTCCCCACCGTCGGCTACAAGGGCGGCTTGCGGTTGCTGGAGAAGATCCTAGGCGTGTTGCTGGACCGGTTGGACCGGGATGCGCCGGAGCAACGCTTCGAGCTTGTTCTGTAACTATTAAGTCATCAGCTTTTCCGCGATCAGAAAGGATAAGCCCTGATCGCGGAAAGCCGGCGGCTCAAGGGAAAAAAGCGTCCCAAAGTACGCACAATCCCCTCTCCCCTTGCGGGAGAGGGCTAGGGAGAGGGGTAAATAGCTATCATGCCTGATTCTGTCAGCCAATCGCCACGCCTGTCCCTGCCCGTGGCGCCGCACGCCAACGCCCGGCTTCGTTTTGCGCCGGACCAGCCCCCTGGGCCGGTCATGTCGCCGGAAGAGGCTCTGGCTTGGGCGGCACAAGTCCTCGGCAGTACCGGGACGCCGCCGCAGGTGGTCATCGCCGGACCAGGAGACCCACTGGCCACGGTCGGCCTCACCCTGAAAACCATTCGTCTGTTTAAGCTGAAATATCCTTCTTTGACCGTGGAAATTGTCACCTTGGGAGTGGGCGGGGAGGAATGTGCCCCGCTTCTGGATGAAGAGGGCGTTGGCCTGGTGACCCTGCGGGTGGATGCGGTTGATCCGGAGATCCTCGCCAAGCTCTTTGCCTGGATTCGACCCGGCAAAAAAACCGTGCGTCTGGCTGAAGCCGTAGAGATACTCCTGAGCGAACAGGCCCTGGCCGTTGTCGCTTTCCGGAAAGCAGGGATCAAGGTCAAGATCAGGACCACCCTCTATCCCGGCTATAACGACGGCCATCTGGAGCAGATCGAGCAACGCATGGCCCAACTCGGCGCTGCGGCAATGACCCTGGTTCCGTTCAAGCCTGGGGCAGAAGAGGCTGAAAACCAGGGCTTCCCGCGGGAACCGGACAAGGCCATGCTGACAGCGGCCCGCAGCCGAGTAGGCAAATACCTGGAGGCGGATGTGGAGCAGGAAGCAAGCGAATCCGGCAGCGCCGTGCTTGCGCCCGCGACCGATGGCGGGTTTGTGGCGGCAGCCCTACCCAGGCCAAGCAGCAAGCGGCCCAACGTGGCCGTGGTCAGCGTCGGCGGCATGGAGGTGGATCTCCACCTGGGCCAGGCCTATCAGGCCTTGATCTACGGACCCAGGGAAGATGGGCTTACCTGTCTGCTCGGTCGCCGCGACCTGCCTGAAGCTGGGGGCGGGGGGCTGCGCTGGGAAAAGCTGGCGGACAGCCTACCCGATTGCTTTGCCCTGCTTGCCGCCAGTGCCGGAGCAAACCCAAAACAGATCTTGAAGGACCGCGGTATCACGGTGCTGATCACCGAAGGCGAGATCGACGGCACTGTGGATGTTTTGTTCGGCGGCGGCAAAAATAAACCAACCTGCCGCAAGTAGCGGCCGAAATCTAAGGAGAAAATCACCATGGCAATTCCAAAACGACAGGTTCTCGTCTGCCAGAGCTTCCGCGTGTCCGGCGATAAGAAGGGCCTCTGCCACAAGCAGACCGACGGCTTCATGCAGTATCTCGAAGAGGAAATCCTGGATCGGGGCCTGAACTGCCTGGTCACCGCCACCACCTGCCTGAAGCAATGCGAATCAGGCCCCATCATGGTGATCCAGCCCGAGAACTGGTGGTTCAAAGGGGTGAACAGCCATGATGCCATTGATGCCATCCTGGATGGCCTCGAAGACGGGAATCCGGCGGCAGAGTATCTGATCGCCTCATAGCAGTCAAAATCCCATTGGCACGCAGCCGAGCACCGGAGAGGCTGCCGAAAAAGGAGTTTGCACTGTTTGAGGCGAAGCCGAGTTTGCAAACTCCCGGCAGCATCGAGGAGCGCAGGGTATCCCGCCTACGGCGGGACAAGGGACACAGGGGGCCCTTTCTTTGGTTCGTTTCTTTGGGCAAGCAAAGAAATGAACAGAAGGATAAAGCGTATTCCTCTGGCTGCCGGGATTGCTTGGTAATCAGAAAGGATAATGGGGTTATGGCGGGTCCATCAGCCTTTTTTCTCATAGAAAAAAAGAGGAGCAAACCCATGGAACCGACTGCGAATTTTTTGTTATCCGATCTCAAAAAGGCCCAGCCCATAAGCGGCTGGGAAGATTTTTGGTCTGAGGGTAAGGCCTTTCTCAAGACCGCAGCCTCAGCCTATGCGCAGCGCAAAAAGGCCTTCACCACCGTGATTCTGTACAATATTATCGCCATGGCAATTGAAAAGTTTGTCATGACGGCCCTGATGTGTGAGGGGAAATTGCCCTTTAATCACACCATGAAAGATCTTGTCGAAGCCATGGACGAGGCCTTTCCCGGCGCCATGTCGGACATCCGGGAGGGGCTGTTGCATCTGGATCAGTACCAGGAGATCTGTGACCTGGATACCTTCAATATCGCCGGGCCGGCCATGGAGGAAATTCCTACCATGCTGGTTCTGGCAAGCAGGCTACAGAATTTGGTGGAACAACAACTTTTAGCCGGGAATCGTGAAAAATGAGTCTGAAACCCTTGGGAAAAGTAACGACAATTGTTGAATCCTCCGGGATGGGAATATCATACGCCTATGAGGATCTGGTGTTTTTGGAGCACAATGCCTTTCTTCTGGAATTCACCGACAACGATAATGAACTTCTCATTCACACCAATAGTGAGGCTGAAGAAGGTGAAATAAAAGACTCCATTGCCAAGTTGAAAAACGTTGCCGCAGCCCAGGGGATGACCTTCGCGGACGGTGGTCTCTACACCTTAACCCAGGCTGATGATGAAAATATTCGGATCGAGTTTTTTTAACCGAACCACCTCGGGCTGTGAATTGTGCCGCATGTTATGACGGGAAGGGAAAGAGGACCCCATGTTCGACGTAAGGGTGAGCATACGACCTGCGGAACCGGCGGATATTGACAGCCTGGTCTTTTTGCTGGCCGCGCTTTTTTCGATAGAAGAGGATTTTGTTTTCGATGAGCCGCGGCAGCGGCGGGGCCTAACGCTGATGCTGAAAAACGAGCGTGGCTGTGTGTTGGTTGCCGAGGGTCAAGGCCAGGTGATCGGCATGTGTACGGGCCAGATGACGGTTTCCACGGCGGAGGGTGGTCCCGCCCTGTTGGTCGAAGATGTGGTTGTGCGGGAACAATGGCGGGGAAAAGGGGTCGGGCGGTATTTGATGGAGAGCCTTGAGGTATGGGCCAGGGAGCGGGGCATTGAACGGCTTCAGCTTCTGGCCGATCGTAACAATGGTCCTGCCCTGGATTTTTATGAAGCTCTTGGCTGGCAGGCCACGGCGCTCGTCTGTCTTAGGAAAACCATTGCGTAGGAATACATGCAGATGGGAACCATAGCGATAACCACCTCAATTCTTTATTTTGTTCTGGCCGGGCTGTGTGAGATCGGCGGCGGATATCTTGTCTGGCTCTGGCTGCGCGAGGGAAAACCCGCGTGGTACGCGCTTGTCGGCGCATTCGTGCTGATGCTCTATGCGATAGTTCCCACCTTCCAGCCAGCCCATTTCGGCCGTGTCTACGCAGCATATGGCGGTGTTTTCATTGTTCTCTCAATCCTCTGGGGTTGGCAAGTCGATAGGATAGAGCCCGACAGGTTCGATATCCTTGGGGGTATCGTGGCCCTGCTTGGGGTAATGATTATTATGTACTGGCCGCGTCCCTCCTGAGCGCCATAGTTAAACATGTAAATCGAATACACTAGCCTTAGGATTTAGACAAATCCTTTTCCTGATGCTTCTCCTCGGAAAGTACGCCTTTCAGAAACTCGTCATAGCGTACCTGTAGATGCTTGAGAGACGCTTCTTTGTCGGCTTGGTATTCAAGGCGTTCTTGGAAAAATTGAAGTCGTGCCCGGTTTTCGTCCAGAACCTGGCCCCATGTTTTAACGTAGATGGAAACGGACCCTTTTGCATAGATAAGACCGCTACTGTCCTGGATGCGCTCCGTGGCGTAGTCTCCCAATTCATCACTTATTACCCAGAAAACCCATGTTGTATCAACGTTCCGAAAACGCTCATCCTTCATCACCGAAAACGCGTATTTCTCGATTTGAGTGACTGCGTCGTCGCTTATTTTTACCTTCGGCGCTTTCAGTTCAACGACGAGATGCGTCAGCGTATTTGCCTTGTGCTGTCGAATTGCCTTTGAGAGCATGAGGTCGACGATGCCACGCTCTTTGCTGATGTGCTTGACCGGTGCATTGATCACGAGGTCGTCGCCAATAAGTTTTTTGTGTTTGCGAAGAACCTCGGTCAGCGATTGATCGTCAACCGATAGGTTATATTCCTCACCAAACAACCAGCAGTTCTGTGCAACGATACGGTGAAGTTGCGACCGTTCTTTCAAGCGTTTTTTTGGTTCAGCATCAAATAGAATCGCCTCAAGGCCGGTCAGAAATTTCAGACGATCAGTGACGATCTTAGCTGCGCCAATGATGGCTGACAACGATACGTCCCGTAAAAGCTCGGCAAGTTCCTCCTGCTTGCGTTTGGGCAGATTGAGGACTTCTTCGAATATGAGTTGTAGCTCCTCCGGCCCTTTCTCGATGGCCTGACGCAATAGGCGCAAGTTGAATGCTTTGCTCTTGGCGGGAGTGTTCGCAAAATCCTGTACATGCTGTGCCATGTTGACGGCGACGATGTCGAAGACCTGGCGTTCGACCTGCTCAAGATGGGTCGATGCTTCCCCTTGGTAGGGATAGATTGCTTCAGTCTTCCACTCCTCCACGACGGACCGTGCTTCCTGTGCCGCACGGTTTCGGAAGTGGGTCTTGATCGCTTGCTGAGCTTCGTCGATGACAGCCATGACTGCGGGGTTCATCTCGGCCAGCTCAACCATTCCATCCTTCTGAAGCTTCGAAATGAAGGTGGATTTTAGGTAGGCGGAGAACTGAAAGGCACCTATGTGAAAGCGGCGATCAACGGAGAGCAGAGGGAACCCTTTTTCGTTGCAAAGGTAGAGCGCCCGGTTCGTCTTGGCGCGCCATTCGATGACTTCCAGCCGTACGGGATGACTTTTTCTGTCCTCGGTGATGTCGTTCAGCTTGACTGAATGGCGCGATGCGATGACTGAATCAGGATCAATCTTGAAGGTATCGACCTTGATCGAGACTGCGCGGTAGTCAGACAGATAGAGCGCGAAGATTTCGGACAAATCCTGAAGTCCCGATTCGGTCGTGAGAGACCGATGTTCTTTGAACAGATCAGTGATGGAAAGGACAACGCCACGCGGTTTCTTTTTGGGGAGCCCGTGTTTCATCCGAAATGCGAACCTCTCGCATGTTGCTGGCGTTCATGGTGATTTTGAATGTCCAGAGCTCGTCGCCCTTCTGGTAAGTTACGTCCCATTCCGCAAAGCGACCTAGAGAAAAAGCCTTGAAACGCCCACGTCCGTCCTGACCGTGAAGAAAACGGCCCTCGCTCTTAGTGACTGCACCTGGGCGCTTCCATGAGCCACCTAGGCGGCGAAAACTTTCAGGAGATTCTGTGAAAGGAATGCCGAAGCCGTTGTCGGTGACGATGACTGTCGACATTACGCCAAGAGCGTTGTAGTCAAAGCTCACGCTGACGTGAGTCGCATCAGCATCCAATCCATTCCAGATGAGTTCAGCCAATGCCTGAACTGGCTTTGCCTTCGTGGTCTTTTCAAGAAAATCCGACTGGACTTCAACTTGGTATGCCTGATCTGCCATAGTGTTATCCTCTAGCTATTAGCGGCATATTGGCGCGTCGACAATTCTGGGGGGACCATACTTAATTGTCCCTCCCCTCAAAGGTGCATTCAAATCGCAAGTGCACCACGCGCCTCAATCGTTTTGTGGTAATTTGAGCAATCTTTCACTGCGCCAGACCCTGACGATCCTAACCTGATCTCTATCCACGCGATAGACAATCCGAAAAGGGGGCCGGATCAGCTCCAGCAGAAAATCCTGCTCAAATTCCGGCACCATGCGGCCCATGCGTGGCTGGCTGGACAGCAACTCAATGTCAGCGATAATTTCCGCGACTAATCGGCTGCCAACCTGCGGCATTGCCTGGTCGGCATAATAGGAAAGAATGTCTTCCAGGTCCTGAACTGCGGACTCCGCGAAGGTTATGGGCATCGTCCCGGCCATTCCTATGTCAGTCCCAGGCGTTTTTTTACCTCGGCAAGGGATGTCTCGTGGCCTTGATCCAGTTCTACCATGCCCTTGACCACGGCCCGCATAAAAGAACATTCCTCTTCGGCCTTTTCATAATCCCGCAGATCCTGCACCACCGCCACCCCTCGTCCGCGGCTGGTCAACAAGACTGGCCGATGCGCCTCGGAGACATGCCGGATGACTTTAGCGGGGTTTGCTTTCAGATCGCTTAACGGGATGATATCCTCTGAAAATCTAGTATTCATGACCTGGTCCTCCTTGAAGGGCTGTTAACAGCACTAAGTGTAGCACCCATAAAGAGCACTGTACAGGGGAAAATTCGAATCACCCCTATGCCTGCTCTGTTGTTCTTCCTCCCGCAAGGGCAGACAGAAATGTCCACCCCCTTCTTTTTTGTCGCAAAGTTTACATAACCCTTCTCGCTCCCTGCCCCCTTCCGTTTCAACCCCTGAACTTTTTGCTGCTTAACTGCAAGTAATCATACAGTAAAATATTATTTCTCCCGCTTGGCACACCCCTTGCTCTTATGCCTTTGTAACTCATTACACAGGAGCATAGACGCCATGGAAGCAGCGTTGCAGGAACGACAGGATTCGATACATCGCACCGGGGAAGCCCCCTTTGTCATGGATTGCAACAAGGACAGCTTGGCCGGGGCGGTGAGTCAGCGAGCCTGCGTTTTCTGCGGTTCTCGGGTGGTGTTGTATCCCATTGCCGACGCCCTGCACTTGGTGCATGGCCCCATCGGCTGCGCGGTCTACACCTGGGATATCCGGGGCGCGCTCTCCTCCGGGCCGGAGTTGCACCGTTTGAGTTTTTCCACGGACATGCAGGAGACCGACGTCATCTTCGGCGGCGAGAAAAAACTCTACAACGCCCTGGTTGAACTTATCGACCGGCATGCGCCCAAGGCGGCCTTTGTCTATTCCACCTGTATCGTCGGGATCATCGGCGATGACATGGAGGCGGTGTGCCGCAGGGTGAGCGAGGAAAAGGGAATCCCGGTCCT
>Ga0315272_10000095_pt1 | contig 36927 bp, 32 predicted proteins | sample C3_middle_MG_FD_203918 | JGI IMG/M metagenome (GOLD analysis project Ga0315272, IMG submission 203918) | Sediment microbial communities from Yellowstone Lake, YNP, Wyoming, USA - C3_middle | ecosystem: Environmental > Aquatic > Freshwater > Lake > Sediment | place: USA: Wyoming | collected...
TCGATGCGCGCACTGCCGGCGGCTGGGTTTGGCTTGAAACTGGTGCGACCAACGGGGGGTGAAGCCGACGAGGCTTTGTGTGTTGATGATAGCTTCGGGCGCCGGGAGTTTACTAATAGAAAATTTACATTCACCTCATAAGTTCGCGTATTCGTCTTGGGACGCGCGGCATGCACGAGTAATACTGAAGCTTGGAATCAAGCATGGATCGCACACCGGAACACACCAGACGATCCCCTCTGCCAGGCTCCGAAGCTCTCCTGCGCTTGCAGGAAAGCGAGGACTGGCGCGCGACGCAGGAAAGCTTCTTCGCATCCGGCGATGCACGCGTCGCGCAGGTGGCGCTTTCGAGTCTTGTCGAGCGTGCCGTGCTTGGCGCTTACGAAGCCGCGTTTGAAACGGCGGCGCAGAGCGCCCCGGCTCCGGCCACCACGCTGGTGGCACTGGGCGCTTTCGGGCGCGGTGAGCTATTCCCTTACTCCGAGGTTGAGGTGCTGGTCCTGTTCGACTCCGAGGCGCCTTCTCCCGCGCTGAAGGAAAGCCTGGCGGAGTTTGCACGCTTGTTGTGGAATCTGGGGCTGCGGCTGAACCACTCGGCGCGCCCGCTCGCCCAAGCGCTCGAAGTGGGCCAGCAGAGTCTGGATTTCACGCTGGCCCTGCTGGATCAGCGCCTGCTGGCCGGCGACGCGGGACTGCACGCGAAGTTCGCTGCGCGGCTCGCGCCATTGTTTGTCAAACATTCGCAGAGGCTCGTTCAGCACGCCTGCGAACTGGCGCAGGTGCGGTATGCGCGCCACGCAGCGACGCCCTATCACCTCGAGCCCGACGTCCGCGACGCACCGGGCGGGCTGCGCGATGTCGAACTGCTGCGCCAGTTGCGGGCGCTCGCGCCCGATCAGCACTCGCCGCGGGACGTGCTGGCAGGCTCGCCAGCGGTTGCGGCGACGCTGCGCTGCTTCCTGCATTTCCATCGCGGCGGCGACGAAAACGTCTTCGACTACAATGCCCAGGCCGACATCGCGGCGCTGGGCCTTGCGGCGGGGCGCGATGGCCGCGCCATCATGCGCGACTATCTGGACCAGGCCGAGGCCATCTACGTCGAGGCGTACCGCGAGCTTGACATCTGCCAGCGCGCCGCCACGCCGCTGCCTGGCGGCTTCGACTCCAGGACCGCGCGCTTGTCTAACGCCGAGTTCACCGTGGTGCGCGGGCGCATCTTCCTGCGGAATCCCGGACAACTTGAGGCTTCTGCCGGGCTCGTGCCGCGGCTGTTTGAATTCGTGGCCCGGCATGGGATTCCACTGGCAACCGAGACCGAGCGCCGCCTGGAGGCTGCCCGCGACTCGCTCAGCGCGGACCTGAGTTCGTCGGTGCCTCTGTGGCCCGCGCTGCGATCAGGTTTCTCACAGCCGGGCGTGGGCCTGGCGCTGCGGGAGCTCAAGCGTACCGGATTGCTGAAGTTGATTCTGCCTGAACTCGCCGGGCTGGAGCGGCTGGCCGTGCCCGACTCCGCGCGGCGCTTCACCGGAGAGGAAGAGGCGCTCCGGTCGGTCGAACAGCTGGACCAGTTACGCGGCGCTTCGGAAGGCGCGGCCAGGCGCTTCGCGGAGCTGCTCTCTGAGCTGGATCGTCCCGCGCTGCTGCCGTTCGCGTTGCTTTACGCCGATTCCGGCGCGGGCGGCGCGGAACCGCAAGTACGCTCGCTCGAACTCGCCCGCGCGGCCGCGGCGCGTCTTGGCATGAGCGCCGACGAGCAGAGCACGGTTGAGTTCCTGATCGCGCATCGGGCCGACTTCGCCGAGGTCACCAAAGGCCTCGACCTGGGAGATCCGGCGACCGCGCGCGCGCTGGCCGCACGCGCCGCAACGGTCGAGCACCTTAAGCAGCTCGCCATGCTGACCTTCGCGCGGCATTCCGTCCTCAAGCCCGATTCGGGCACGGCCTGGCGTGTCGAGCAGATCTGGCGCGCCTACCTTACGGTCCAGCATGAACTCACGCGCGAGCTGGAGACCGACAGGATTCAGGATGTTCCCACGGACCCCGGGTTGCGCTCCGCTTTCCTGGTCGGGTTCCCCGTGCGCTATCTGCACGCGCATTCGAGCGCTGAGATCCAGTCCCATATCGATCTGTACGAAGTCAGCCGCCCGACGGGCGTCGCCGTGCTTCTCTCGCGCATCGAGGGCGCATGGCGGCTGACGGTGGTTGCCCCCGACAGGCCGGCCCTGTTTGCGTCCTTCGCCGGCGCCATCTCCAGTTTCGGGCTGGACATCCTCAAGGCGGAGGCGTTTTCCAATTCGGCCGGCATCGTTCTGGACACGTTTCTGTTCGCCGATCCCAAGCAGGCGCTGGAGCGTAATCCGAGCGAGGTGGACCGGCTGCGCGATCTCATGCGCCGCGTTGCGCTGGGCAAGACCGACGCCCAGCGGCTGCTGCGCAACCGCCCTCCGGCGCCGGAGTCCCAAAGGCGCGCCGTGCCGCCGCAGGTGCTGTTCGACTCGGAAGCATCGCCGGCCGCCACGCTGGTCGAGATCAGCGCCACCGACCGCCCCGGCCTGTTGTATAGCCTGGCGAGCGTGTTTTCGTCCACCAGTTGCAACATCGGCGTTGTCCTGATCGACACCAAGGGCCACCGCGCCTTCGACATCTTTTACGTCTCCCATGGGGGCCGCAAGCTGACGGAGGAGATGCAAGCGATCTTGAAAGAGAAGCTGATCGCCGCCTGCTAAGCGCGTAGCGAGCGTTCCGCGAATCGCAAGCCTGCTACAGCCGATTGATCAGGCTGGCCACGTATCCGCCGCCGAAGCCGTTATCGATGTTGACCACCGTCACGTTGCTGGCGCAACTGTTCAACATGCTGAGCAGGGAAGCGAGCCCGTGGAAGTGCGCGCCGTAGCCGACGCTGGTGGGTACGGCAATGACGGGGCAACTCACCAGGCCGCCAACCACGCTCGGCAGCGCGCCCTCCATGCCCGCGCAGACTACGATCACTCGCGCGTTCTTGAAGTCGTCCAGGTGGCCGAACAGCCGGTGGATGCCGGCCACGCCGACGTCCTGCACCAGCACAACCTCGTTGCCCATGATCTCCGCCGTTACGACGGCTTCTTCGGCCACAGGCAGATCGGTGGTCCCAGCGCTGACCACAGCCAGCTTGCCCTTGCCGAGCTGCTTCTTATCGCGGAACACACGCAGCGCGCCCGAGCGTGGGAAATACTCGGCCTCGGGGAACTGTTCTTTCACCAGCGCATAGGCCTCCGGCGTGGTGCGCGTCGCCAGGACGTTCGAACTGCGCGCCAGCAGCCGCCCGGCGATGGTGGCCACTTCGTCGGCCGTCTTGCCCTTGCCGAAAATCACCTCCGGCATGCCGACGCGGATCTCGCGATGGTGATCGATGTTGGCGAAGCCCAGGTCCTCGTACGGCAGATGCCGCAACCGGTTCAGCGCCTCGTCCACTTCAATCCCGCCCACCCGCACTTCTTCGAGCAGCGACTTCAGTTGATCCCTATCCATTCTTTCTCCCGGCCGCCTGTGTCAGAGAACAGCGGACAGCGCTGTTCGTTCGAACGCCTTCTGCCGACCGCATCCACGCGCCAGCGAGGACGCCGTCTCCAGTTCATTGTCTCAATACTCTGCCGCCCGCCCTAGAATTCGAGGACCTGACCCTTGCGAAGCCCGTGTTTCGCGGCTTGGCCGGCGCCGAGTTCCAGAACGTACATTGCCTTTTCGTGGCCGCCGTAGGATGGGCAATTCTCCGTGTCCGGCGGGCACGGCGGGACGCTCGCGGCAATCTCGACGATGCGCCGGCCCTCGTCCATCCAGATCATGTCCAGCGAAATCTTGCAGTTCTTCATCCAGTACGGGTAGAACGACTCCGTCCTGTGAAAGAAGAGCATGCCGCGGTTCTCGGCCAGAGACTCGCGGAACATCAGGCCCTTGGCAAGCTGCTCGGGGCGCACCGCCGTTTCGGCCAGCACAACCTTGCCGTCGGGCAGCTGCACCTCGCGGGAGTTGAGCGCATTCAGTCCGTCGCTGGAGCCTCCGCCACACCCCGCCAGTGTCAGGCCGGCAGCCAGAGTCAACGTCAGAGCCGTTCCATAAGTCCAAAGCAGCTTTCGAGCCATCGAATAAGATAGTAACTGGAACCTGAGCGTTCGTGCACAAGGTTTTGGCGGCCCGGCAAGATCCATGACTACAGCGCCCGCATCCACACTCTGGCGCCGATTCGTTTTGACGCTCGAGATGATCAAATTCGAACACTCGGTTTTCGCGCTGCCCTTTGCGCTGACCGGTGCGCTGCTGGCGTGGCGCGATCTGGCCTACTCCACGCACGGCCTGGCGCTGCGTTTTCTGTTCATTGTCATCGCGATGGTGGCGGCGCGCTCCGCGGCCATGACTTTCAACCGCCTGGTGGACGCGGACATCGATTCGCGCAACCCGCGCACGAAGATGCGCCAACTCCCGGCCGGCACGTTGAGTAAGGGTTTCGCCTGGGCTTTTCTGATCGGCGCGTGCGCCGTCTTTGTGCTCGCCGCGGCGGCGCTGGGACCGCTGTGTCTGAAGCTTTCGCCGCTGGCTCTCGGCGTTCTGCTGTTCTACTCCTGGACCAAGCGCTTCACGTCGTTGTCTCACGTCGTGCTCGGTTTCGCGTTGGGCATCGCGCCGTCGGCGGCGTGGATCGCAATTCGCGGTTCGCTCGACTGGCGCATTGCCTGGCTGACGGCGGCGGTCACGCTGTGGACGGCCGGCTTCGACATCATATATGCCTGTCAGGACTACGAATTCGACCAGCGCGAAGGACTCTTCTCAATCCCCGCGCGGCTCGGCATTCCGGGCGCGCTGTGGGTCGCGCGCTTGTTCCACATCGCGATGATCGCGAGTCTCGTCGCGCTGGCCCTTTCGCTCGGTCTGGGCCCGGCCGCATGGCTGGGCGTCGCGGTTGTCGCGGCACTGATCATCTGGGAGCACAGGCTGGTCCACCCCTGCGACCTGTCGCGCATCGATGCCGCGTTCTTCACCATGAACGGCAACATCAGCGTGCTGTTCTTTGCCTTCTGGGCCGTAGATATCCTGTTGCAATGGAGGGGTTTATGATCGATCTCCAGCCGCAGATCGAAGACCGCGGCCTGTTGCCGCTGCTCGACAAAGTGAAGGCCGGCGAGCGGATGAGCTATGAGGACGGCCTCCGGCTGTTCCGCTCGCCCGATCTGCTGGCGGTCGGCTATATGGCCAATATCGTGCGTGAGCGGATGCACGGCAATGTGACGTATTTCAACGTCAACCGCCACATCAACCCGACCGACGTCTGCGTGGCCTCCTGCAAGCTCTGCGCCTTCGGCAAGAAGTCCAAGGACCCGACGGCGTATACCATGTCGCTCGAAGAGGTCTGGCATCGCGCCGGCCTGGGCTATACCGAGGCCATCACCGAGTTTCACATCGTCGGCGGCCTGCACCCGGAGTTGACCGTCGACTGGTTTTGCGAAATGCTACGCGGTCTGAAGCAGCGCTTCCCGAAAGTGCACATTAAAGCGTTCACGATGGTGGAGATCGCCTACTTCGCCAAGCGCTTCAAGCTGCCGGTTGAGGAAGTGCTGCGCCGCCTGAAGGACGCGGGTATGGATTCCATGCCCGGTGGCGGAGCTGAAATCTTCAATGAGCGGGTGCGCCGCATTATCTGCGATCACAAGATCGACGGCGGCGAATGGCTCGACATTGCCCGCATCGCGCACAAAATGGGACTCAAGTCGAACTGCACGATGCTCTACGGCACCATCGAGAACGAGGAGGATCGCGCCGACCACCTGATGAAGTTGCGCGAGGTGCAGGACGAGACCGGCGGCTTCGTCACCTACATTCCACTGGCCTTCCATCCGGACAATACGGCGCTCGAACATGTGGGACGCACTACGGGTTTCATGGATCTGAAGAATATCGCCGTGGCCCGGCTGATGCTCGACAACATCCCGCACATCAAGGCTTATTGGGTGATGATGACGCCGAAGATCGCGCAGGTTGCGCAGCGCTTCGGCGCCAACGACATCGACGGCACTGTGGTGGAGGAGCGCATCTATCACGATGCCGGCTCCGACGTGGTCCAGGGCTTGAGGCGCGGTGAACTGCTGCGACTGATCCGCGAGGCGGGCCGGGAGCCCGTGGAACGCGACACCGCCTATCACCGGGTGGAACGCAAGGACGAAACGTCGCTCGCGATTCTGGTTTGAGCCGCGCGTGGTGGGGCGGGCTGTGCGGATTCGTTTCGCGCGGTGCACTCAGCCCCTCGCGTCCGGGCGGGTCAGAGCGGGCTTTGGTATTCTAATGGTTTAGTATTGTAGTCCGTTCAGAGAGGATCATCACTATGGCAATTAAAGTAGCAATTAACGGCTTCGGCCGCATCGGACGCAACGTATTGCGTGCCGCGCTCGAAAAGCCCGAGGCAGGTATCGAGATCGTCGCGACCAACGACCTGACCGACACGAAAACCCTGGCCCACCTGTTGAAGTACGACTCAGTGCTCGGCAAGTTGCATGCCGAAGTTAAGGCTGGCGACGGAGAGATTCTCGTCAACGGCAAGTCCATCAAAGTTTTCAGCATCAAGAGCCCGGCCGAGATCGATTGGTCCAGCCTGGGTGCCCAGATCGTCGTCGAATCGACCGGCTTCTTCACCAAGGCCGAAGCGGCCAAGGCCCACCTGCGCGGCTCCGTCAAGAAGGTCATCATCTCGGCCCCGGCGAGCGGCGAAGACATCACCATCGTGCTGGGCGTTAACGAAGACAAGTACATCGCGGCCAAGCACAACATCATCTCGAACGCCTCCTGCACCACCAACTGCCTGGCGCCGATGGCCAAAGTGATCCATGACAAATGGGGCATCGAGAAGGGCTCGATGGTCACCATCCACTCCTACACCAACGACCAGAAGGTGCTCGACTATCCGCACAGCGACCTCCGCCGCGCCCGCGCCGCCGCGATCAACATGATTCCGACCAAGACCGGCGCCGCCAAGGCCATCGGCCTGGTGATGCCGGATCTGCTGGGCAAGATGGACGGCTATTCCATGCGCGTTCCGCTGCCTGACGTCTCCGCGGTCGATCTGACGGCCATTCTGAAGACTCCCGCCACCGCCGAAGAGATCAATGCTGAGATCAAGGCAGCCTCCGAAGGCAAGCTGAAGGGCATCCTCGGCTTCACCAACGATCCCGTCGTTTCCAGCGACATGCTGCACGATCCGAACTCCAGCATCGTGGACGGCCTGTTGACGAAGGTCATGGACGGCACCTTCCTGAAGATCGTTTCCTGGTACGACAACGAGTGGGGCTACTCCTGCCGCGTGGTCGACCTGGCCAAGTTCATCGCTGACAAGGGCCTCTAATCCGCGCTTGACGCTGTGCGGCCCGCACCGGACGGCGTGAGTCAGGACAAGACAACAATGAAGGCCCCGGGTTCCCGCGAGGGAGTCCGGGGCTTTCGTTTGTTCGCTCCGCTGCAATGCCTGCGCGCCCCGCAAGGAGCACGGCCCGATGGCGTATATTGACCATGTATGTCCGGAGGCCGTCTCTCATGAAACTCACACGGATTGGGATTTCTCTTTGCGCGGGCGCCGGCCTCATTCTTGTAATGGCGTGCGGCGCATGGGCCGAGACCCCGGCTCGCGCGGGTGAGCGTCCGTTGCCCCGCCTGGTCGAGAAAGACGGACGCTATGCGCTGATGGTGGACGGTGCGCCGTTCCTGATCCTCGGAGCGCAGGTGAACAACTCCAGCGCCTGGCCCGCCATGCTGCCCAAGGTCTGGCCGGCGATGGAGGCCCTGCACGTCAACACGGTGGAAATCCCCATCTACTGGGAGCAGTTTGAGCCGCAATAGGGCCGCTTCGACACAACGCTGGTCGATACCATCCTCAAGCAGGCGCGCGAGCATCGTGTGCGCCTGGTGCTGTTGTGGTTCGGCACGTGGAAGAATGGCAGCGGGCACTATCAGCCCGAATGGATGAAGCTGAAGCCGGAGCTGTATCCGCATGTGACCGGCGCAGACGGCCGTGCCATCGATTCGCCCTCCCCGCACGCGGAGGCGGCGCTGAAGGCGGACATCCTGGCGTTCACCGCGCTGATGCGCCATCTCAAAACAGCGGACCCGCAGCGCACCGTCATCATGGTGCAGGTCGAGAATGAGCCGGGTACCTGGGGCGGCGTCCGCGACTACTCGCCGCTGGCGCAGAAGCTGTTTGACGCTCAGGTCCCCGCACAACTGCTCGCGCGGCTGCATAAGGAGCCCGGCACGTGGCAGCAGGTTTTCGGAGCGGATGCCGACGAGTTCTTTCATGCCTGGTCGGTGGCGGAATACATCGGCAAGGTCGCAGCGGCGGGCAAGGCTGTCTATCCTTTGCCGCTGTACGTGAATGCCGCGTTGCGCGATCCGCTGACACCGAGCCGTCCTCCCAGCTACGAGAGCGGCGGGCCGACGGACAACGTGCTGGACATTTACAAAGTTGCGGCCCCGGCCATCGACATCCTCACGCCCGACATCTACATGAGCGAGACCGACAAGTACCTGGCCGTGCTGGACCATTATCACCGTCCGGATAATGCCCTTTTTGTGCCAGAAACGGGCAGTTTCGGCCCATATTCACGCTACTTTTTCGCGGCTTTAGGACGCCAGGCCATCGGATTCGCGCCCTTTGGCATGGACTACACGAACCCGCTCACGGGTTTTCCCGGCGCTCCAAAATCGAGAGAGGACTGGCTCGCTCCTTTCGCGGTGAACTACGAACTCGTAGCACCCATGCAGCGTGAAATCGCAAAGCTGAGCTTCGAAGGAAAACTCCAGGCTGCCGTCGAAGAGAAGGGCACACCGACGCAGACGTTCGACCTCGGCGCATGGAAGGCGGCCATATCGTATGGACGTCCGGGCTTCGGAAACGCCGCGCCCAAAGGCAATCCCGAGACGAACGGGCGCGTGCTGGTGGCGCAACTGGCTGAGAATCAGTTCCTGGTTGCCGGCTTTCACGTCCGCGTCGATTTCGAGCCGTCGGACAAGAGTTCGGGCAAGCAGCGCCTGTTCCTCAAAGTCGAAGAGGGCCAATACGAAAACGGCGTCTTCCGTCCGATCCGCATCTGGAACGGCGACCAGACCGACTGGGGACTGAACTTCGCCGGCGTACCGCAGTTGCTGCGGGTGTCTCTGGCGACGTACTGACGGAGCCGGCCGCTTACGCGCCCCACTCCGCTGTCCAGGATGCGGCTCCGGGTTCGATCTCGACGCTTGTAGCTCCGGGCTTCGCGGCCGCGCTTTTGACTCCTTTGAGTTTCATTCCAGCGAGCGCCGCCGGGATGCGAACCGACTTCGGCGCGGGACCCGCTCCGCGCTCGAACTTCAGCCGCCAGATGGAGCCCTGTGCCGTGAGTTCGACGTTGATCCGCCCGAATCGGGTCGGCGTCTGTTTGAGGCGGAAGGGCTGGCGCGAGGCGAGTTCGGGCGCGCCGATTCCTTCGAGCAGACGCAGGGCCGGACCGTCTTCGAGCGCCAGCATGTGGCGCAGGTAGAGCACGCACTCCGCGCTGGCCCAGTTGTGCGGCATGTCACCGACGTAACCAGCCACGTTCGATCCGCGCAAGGGCTGTTCTTCGCGCCAGCAATATAGCGGCGAGGCGTGGTTCAGGAACCCGTGGAAGGTCCGGCGCGCCCAGGCCGATTCGCCCGACCAGAGGTAGGCGTGGGCCACGAATAGTGCGTTGTAGGTCCACAGGCCGCCGTGCGGCAGCCAGCCGGTTTCGGCCGGGACGTCTTCTTGCGTACACCACTGCATCAGCGCGTTGTGGCCGCGAACGACGGGATGATTCTTCGTGAAGACAAGACCGGGATAGATCGCGTGAGAGAGCGCCCACTGTGCGGTCTGAAGGCGCGGGCGGTCCCACTCGCTGCGCTGCCACGCGGGGTCGTCTTTCATCACCATAGGCAGGAACTGGAAGCCCGCGGGGTGACGCACCATCTCCTTCTCCGCCGCCGCTTCGAAGGCCGCGCGCAACTCAGCGTAGAACTTCGCCGCGCGTTCGAGCCCGTTGTTCGACGGTCCGCCGTCAGCCTGCGTGGCCGCCTGCAAGCCGGCCAGCGACCAGAGCGGGTTGGTAAACTCGTTGCCTTTGGTGAAGCCGCCATCGGAGAAGCCCAGGGCGAGCAGGCCGTACTTGCCAGCGGGCGAGCCCTCGGCGCGTCCCTTGTCGCGCATCGATTCGAGGAAGCCGGCGGCGCGCGCGATGCGCGGCTTCAACTCCCGGAAGTCGCTCCAGTCGTTGGAGAGCTCGCACTGGCGCACGGTGGAGAACATCGCGATGGCCGCGTCCTTGTAGTGCTCCGGACCGCCGCCGGCGTCAAGCGCTCCGTCGCCGCGCTGATAGGTCCACGTGGTGTGCAGTCCCTCGCGCGCCTCTTTGTCGTACCCGAGATAGCGCGCGGCTTCGAGGATGAAATGACCGTCCACCACCCACAAACCGCGATAGCAGGTCGGCCCGACCTGGAACGTCAGGCGGCCGTCGCGCACCTCGCGCGCCTGCAGAATATTCCGCGCGCACGAAGTGAGGAAGTCTGAGTACGGGCGAGGTAACTCCCAATCGACGGCGCCGCCGAAGGGGCGCCAGTTCTTCCAGTAGGCACGGGTTTCGTCGAGCAGCGCCGCTCCGTTCGCCGCCTCCACCGTCTGCGCCTGCTGCGGAAAGCGGAACAGGATTTCGGCGGGCAATTCGAGTGCGGGCAGGGAAGCCTGGTAGGAGGAGCCCCAATCGGCGAGGCGCAGTTCGTGGCTGCAGGCCACCAGTTGCGTCTTCGCGTTTCCGTCGAAGAAGATGGCATGGCCTTGCGACATCAACGCCTGCCGGGTGCGGAGCGAGACGACGGGCACGGCGCGCGCCGCACGCTTTCCCGTGGCATTCACTCGCATCAGTACGTTGTCGACGCGGCCCTCGCCCGCCCGGTTGGTGGCGAAGGAGATGAGTTCGATGCGCGCGCCAGGCCGCTCCACAATCGTATGGATCACGGGCACGCCCGGCGCTTCGAGTTCCTGGCGTATGACGTGGTCGCTCTCCATGCCGAGCAGCGAAAACTGGACGACCTCCGGATAAAATTCCGGCGCGCGCCGTCCCGGATTGCCGTAGAGCAGCCGTCCGCTCTGATCCACCAGGCTCTTGTACGGATCGTCGGGGAAGCAGTAGGCCGTCTGCCATTGCAGGGGAGAGTAGCGGAAATCGACTGCCGCGACTTTCCGTGAGTCCGCTTTCGAAGGGGTCTCGGCGGAGGCCGCGAGTTCAACGGGTGCGGCGAGTGCGCCAACCGCTTCAAGGATTTGACGTCGGGAGATAGGGGAAGTCATATGGATACGAGCCGGCACGGTCCTTCCAGGCGTCCGTTCGGTCATTAGGCTCCGTTCGAGCATACACCGGGCGGCAGGCGGATGGACGCCGCGTTCAGATGATGTGTGGTGCGCTCGGTTCCTCGGAGAGAGATGCCCGAAAGGCGTATTGCGGGGTGGTTTTCCTGTTTCGCCAAGGCTGACGCAGGAGTGCCTCTGGAGGAGTCTCAGGACAATGCCGGGGCAGCGGCCGGCTCTGGAAATTGAGTGGGACTCGTGCGACAATTCCGTAGATCACATAGTCTCCCGTCTGATGCGAGGACGGAGTTCAGGAGGAAAACAGTGCGAATTCTTACCTTGCTTCTAACTCTTGCCACCTTCGCGGCGGTTGCTCCGGCCCAAAGCGCCAAAGCAAGAAACAACATGATTCGAGAAGTCCGGCACGAACTGCTGATGCTTCCGTACTACGGTGTTTTTGACGACCTGAGCTTTCGGGTAGATGGATACACGGTGACGCTGACCGGCTACGTGACTCAGCCAGTGCTGAAGAGCGACGCAGGAAACGTCGTGAAGGGGGTTGAGGGCGTCGAAAAGGTCGTCAACGAGATTGTTGTGCTGCCTCCATCCCCGATGGACGACCGGATCCGCCGGGCGACCTATCGCGCGATTTACGGCGCGCCCGAACTGGATCGCTACGGGCTCCAGGCTGTTCCGTCGATCCATATCATCGTGAACAACGGCAAGGTCATTCTGGTGGGCGTCGTGGACAACCAGACTGACAAGAATGTCGCCGGCCTGAAGGCTAACGGGGTCTCCGGCGTGTTCTCCGTGGACAATCAGTTACGGGTGACGGCGGGCACGCAGAAATAGTGCGGCTTCCGCCGCGCCCGCAACAAGCGTTTTTCGCGTGCTCGAATTGCGTGTGTGTCCTCATCGTAGAGACGCACACCGACAAGCCGCGTTGGGATTCCAGCCGTCATGTCACGCGGCCAACTCAAGAACTCGAACGGAAGGGAACCAGGATGTCCGACTCGCTCTATTCGGCCGACGTCAATTCTGTTCTCAACCAGGTGAAGGACACGGGTGGTCCGCTCAAAGTATTTCCGTCTCCTATCGACTGGCGCGATGAATGGATTTACTTTCTCATGGTCGACCGGTTCAATAACTCAGCAGCGGCGCCGCGCCATCAGCCGTTCGACGACCCCGGCTATTTTGGATTTCAAGGCGGCAACTTTGCCGGCATCAAGGATCAGTTGGCGTATATCAAGGGACTTGGCGCCGGCGCTCTCTGGCTGAGCCCGGTTCTGAAGAATGTGCCCTTCGAGGAAGGCACATATCACGGTTACGGCATTCACAATTTTCTGCGCGCCGATCCCAGGTTTGCGGCGGACCCGGAACACGCCGACGACGAGTTGCGCTCGCTGGTGGATGCGGCGCACGACCAGGGCTTGTACGTGATCCTGGATATCGTTTTGAACCATACCGGAAATGTGTTTGCCTACGCTTGCGAACCCGGTGAACAGAACTGCCAACAGTCCGGCGGCGCGCAGGCGGACTTCCGGCCTTACGCACGCGCGGTCGCGTGGCGGGAAGCGAGCGGGAATGTCCGCCCGGATTGGCCCGATATCGCTGCGATTCCCGACCCGCCCGCAGATGCCTTGGTCTGGCCCAGTGAGTTGCACGACAATTCGTTTTACCGCAGGCAGGGCCTTCCGGGGGACGGCGACGACACCGCCGGCGATTTTGCGTCGCTGAAGCAGTTCCGTACGGACATTGTGCAACTGCAACAATTCCTGATTCGGGCCCACCAGTATGTGATTGCACGTTTCGACGTCGACGGGTTCCGCATAGACACGCTGCGGTACCTGAAGGGTGGGTTGCCGCTGCTATTCGGAAATTCGATGCGTGAATTTGCCCTGAGTATCGGAAAGAAGAATTTCTTCACTTTCGGCGAGGTCTTCGTGGGCAATGCCGAACAGGAGATCGCCCGCTTCATTGGCAAAGCCACGACTGACCAGACAGATATGGTGGGGGTGGATGCCGCGCTTGACTATCCGTTATTCTTCAATCTCAAACCTGTCGTTAAAGGATTCTCAGCGCCTTCCGATCTGGTGACGATGTATCAGCGGCGGAAGAGTGTCGAATCCGACATACTCAGCTCGCACGGCGATGCGACCCGCTTCTTCGTGACTTTTCTGGACAATCATGATGTCAAGGAAAGGGTTCGTTTTGTCGAGCCTGGACATGAGCATCAATTTGACGATCAGGTGACTCTCGGCCTCGGGTGCCTGTATAGTCTTCCGGGAATTCCCTGCCTGTATTACGGGACCGAACAGGGGCTACACGGCAGCGGCAGCGATCCAGCGGTGCGCGAGGCTTTATGGGGCGGTCCGGGATTCCAGCCGGGAAGCTTTTACTATCAGCAGATCAGCCAGCTTGCCGCAGTGCGTGCGGCGACGCCGGCGCTGCGCTACGGACGCTTCTATTTCAGGCCCGTTTCGGGCGACGGACAGCACTTCGGGGTTTCCACTTTCCCACAAGGAATCCTGGCTTTTTCGAGAATTCTGATGGATCAGGAGGTCGTTGTTGCCGCGAACTGCAGCCCGTCGGACAGCCGGTCTCTTGACGTGATCGTCGATCTTACGCTCAATCAGCCGACCGGTCAGTATCGCGTGCGGTACAGCAACAAACCCAGTTTCCAGGGACCGGCGCCAGTGCAAGACAAGCCCGCCGGTTCCGTTTCGATTCAGGAGGTCAATGGCGGCTGGGGCATTGGACCGGTGCGCTCGATCCGCGTCACGCTGGCTCCGCTGGAGGTTCAGATCCTGAGCCGGTAAGCACGCGCCAGTAGCGCCGATTCGCGCTACGGCATCCAGTGTTTAAGCGCCTTCTGTGTCAGGACGGAGATCATCAACGCCATCCAAAACTGAGAAACGTGCCGATGATGATGTACTCGGCAACCTTGCGCTGGCTGGGGTCCTTAATCTCGCCAAAGCGAAGGATGGACTTGGCAGCGATCAGGAAGCCGATCCCGTTCGGCTGATCCATCAGCAAGAGCAGCATGACGAGGAAGCGCTCCAGCCAGCCGATGTATTTGCCTCCCTGTTTCAGGCCGGCGATGTCGTTGTCGCGAAGCTCATCGGCAAAGCGGCTGACAAGCACGGCAATCAGATTGCCTCCTACCGGAACACAGAGGATGATCCCAGAGATGATGGTGAGGGACGCGAAATACCATCTCGATAAATCAGGCGCCACGCTGCTGACCCACCAGCCGCCGCTGGCCGCATTGGGGAAACAACCAGGTACTCCGAGCAAGAGCGCGAACGAGACCAGCAGGCCGGTCAGCGCGTAGGCGAATAAGTGAGAAGGGAAATAGACCTCGATGACATCCACGATGAGATGCATCACGAAGACTACGAGCAGGATCTGCCAGTGGAAAGCTCCCAGCAAAAGGTACGATAGCGACGTGACGATGGCTGCATGAAGGGCAAGAGGCCAGATTCGCCGTTGCGGATTGACCAGCCATCCGGCCTGGAAGACGAGGTAGCCAAGAAGATGAGCGGTGAGGAGTGCGGCGAATGTTGCAGCCATTGCTTATGGACGACCTGTTTTGCTTGTCCGCGCTCAGACAACCTTTTTTGGTTGTCTGAGCTGTCGGGGGAGAGAAGCGCATTCCATGATGTCTCCTCAAATGCACGGACAGCCTCCCGGATTGCGTACCAGTGTGCTCCGCTGAGCCCCTTGGCCACCGCCTGCTTTGAGATGGCCGGTCTCAAGGATTGCCCGATCTTCTCAGCGTCGGGCTCCTTCGGATTTACCGCGGCGCGCACGAACTCAGCCTGGCGCATGGTCCATTGGCCGATGAGAGAATCGCAAAGATGGCTTGCGACCGGCAGCCAGACGGATAGCGGACCGGCTGACTTGGGGACCTCGATCGTCATATTCGCATACAAGGTCATCCTGTCCAGAGCCTTGCCCGAAAGAACGAAGGCTCGTCCCGTTGACAAGGAGACCCGCTCGGAAGAGATCTCTTCGACTTCCCCCAATCCGATTGCGACGCGGCTGTCCGCCAGCCCTCCCGACAGCAAAGAGGCACGCAGGAAGACCCCGACACGCAGTGCCATGGCCGCATCGTTAAGCAGCAACTGCCACGCGTCGCCCCGAAAGAACTCCGGCTTGCCTTTGACCAGACCCGGCCGCCAGCGTCTCACCGCATTCACGGAGGTAATCAGTGACGAACGAACCGACTGCAGTTGGGTTGATGAGAGGCGGCTGGACTTGATGATGTCACCAGTCAGCACGGCGTAATACCCGCTCTGGCTCATTGCCGTCTCTCCGCGATGTTGCCGGGGCGCATATTGACAGAGCCATTGTAGATCCTCGGATCGTATAGCCGCCATAAGGATGTCTTACCAGTGCCCAACTGGCCGACTGTCCGGTCCTTTGTGGGGATGCCCCCAACGGGCCACAGATCGCCCGCATTTTGCATTCCGACCCCTCGAAGCGATAGATTCGTCGAGGAAGCACTGAATTTCTCCAATCTCCGGAAAGGCAAACCATGGCTCAAATCAAAGGACCCGCAATTTTTCTCGCGCAGTTCATGGGCGACGAAGCGCCCTTCACGAACCTGCCGAACATCACGGCTTGGGCGCAGTCGCTGGGCTACCTCGGCGTGCAGATCCCCGTATGGGAACCGCGCCTGATCGACATCGAGAAGGCCGCCGCGTCGAAGACCTACTGCCACGAACTGCAAGGCCAGACGAACGGCCTCGCGATCACGGAACTGGCGTCCCACCTGATCGGCCAACTCGTGGCCGTGCATCCTGTCTATGACGATCTCTTCGATTCCTTTGCCGCACCGGAAGTCCGCGGGAACCCCAAGGCGCGCACCGCGTGGGCCGTCAGCCAGATGAAGCTCTGCATCAAGGCATCGGCGAATCTCGGCCTCAAAACGCTCGCGACGTTCTCCGGCGCGCTGCTGTGGCCGTTCATGTATCCCTGGCCGCAACGTCCGGGCGGGCTGGTGGAAGAAGGGTTCAAGGAACTGGCGAAGCGTTGGAAGCCACTGCTCGATTACGCCGACAAGTTCTGTGTCGATCTGGCTTACGAACTGCACCCCGGCGAGGATCTGCACGACGGAGTGACCTACGAACGGTTCCTGGAAGCTACAGGCAACCATCCGCGCGCCAGGATCCTATACGATCCGTCGCATTTCATCTTGCAGTGCCTCGACCATGTCGGCTTCATCGACGTGTACGGCAGCCACATCAAGGCGTTCCACGTCAAAGACGCAGAGTTCCGTCCGTCCGCCAAGGCTGGCGTTTACGGCAGCTTCTCCGGCTGGAAAGAGCGCCCCGGACGTTTCCGCAGCCTCGGCGACGGCCAGGTGGACTTCAAGCAGGTCTTCACGCGCTTGACGGCGGCGGGCTACCAGTCCTGGGCCGTGCTCGAATGGGAGTGCTGCTACAAAGACGCCGCGCAGGGAGCGGCCGAGGGCGCTCCTTTCATCGCCGCGCAATTGATCGACGTGCCGAAGAAGGCGTTTGACGATTTTGCCGGCGCAGCCAGCGACGCTTCGCGCAATCGCCGCATCCTCGGCGTCAAGTAGCAGGCGGCCGCAAGCGCACGGGATGTGGGGACCGGCTTTCAAGCATTGTCCCCACTTCTGTCTTGGGTCGCGGGCGCGAGGGCGCGCCGCTTCGTCACTGCTTTTCGGGATCCAGCGGGAGTAGGACGGTGAACGTCGTTCCGTCGCACTCGGTGGAGGTAAAGGAAACCTTGCCGCCGAGGAAACTCTCAGCGAACAGGCGCACCGAGTAGGTCCCAATTCCACGTCCGGAGCCTTTCGAAGAGAACGAGCGCTGGAAGATCTGCAAGCGTGCATCCTCCGGCATGGCGCCTGCGTTCCACACGGAAAACTCAACGTTGCCATCTGCCAGGCGGCCGCAGAGACGCACTTCCGCTCCCTCGGATGATGCTTCCAGCGCGTTCTTCAGCAGGTTCATCAGCACCCGGCCGAGAAGTGCCGGGTCAGTCTGGAACGTCGCTCTTCCGGCCGGATAAGAGGGGGTGATCGTCTTTCCATCGGCTGAAGGCCAGTGCGATGCCACCATGGTTGCTTCCGCCATGCAGTCGGCGACCGAGACCGGCTTCCAGGAGGTCGCGAGTTGGCCGCTTTCCGCAGCCAGCAGCATCTGCTGGCTGCGGATCTCGTCCAGCATCACGCTGCAACTGTCGTGCATCATCTGGAGCAGTTCGACCGTCTCGTCGCCGTTCAGATCCGCGCGCTCCTTGAGCAGAAACTCGGATAGACCCTGAACCGAACCGACGGTGTTCATAATGTCGTGAAAGAAGGTGTGCTCGAGGACTCTGCGCCGCTTCTCATGGCTGATGTCGTTCAGCGCGCAGAAGACCGCCTTCTCGCCCTTCCATTCCACCGGCCGGCTTTGAATGCTGAACTCCAGGCTGCTTTCGCCGTCCGAATTGCAGGCGGTGATGCGGCATTCGTCGGTCTTTGGCTCGCCTCCCAGTCCGACGCGAATGGCGAGGTTGGCCCCGCAATATAGACAGGCGGGGGTATCGCCGCAGCCCCCGGGCTCCTGGCTGTGAACGCAACGCAGAACCTCGCCGAGCTTGCGGCCCTCGACGCGTCCGCCGTTGTGGCTTCCGCTCAGAGCGCGGGCAGCGGCGTTGGCGTACAGAATTCGGCGGTCCTGGCCAAGAACGACGAGCGGATTCGGATCGAGATCGGCGAGGTATGTCGACGACTCTTCAGAATGGGGCGCTACGCTCATGTTGTCACTATCTTAACTTAACAAAAAAGATATTGAGGTGAAGATTATCTGTAAATGCTGGCCCTGCTCGACGATTTCGGGGAGCAAATCGGTTCTGGCGTCCGTTTCGCCGCCCGATTTGACATGGCAACGCCAGGATATCGATCCTTTCAGTGGCCCTTGGGGCGGAATCGCAGCGAGTAAAACAGGCCGATCGCGGTGAGCAGCATGCCCCACCACAGCCCGGCCCGGTAGTGGGCCATCACCACGGCCTTAGCGGGCGGATGCGACTGCGTCCAGATGTCCGCCCCCATGATCAGAAGCCCGTAGGCCAGCAGCAGGACGCCAATGAAGAACCAGATGGAAACGCCAGTGTGCTCGTGCATGTGCCAGGGGGCTCCTTACCAGAAATAGACGTTCAGGAAGACGAAGATCAAACCCACTACCGAGGCCCAAACGATCGGGCGGCCCAGGAAGGGGACGTTGTCCTCCTTGGGGATTTCGGTCATCCCGTAAACCAGGCCCACGAGGTCCCGTTCCTCGCGCGGTTTGGTCACCAGGCTGACGAGTACCGTGACAATGGCCGTCGCCAGGAAGGACCACCAAGCCCGGTAGACGTTTTCGGCCATGTCCTTTGCCGCGCTGGAGCCAGTGATGTAGAGTACGGCGGCTGGTTCGATTCTGACCCACACGAAGAGCACAGTGGCCGTGGCGATGCCGGCCAGCAGGCCCCAGAATGCGCCCGCCGTCGTGCAGCGCTTCCACAACATGCCGAGGATGACGGTGACGAACAGCGGCACGATGAAGAAGATGAAGATGACCTGCGCGTAGGCGATGATATTGGAGAATTGCTGGACGAAGTAGGCGGCGCCGATCGAGATGAAGACGCCCAGCAGCGCGCACCAGCGGCCCATGGTCACGTAGTGACTGTCCGGAGCGGTCTTGCGGATCAGCGGCTTGTAGATGTCGTAGGTCCAGACGGTGGCGAATGCGCTGACGTTGCCCGCCATACCGCTCATGAAGCCGGCGATGAGCGCGGTAACGCCCAGGCCGAGCAGACCCGGTCCGCAATAGCGCGCCAGCATCAGCGGCAGCACCTCGTTGTAGCTGTGGCCGCCCACGGCCAGCGCCTCGGGTTCCGGCAGCAGTTTGATGTCGAGCAGTCCCAGGCCGAGCAGACCGGGCAGGATGACGATCAGCGGAACCATCATCTTCAGAAACGCGCCCAGCACCGTGCCCAACTGCGCCGAGCGCAGGCTGCGCGCGACCATCACGCGCTGGACCACGAGAAAATCCGTGGTCCAATACCCGAAGCTGATGGCCAGCCCCCAACCGAATACGATGCCGATCCAATGGATGCCCATCGGGTTGTCCGAGAAGTGGCCGACGTTGCGCCACAGGTGCGTGAAGTCCTGGCCGACGAGCGCGGGGTTCACCTTCGGCAGATTCTCCTGGATGCGCAGCACCATGCCGTTCCAGCCGCCCGTTTCGATCAGTCCCATGATGGGGATCAACAGGCAGCCGAGCCAGATCAGGAAGAACTGCAGAACCTCGTTGAAAATCGCCGAGAGCAACCCGCCCGCCATCACGTAGAGAGCCACGGTGATCGAACTGACCCAGATGCTGAAGTGTATGTTCCAGCCCAGGATCACCTTCATGATGACGGCCATGGCGTACATGTTGATGCCCGACATGAGAATGGTCATCACCGCGAAGCTGACTCCGGCCAGCGTGCGCGGTCCTTCACCGAAGCGCAGCTTCAGATAGCCCGGCACCGAGTGGGTCTTGCAGATGTAATAGAACGGCATCATCACCAGCGACAGGAACAGGATCGCCGGGATGGCCGCAATCCAGTAGGCGTGGGCGACGATCATGCCATATTGATAAGCCGCGGCGGCGTAGCCCATCATTTCGAGCGAACCCAGGTTCGCCGAGATGAAGCTGAGTCCCGCCACCCAGGCCGACATGTCGCGTCCGGCCATGAAGAAGTCCTCGCCGGTGGTGGCGTACTTCTTGAGGTAGAAGCCGATGGCGAGAACCAGCGCAAAGTACAGGGCGACGATGGCGATGTCGAATGGACCCATCGTCAGCAGCCGCGTGGGAACGGCGGCCAGGAATGCGGGAACGGCATGTAGTGCGGGCATTGTGTCGGAAAGCTGATTCTACGTGGTATGGCTGGCCTCCGGCAACCGGGCAGAGGTGCACGGGGCGATCCCGCGCCGCGTCCCCGGCCGGGTTCATCCGGCAGTGGAGCGGAGTGCATTTCGCGGGGGCACGGAATACGAGCAAGGTGTGCGCCACGGCTCTCGCCATTCTTGACAAACTCCGCTATTATGCTGGGATGGCTGAGAAGAACGATTTCCGACTGGATTATGTCGAGTTCGGGTGTGCCGACACGGTTCGAGTGAAGAGCTTCTATCAGTCCGTGTTCGGCTGGCATTTTACCGATTACGGTCCCGGTTATACCTGTTTCAACGACGGAAGGCTGCGTGGCGGCTTCACGACTGAGATCCAGCCGGGAAGCGGCGGGCCGCTCGTCGTCCTTTACGCCTGGGATCTCGCCTTGATGCGGACCAGGATCATCGCGGCGGGTGGCGCCATCGTGAAGCAGACGTTTGAATTTCCCGGCGGCTGCCGCTTTCACTTCTCAGACAGCGAGGGCAACGTGCTCGCGGTCTGGTCCGATGCGCCGGTGCAGCCGTAAACGTCCGCCCAGGAACGTCCATTCTTGCGGGTAGAGGAAGAGAGCCAGCGTGTGGGCAGAGTCTGGTGTGCGCGGGGCATTCAGCCTGCCCGCCCGGAAGGCCCGTCTGAAATCGGTCCGCGGGCTGAACGCCTGTCCGGCCACGGGCGGGTTCAAGCCCCTGTCCGCTCGTGCGTGGAGCTTCGCCCACTGGCCAGGTACACGAGCCACGTCAGGATCCATACGGCCTGGGCCATCAGCAGATGGACAATCTGCATCCAGGCCGGCGCTGCCAGCAGCACATTGAAGAAACCCAGGCCCGTCTGGCAGACGACGGCACCCAGCGCCAGCGCTGCCAGGCGACCGTAGGCCGTTCCCGCGCTGCCGCGCCGGGAAACGGACCGGATCAGCACGCCCGCGACGAGCAGGGCCGCCAGCACGGCCACGGCTGGGTGTATCACTCGCAGACGCACGAGGAAATGCTGGCTGGGCGACGCGTCGGCGCGGATCTTCGCGAGCAACGTGCCGTCCAGTGCGGGCTGTGTCGGGAAAACCGTGTCGCCCAGAGCCGTGACCGCGCCGGACATGCTGGTCAACAGCAGCGCGACCAGGGCGAGGCCGAGCCAGACGCGGGAGCGAGCGGCAGGGGACGCGGTCCCAGGGTGCAGAGGGGTTGGGGACGGTCCGCTCTGTCCACTGTGCAGGGGAGCGGGGAACAGTCCGCTCTGTCCACGGAGGGACAGAGTAGACTGTCCCCACTCCGTAGACTGTCCCCGCTTCGTCGTGGATGCCCGCCAGGCCAGCAACGCCGCGCTTGCGGTAAGCAGCAGAGTGTTGGCCAGATGCAGAGCCACGGTATAGGCGCGGGCGACTGAAACGTCGTCCACCACGAGATGCCGCTTCACCAGCAGCGCGCCAAGCAGACTCTCGACGATCAGAAAGAACAGCGTCAGCAGCGCTGCCCGGAAAACCGGCCGGCTCACGCGCCGCGCCCACACCACCAGGACCAGCGCGATGATGCCGCATAACCCGCTCATCAGGCGATGCGTGTATTCGATGATGGTCTTCGCCGCCGGCGCTTGCGGAATGATGGCGCCATTGCAGGCCGGCCAGTGGCTGCCGCATCCGTTGCCGGAGCCGGTGATGCGGACCCAGGCTCCGAACAGAACCACACCCACCAGATAGGCGACGAAGAACCAGGCGAAAGCGGTGAACTTACGGTTTTTCATGAGCGGGCGCGGCCTCGCCTTTCAGGGTACCGTCATACGATGGCACTGAAGTATGCTGGCTGTCTGTGGGTCTTCAGGCTGGCCGCTCCGGCTCGGCGGCATACGTCTTCATAGCCAACTCGGGATCGAGGCGATGATGAAACTCAAGCGATTCGAGGGCAATCCAATTCTGGCTCCCCATCCGGAGCACGCGTGGGAGGACCTTGCGGTCTTTAACCCCGCCGCTTATTACGACGAGGAGAAGCGCCAGGTTCTGCTGCTGTACCGCGCCGCCGAATCCCACCGGGACTACAAATGCTATTTCGGGCTTGCAACCAGCAGCGATAGATACCACTTTGAACGCGTGAGCGACCGGCCTGTACTCGGCCCGAATGTCGAAGGATTTGACGGGGCGACCATTCAGGATCCGCGCATGACGAAGATGGGCGAGTGGTATTACGTCACCTACGCCTGCCGTCATTTTCCGTTCGGGCAATTCTGGATTCCCGGCGGACGCGATGCCTACTTGAAGCCCGATTGCGGAGACGACTTCCCGCGCTACCTGAAGATAAACGCCACGCTGACGGGCCTCGCGCTGACTCGCGATTTCAAGACGTGGATTCGCGCTGGGTGGCTCACCGATCCGCTGCTCGACGACCGGGACGTGATCCTGTTCCCCGAAAAGATCGGCGGGCAGTACGTGATGATGCACCGGCCGCTGGAGTGGGTCGGCCCGGAGTACGGTACAAGCGAAGCGTGCGCCTGGATCTCGACGGCCAGCGACCTGATGGGCTTCCGCGAGAGCCGTCTGCTGATCAAAAACAAGTACCCGTGGGAGCGTTTCAAGCTCGGCGTCAACACTCCGCCCATCAAGACGCCGCAGGGCTGGCTGACGATCTACCATGCCGTCGGCGAGGACAAGCACTACCGGTTGGGCGCGCTGCTGCTCGACCTGGAGGATCCGGGCAAAGTTCTGCACCGCACGCCCGACTGGATCCTGCAGCCCGAGGCGGAGTATGAAACCGAGGGCTTCTACAGGGGCGCGATCTTTCCTTGTGGGTCGGTGGTGATCGACGGCACGTTTTTCCTCTACTACGGCGGCGGCGACAAGTACTGCGCGGTTGCGACGTGCGAGTTGCAGGAATTGATCGACCATTTGCTCACATGCCCCGCGTAGCACCGGCGAAAGTCACTCCATGCACCCCTTAGACCTCACGATCATCTGCGCCTATCTGGTTTTGATGGGACTGGTGGGCTGGTGGTCGGCACGCCGCGCCTCGAAGAGCACGGAGAGCTACTTCCTGGCATCAAAGAGCTTGCCCTGGTATGTGATCGGCATTGCGCACGGATCCAGCGGCGTGGACATCACCGGCACGATGTGGTTCGTGATGATGCTCTACATCTATGGTGTGAAAGCGACGTGGCTGCTGTGGGTGTGGCCGTTGTTCAGCGTGATCTACCGCATGATGTATCTGGGCACGTGGGTCAGGCGTTCCAACGTGTTGACTGGCGCGGAGTGGATGCGGACGCGCTTCGGTTACAGCCGCGGCGCCGAGCTTGCCTACATCAGCGTGGTCGCCTACGCTCTGGTGCACGTGGTCGGATTTCTGAGCTACGCCTTCCGCGGCATCGGCGAATTCACAAAACCGTTTTTCCCCTGGAATGTTTCCGACGAATGGTACGGCGCGGGCATGCTTCTGGTCACCGGCGCTTACTGCGTCGTGGGCGGCATGTACAGCGTCATCATGAACGACCTGATCCAGTTCGCGCTGAAGATGGTGGCGGCCATCGGCATCGTGGTGATCTCGATTATTCTGATCCGCCCCGAACAGATCATGGCCAAAGTGCCCGCCGGGTGGGACCAGTTGTTCTTCGGCTGGAAGCTGACGCTGGATTGGAGCCACCTGATGCCGCAGCTCAACACGCGCATCTACGGACCCATCTCGGCGGGCGGCGACGGCTATTCCCTCTTCCTGGTCTTCACCGCGATGCTTCTGCTCAAGGGCGTTCTGGTGAGCATGGCCGGGCCGACTCCGAATTACGCCATACAGCACCTGCTCTCGACTAAGAGCCCGCGCGAAGCGGCTCTGGAGAACATGGTGATGGCGATGGTCTCGCTGGCGCCCCGCTTCCTGCTGATCGCGGGCATCACCGTGCTCGGCATCGTGTTCTTCAGCGGCGACCTCGCCGCGATGGGCACGAAGGTGAATTTTGAGAAGATCCTGCCGAACGTTTTAAACAAGTATGTGCCGATTGGTTTCAAGGGCATCCTCATCGCGGCGCTGCTCGCGTCCTTCATGAGTACGTTCGTTTCGACGGTGAACTCGGGCGCGGCCTACATCGTCAACGACATCTACAAGCGCTACATAAACCCGAGCGCCCCGCAGCGGCGGCAGGTCGTCCTCGCCTGGATCACGTCGAGCGCGGTGGTGCTGCTCGGCATCCTGTTCGGGTTGACGACGAAGAACGTGCACGCGGTGACGGAGTGGATCGTTTCGGCGCTGGTCCCCGCCTTCGTCGCGCCGAACGTGCTCAAGTGGCATTGGTGGCGGTTCAACGGTTACGGCTTCTTCGCGGGCATGGTGGCCGGAACCGGAGCGGCGTTGCTCAAGCTGGTGGTGAATATACACCCGGTCTTCGGGTTCCTGCTGATCCTCGCCATCAGTTTCGCGGCCTCCATCCTGGTCTGCCTGTGGACCAAGCCGGAAGAGGACGAAGTGCTCAAGAGCTTCTATCGCAACGTGCGGCCCTGGGGCGCCTGGGAGCCGGTCTACCGCAAGTGCCTGGCCGAGGATCCTTCCTTCCAACGCAACCACGACTTCCGCCGCGACATGTTCAACATCGCAGTCGGATTGGTGTGGCAGACCAGTCTCGTGACCGGACCGATCTATCTTGCCATCCAGCACTGGAACGAGATGTGGACCTCCTGCGCGGTCTTCCTGGTTACATCCTGCATCCTGAAGTTCACCTGGTACGACCGCCTCGGGCCTGGGGAAATGTACCTGGTCGCACAACCAAAACCAGCGCGGCCGTAGACGCGCGCCGGGGATCCGTGCGCGCGTGGAAGGTAGCGTTCGGGTGGCGATGCGGGGCTGGGATCTCTCGTCAACTCGCAGTCCGGACAGCTTTGCGGCGTGCGGTACGGAATTCGCGCCTGTCAATCGTGACGCACACGATGTTGCCGTTCACGCGAACCACCTTGCCCGTGACCACCAGCTTCATCGGAACGTGGCCGTCCAGTTCCGCCGGCCACTCCACATCCAACTCCAGACGGCATCCGAGCGCCAGCGGCACATCGGACTGGAAGGCGAATCCATTGCTCGAAACATCCACAGTCTCGCCGCTCCCCGCGAGAGGGCCGGTCTTTCGATTCAACACGGCCCAGCGCAGTTGGCTCTTGATGGGGAACCGGATGGAGTGCCTGCGATCATTCTCGGGCAAAGACAACTGGTCGCCAGACGGCTGCTGGGTGTTCATAGCATGCACTTCTTCTAATATCGGCAATTCTCCGCGAAATACAAGTGTATTGCAGATAAACATACGTGTCGCTGGGGCCCCCTGGCGAGATTCGCCGCAGCCGGAAGGCCGGCTGGCCCGGCTCGACTCCGTCGCTGCCCGTCCCGGCAGGCCCTCTTGCGCTTGACGGCCGCGGCGCAGGTACGAGCACAATGCAGGACTGGGAGAGACGTTCTCTTCCAAAGCGCGCGGGAAGCAACAGCGTGAAAAACGCCAGCGCGTTGGCCGCCTATCTGAGATATAAGTAACTGAAATGTGCGCAACCCGGCATTGGTTGGAGGACCTTTCCATGGAACGTCGTGAATTCGTTCGAACTGCGGGCGCGGCTGCCACGTGGACCGCGCTCTCGATGAGCCGCGTACTGGGCGCAAACGACCGGCTGAACGTCGGCCTGATCGGTTGCGGCGGGCGTGGCAGCCTGGACGCGCGTCTGATGCGCGGCAAGCTGGACGACCTGAAGGCGCTGGCGCCCGACAGCTTCCGCGACGGCCGGCCCGACCCGCGTCTGACGAATGAGCCGCGCGGCGTCGAGATCGCCGCGCTGTGCGATGTCGATCAGCGCCGGATCGATCGCGCCCACGCTTGGGCCCCGCACGCCAAGGGCTACGCCGACTTCCGCAAGCTGCTGGAGTCGAAGGACGTCGATGCGGTGATTCTGGCGACGCCCGACCACTGGCACGGCAGCATCGCGATTCTTACCTGTGAGGCCGGCAAGGACATGTACATCGAGAAGCCCGTGATGTACTCGCTGCGCGAAGCCCGCTTCATTCGCGACGCGGTCCGCCGCAACAGGCGCATCGTGCAGATCGGCACGCAGCACCGCTCGGCCGATCACATTGCACGCGCCGCTCAGATCGTGCAGAGCGGCAAGATCGGGCCGGTTTATTTCGTACGCGTGTGGAACTATCGCAACCAGGGCAACGCGGCTCCCAGTCCGGACGCGCCCGTGCCGGCAGGTCTCGATTGGGATTTCTGGCTCGGCCCCGCGCCTGGCGTACCGTTCAATCCGGACCGGCTGATCTACCGCAATTTTATGGACTACACGAACGGCGTCATCTCCGATTACGGCATGCACCGTTTCGACAGCGTCCATCAGATCATGGGCGTGGATACGCCGTTGACTGTGGCCTCGTCGTGGACTCACTTCCGGACCGGCAAGGTGCAAGGCGACCTGCCCGACGTTCATCAGGCTACTTACGAATACCCGGGCTTCGTGCTTAGCTACGAATGCAATATTGTGAACTCGCATGGCCTGGGCGGGCGCACGCCGGGCATGAAGTACTACGGAGCAACGGGACGGAACGATCGTCCGCACGGCATGGCGTTCTACGGAACCGAGGGCGCGCTCTTTGTCGATCGCATCGGCATGGAGTTCTATCCGGCAGATAAGGAAGCAATGGACGAGGGGAAAGCCTCGCCGTCGCGCCTGGAGGAGTTCCACATGAACGAGGCCGAACCCACCGCGATGCACACGAAGAACTTTGTCGACTTCGTGCGGGCGCGCAAGGAGCCATTCGCCAACATCGACGCCGGTTGCCGTTCGACGGTTGTCCCGCTGATCGGCAACATCGCGGCGAAGACCGGGCAGAAGCTCAGATGGGACGCCGCGAGCGAATCGTTCGCCGATTCCAAAGAGGCCAACGCGCTGCTGTTCCGCGAATACCGGAAACCGTGGGACCTCGTTCGATTTTCTTAGCGGGGCGCGCGGACAACCTGGCGCTGTGATGGGCCGCCCACGCCCTGTGTTGGACCGTGTGCCTCACTAGTCCTTGCCGCTTTCTTTCCGGCCGAGCTAAAAATGAGCCGCGGCGTAGTAAGAATTTCCGCCACGTGGCGCTTGCGCGTATATACTAAGATTCGTTCTGGCCATGGGGGGGGAGGACGCCTCGTGCTTAAGCAATCATTCGTGATCGCAGCCATGTTCGCCGCCGCGCTGCCGGTTTGGGGCCAGAATGTGTTTCGTCCACCCGAGATGCCAGGGGTATTCCAACCCGTGGCCGGTTCCGGCGCCACATATCGCATCGCCACCACGAACAGTCCCGATGTCCAGTTCACATACGCCATCGTCGGCAAAGAGGGCGACGCCTATTGGCTCGAGATCCGCTCGACCACGGCCAAAGGCGGCATGGTGATGAAGCAGCTAATGACCATGCCGGGCGGCGGGCAAACTCCTCAGATCCAGCGCATGATCATGCAGGCCGCGGGGCAGCCTCCCATGGAGATGCCGGTTTCGATGCTCAAGGGAGGAATGGGGCATTCTCAGATGCAGGGCGCCGCCGGCTCGCGCGCGCTCGGCGAGAAAGCCGGCGTGGAGAAGATCACCGTGCCCGCCGGCACGTTCGAGTGTGAGCACTACAGGAGCGTTTCGAGCGGCAAGACTACCGATGTCTGGGTTTCCTCGAAGGTCTCGCCCTATGGCCTGGTCAAGATGGTATCCGGAGAAACGCGGATGGAGTTGCAGAAGGTTCTGGCTCACGAGACTTCACAAATTACGGGCGAGCCGATGAAGCTCCCCGGCTACCCTGGCCGCAAATAGTCCGCCGGGGGTGACGATCGATTCTGTTCTGTGTGACTGCCGAAGAAGAGGAGATATCAGAATGCCTTTTTGTGGGAACTGCGGAGCGGAAGTGACGGGTGGCTTTTGTGCCAAATGCGGCACGCCTTTGGGGGGGCAGGCCGCGCCGGGCCCGGTGCCCGGGGGCGGGGGACAGTTTGCTCCAGGCCCTGGACCTGGCGCTGGAGCGCAAACGGCCGCGGGCCTTCAGGAGAACGTGGCCGGCGCGCGGTGCTACTTAGCTGGGCTGATCACCAGGATTATCTTCCTGGTCCTCGCGCCCTACAACCAGAACCCGAGGATTCGCTTCCACGCATTCCAGTCGATCTTCTTCAATGTTGCGTGGATCATCCTGCACTACGCGTTTTCCATCGTCATCGGAGCCATGGGGTACGAGCTGCTCGGAGCGATGTTTGCCATATTGACTTCTCTGGTGTTTCTCGTGATCGGCCTGGGCGGATTCCTGTTGTGGCTGGTGCTTATGTATAAGGCCTACAACAACACTCCGCTGGTGTTGCCGATCATCGGACCCATCGCGCAGAAGCAAGCTGGCGCCGCGATCTGAGCAGGCTGCAACGGCCGTTCGGGCCCGGCGGCTCCTGGACTGAGAGATCCACCCCGCCTTGCGCTCCATCGCAAGGCGGGGTGTGTGTGCGCCGTTACCTTCCGCGTCTGCCGGCCTGCGGAAAGGCGGCTTCTTCGACCTTGGAGAATCCGGCGGGCACTTCCAGCTTGGAACCGTCTACCGGGGCCGACGAGAAGTTCGACATCTCGATCGTCATTTCCATCAGACTGGCTGAGCCGCTGGAGGGCTGGGACTGGGAAGACGCGGCCGGCTGCGAGTCGTCGGCCTGCGGCTTTTTCTTCCGGCCAAGACCGAACCGCCCGCCAAGCGCTCCGCCGAGAGCACTCCCGATGGAAGTAGGTGGCGCGGAGGAACGCTCCGGTTCAGCCTGCGTGGAATTCTGCGGCGTGCCCTGCGCACTCTGCATGCCTTCCGCCGTGCCGCCCATCTTGACGACCTCATAGACCGGCATGCCATCCATCTTGGAACCCTCCTTATACATTTCGGCCATGGCCTTGGCCATGTCCGGGCGGCTCGCCATCATCGGGTTCCCGCCGGGCGTCCAGTTCAACTTCTCGCTCATGCGCTTGTAGAACGCGCGCACCTCGTCGTAGCCCGGGACTTTCGGCGCCAGCCACATATCGGTGACCATATCGAGCGAGCCCTTGGCCCCGCTCTTCTCGTCGCTGCCCTTCATCTTCAGGGTCATCACGACTTCATGCGTATCCAGGCCGGCGATCAGTCTCTTCGCGCCCGTGTCATTGAGCGAGACCTCGAACTGCACATCGCCTTGCTGGTCCTTTTGGTGTTCCTGCATCTTCTTCGCCGCATCGTCCAAGGCCTGTTTCATCTGCTCGAAGGTGATGACGGAATAGGTCTTGGCGGCAAAATTGACCCGCGTGATGGTCTGTGCATCCAGGTCGATGATCTGGGCGTTGTCGGTGCTCTGGTGCAGCATCCGGTTGCCCTTGATGGCAATGGTCGAGACGATGGGCTCGCCGGCTTTCCTGGCGTCCTTTGAGAAGGCACCGGCCACCTTCATCATGCTGACCATCATGCCGCCAGTAATCTTGGAAGTCTGATCGTAACTGAAATCGGCCTTCAGCAAAACCAGCGGCGCAGTGAACAAAACTGCTGTGCGAATATACCTCGTCATGTATCTCCTCCCGACGTGTCTTCTAAATTACAACCGTGTGGCGTCCCAGAAAAGCCGCCGTTTCCAAATCGAGTCCCGGGGTGCGTCCTGGAAGCCTCCCCGTCTCCCGGCAGCCGCGCGCGGATTCGGAGCATGCCTTGAAAGCCCTCCCACTACGTCCTAGTGCGCGAGCCGCCGGACGAAGGCGATGGTCGTGCATGGTCCCCGCTATTTCTTTGTCCCGTAAGTGAGTGCGACGTCCGTCCCATCGCTCGCCGAACTGACGGTTACCATCACACTGCGCCTGTTCGCGGTGTCCTCCGCGGTCACGATTCCACCTCGCGACTCGCCCGAATCGCCCGAGAACGTTGACGTGATCTTGAAGCCCGCGCTCTTCAGGTTCTCCTGATAAAACTCAATCACCTTCGAGCTTGCGTCGCCGGTTTTGAAATGCGCCATGCCGCCATCGCTTCCATTGCCCGAAGCTGAGAACGTGCCCTCCGGCTTCGAGCCCGGGTACGAGGGCAGCCACGCCGGGAGTTTCACCGCACTGTCGGCGCCGAACGTCACGTTCTGGCCGGTGTCTTCATCGGAGAACGTCAACTTGCCGTTCTTGATGTCGTCGGCGTTCATCGTGATCGTCTTGCCGGTCTTCTTGTCCCTGATGGTGAGCAGGCCCCGGTCGACGTCTTCCTTCACCACCTCCACGTCCGGGTTCAGCGAGACCATTATTTTCGCGGCCGCCAGCGCCGGGTTCTTCTCCGCCAGAGCCGAGTCGAAGCCCGCGTTCTTCGCCTTGTGCACGACGAAGATGCCGGCGCCGACGATGAGAACCCCAACCAGCACGAAGAGGCACACCACGCCTCCGAGAATCCAGACCAGCGGACTGGTCCTGCGCGGCGCCGCGGGTTGAGCCGGCGCCTGCTGCCGGGCCGGCGCCTGCGGCTGAGCCGAGGGCGCGGGGAAAGGTGCTGGACCGCTCGGAGCGGATGCGCCTACGGGTTGCCCGCATTTGGTGCAAAAGCGGGCGTCTGTCTGCGTGCCACAGTTTGTGCAATAAGCCATAAATCCTCCGTTCAGTCAAGCCTATTCAAAAAGCCAGTCACTGTCGAGCCTTAGTGTGCATAGTTTCTGGAAATGTCCGGCGAACGGCTCCGCGCACGGCGGAACTGTATCTCGGAACCGCCAGGGCGCCATCGGGCTGCCTGCCTGGCCCGTTCAGGCGGCCGTCTCTATCGCTTCGGCGGCCGCCTTGACGGCGGAGGCTACGTTCGCATCGGGGTCCTCCGCATGTGCCCGCAGCCACGGCAGGGCCGGCGCTGCTTCGTGGCGCAGAGCGGCGAGGGCGATGGCGGCGTGGACGCGAACCTCGGGCGAGGGATCGTCGAGGAGCGCCGCCAGCGGCGACAGGCTGTGAGCGGCGGGGACCCGGACGCGGGCGATGGCGAGAGCAGCCGCGGCGCGGACCGGCGCTTCAGGATCCCCGAGCGAGTGAAGCAGGTACGGCGCGGCCGATTCGCCGGCCTGCTGCAATTCACCGATTCGTTCGAGCGCCAGCTTGCGCACCGCGGGATCGGGAACGGAGAGAGCGCGCAGCAGGATGGGCAATCCGCGAGCAGGGTCGCCGGTGGCGCTCACGAGGGCCGCGGCGCAAGCCAACTGGAGCGGCAAAGGCGATTGGGATGCAAGGAGTTCGAGATCCTGCGCCGCTTCCGCGGCGGGCCTGCCAATGAAGGCCAGGGCGGACACCGCGGCGGTGAGAGTGTCCGGATTGGTGAAGCGCAGCATGAGCCGCAGGGCCGGCACCGCCGGCGCTCCGATCTTGGCGAGTGCGACCGAGGCCGCATTGCGAAGCCCTTCATCGGCTGCGGTGAGGCAGCGGCAGAGTTCGCGGACACCGCCCGCGGCGGGAGCGCCGATGGAGGCCAGTCCAAGGGCCGCGGTCAGGCGGACGCTCGCGGGTTGCTGGGACGCGAGAGCGCGAACCAGAGGATCTACGGCGGGCACGCCGATGCGCCCCAGGACGACGACCGCCAATTGCCGGACTGGCTCCGCACTGTGCTCCAGGCACGCCGCAACGCTTGCCAGATAGCGTGCGGGATCCACCTCCGGTTTCAGCAACTCCACCAGGGCGGCCAGGAACCGGTCTGGCCGGCCACCCGCCACTTCGCCTTGGATGGATGGTTCGGGCTCCGTCACAGCATGTTCCCCGCGCCTGGAGTATAGGTGGGCGAGACGACCGAGGTCGTGATCAGGGTTATGCACTGAATTACGCCCGCGCACTGGACCATGGGCGCAGTAATGCTGACCATTGGCGCGGTAATTGAGATGGGTCCACCCGACGTTATAGTGACTCCGGCACCCGCCATGATGGTTACACTGGCGCCTACGGTGGTTGAATCCGATGCGGCGATCGTGGTGGTTCGAGAGGCTCCCGTGGTGTGCGATTCGCTCGCCCCGATCGTCACCGTCTGACTTTGGGCGATGGACACGGTTTCGCTGCCACCGACAGTCTCACTGTTGCTCTGCGCGACGGTCGATGTACTCTTGCCGCCGACCGTCCTGGTCTGATCCTTGCCGATTGTCTCCGAGTCGTTGTTGGCAATGGTGGCCGTGCGATCGTGGTTAACCGTCAGAGAGTCGTCATTGGAAATCGTGCCCGTCCGGTTGTTGCCCACGGTCAGCGTTAAGTCGTGAGTGACGTCCTTGGAGTCGTCGTGCTCGATTTTGACTTTGCGATCATGCTTCACGTCGCGCGTTTCGTCGTGCTTGATGAGCGAATTGAGATCCTTCTCGGCCTGGAAGTAAACTTCTTCCTCGCCCTTCTTATCTTCGAAGCGGATCTCGTTGAAGTTATCGTCCGCACCTCCTTTGGAGCTGCGCGACTTGAGCGTGCTCCGGGTCTTGTTGTCGGGGAGCGCGTAGGGCGGCATGTTCTCCGCGTTATAGACGCTGCCGACGACGATCGGCCGGTCGGGATCGCCTTCCATGAAGTCGACGATCACCTCCTGCCCGATTCGCGGCAAATGGATTGCGCCCCACTGCTTGCCGGCCCAGAAGCTGGCTACGCGAACCCAACACGAACTGTCTTGGTCGTTCTTTCCAGCGCGGTCCCAATGGAACTGCACTTTGACGCGGCCATATTTGTCGGTGTAAATCTCCTCGCCAGATGGACCCACGACGTAAGCGGTCTGGCAACCCTGCACCTGCGGCCTGGGCGTCGAGCACTGGGGCCGGAATGGCAGCGCGAAGGGGAGACACGTGAAGATGTTGCTGAAATGATCCTTCGACTCTTTCCCCCCTCCCGAGTGGAATGCGCCTTCCTTCGCGGCATGGGTCACTGAAGTAACTACGTACTCGCCATCGCCATTGAAATGCCGTTCGAGCGTGAAGCGGTAGCCGGGGATGAGAGGGTAAATGTTGCTCTGGCCGCGGATGACAAATTGGGCTGCTTCGATGCGCTCCATGCCATTTCCGGCGGCGCGTTTGCCTTCGCCACTGATCTTCGAGGTGTTGTTCGCCGGGCCGCACTCAACGTGCTTCGCGTAGCCGCCGGGATAGTCGTAAATCTCCAGGTCGGGCGAGTTTCCGCCGACGCTGAGTTTGTGCTTCACCTTGCCGACCTGCACGTCGGGCAGGATTTCTTTATCGGCTTCCAGTTGGTTGTGAGGCATTTCGAAGCAATGGTCACGCAGCGTGAACTTCCCGGAGTCCCAACGCTGCGTCTTTTGCCAGTCGAAGATGCGAAGCTCATCCCGTTATCCGCCTTCGATCTCGTCGTAAACGAACTTGGGGCCGCCCGGTGTGTCTGCATGTGACACAGGCGAGTCCGCCAGCATGAGTTTGTCTCCCTCGCCGCCCTGCTTAAAGAAGTAGTAGATGCCCTCTTCCTCCATCAGGCGCGAGATGAACTCGAAATCCGATTCGCGGTATTGGACACAGTATTCGCGCGGATCGTACGTGCCACGGAGGTCATAGTCCACGTCGAAGCCGGTCAGAACTTCCTTGAGAATGTCCGGTACAGAGAGTTGTTGGAAGATGCGGCTGCGTCTCTTCCGCGTCAGCTTCCACACGCTGGGAGAGACCACGGCCCGGTAGCGCGCTACGCGCTCCTGGGACGGCAACTGCGCGAACGAGGTCACGATCCCTTCAATGTGGCGCCGCTGCGCGCCTTCCGGGCCCGCCACCCCGAAGTGGACCTTCTGACCCAGGATGTCGGCGAAATCGATCTTCGCGTCCTCCGACATCAACTCCAATTGGAACGAGAACAGCTCGGAGATCGCCTCGTGGCCCGTGTATGACTCCAGCACCAAATGGTTGGCCCCCAGAGGTGTTTCAAGGAAAAGGAACCGGTTTTCCTGGAGATAGGTGAAACGCATAACTACTCCTCAGAGAATTCCGAAACGGAGTCGCGCCCGCCGGAGAGCGGCGGTTGCGACTCCGTTCGTCGAGTACCTTCGCGCGCGCGGAAACCACCGCTCCCTCGCGGTCGCGGCTCCGAAACACGGCAGACTGGTCCGGTACGTTCTACGAGTACAGAAAACTTCCATCGGCTGCCACGCCGACATGGATCGAATCGAGCTTCTGACCTTCGGCGATACGGCCCAGGATCTGGCGTGATATCTCCGGAAGCAGCGTATTGGTTAGCACGTTGTCGACGTTGCGGGCACCGCTTTCGACCTCCGTGCAGCGCCGCGCGACCTCTTCGGTCAGCGCGTCCTCGCAAATGAGATTGATCTTATGGTTTTCGAAAAGCCGTCGTTGAATTTTGCCGAGTTTCAATCCGATGATGCGCTTCAGCGCCTCGTCGCGAATCGGGTAGTAGGGGATGATGACCATGCGTCCGAGGAAGGCCGGCTTGAAGATCTTGTTCAATTCCGGCTTCATCGCCTTGACGATACCCTCGGGCATTGGCATGGTCTCCGGATCGGCGCAGAGCTTCATCATCGTGTCCGTGGCCGCGTTGGACGTGAGGATGATGATGGTGTTCTTGAAGTCGATCTCGCGGCCCTCTCCATCCTCCATCTGGCCCTTGTCAAAGACCTGGAAGAAGAGTTCGAGAACGTCCGGGTGGGCCTTCTCGACCTCATCCAGCAGAACGACGGAGTATGGCCTGCGGCGGACCGCTTCGGTGAGCACGCCGCCCTCGCCGTAGCCCACGTATCCCGGAGGCGAGCCCTTCAGCGTGGAGACCGTGTGGGCCTCCTGGAACTCCGACATGTTGATCGTGATCAGGTTGCGTTCGCCGCCGTACATCAGGTCGGCCAGAGCCAGGGCGGTCTCGGTCTTTCCGACGCCGCTGGGTCCCACCAGCATGAACACGCCGATGGGTTTGTGGGGGTCTTCCAGGCTTGCTCGCGAGGTGCGGATGCGCTGGCTGATCGCTTCGAGCGCATGTGCCTGTCCGATGACGCGGGAACCGAGGTGATCCTCCAGGGTCAGCACGGTCTGGACCTCGTCCTTCAGCATCTTGCCGACCGGGATGCCCGTCCAGGCCGAGATGACCTCGCCGACGATGTGGCCGTCCACGCAGACGCGCAGCAGCGGCGAGTCGCCCTGCAGCGCATCGAGTTCCGTGTTGAGCTGGTCGAGTTCGGCGCGCTTCGCTTCATGGCCGTCGCCGGCGCCTTCCTCCAGGCCGCCGCGCAGTTCGCGAATACGGGTGACCAGGCCGCTCTCCTTTTCAAAGCGTTCCTTCAGAGCAGCCAGACGTGCCTCGACACTGGCGCGCTTGGTCTTGATCTCTTCCAGGCGCTCCGCGTGGTCGGCGCCGGCGGCGGATTCACGCTGCAGCACGCGTTCCTGCACCGCCATATCGTCGAGTTGCCGGTTGGCATCCTCAATGGCTGGAGGCGTTGAGTTCTGGCCCAGAGCGAGCCGCGCGCACGCGGTGTCGAGCACGCTGACGGCCTTGTCGGGCAACTGGCGGCCCGCGATGTAGCGGTGGGAGAACTTCACCGCCGCGTTCACGCCGTCATCCAGGATGCGCACTTTGTGGTGCTTTTCGAGCGCGGAGGCGATGCCGCGGATCATCACCCTGCAAACTTCCTCGGTCGGCTCGTCCACCTTCACCACCTGGAAACGGCGGGCCAGGGCTGGATCCTTCTCGAAGTACTTCTTGTACTCGGACCACGTCGTCGCCGCGATGGTGCGAAGTTCGCCGCGAGCCAGCGCGGGCTTGAGCAGATTTGCAGCGTCGCCCTGTCCGGCCTGACCGCCGGCGCCGATCATGGTGTGGGCCTCGTCGATGAACAGGATAATCGGCGTGGGAGAGGACTTCACCTCTTCGATCAGCCCTTTCAGCCGGTTCTCGAACTCGCCCTTGATGCCTGCGCCCGCCTGCAGCAGCGCCAGGTCCAGCGTGCGCAGCGTGACGTTCTTGAGCGGCGGCGGAACATCGCCAGTGGCGATGCGGAGCGCGAAGCCTTCCACCACGGCGGTCTTTCCAACACCGGCCTCTCCCGTGAGGATGGGGTTGTTCTGACGGCGGCGCATCAGGATGTCGATGATCTGCCGGATCTCCACGTCACGGCCGAGCACCGGGTCAATTTTTCCCTTTTTCGCGTTCTCACTGAGGTTGACGGTGTACTGATCAAGATTAGTGGTCTTGCCGCCGCCGGGCCGCGGCGCGCCGCCGTCCGCGGGCGCCTCGCCCTCGCTGGTGGCAGTGACGTCATCTTCGTGCGATCCGGTGACGATGGAGACGAAGTCCTTCTTGAGCGCCTCGGGCTCGATCTTTTCGAACTCCTTGCTCACCTCGCGCATGATGCGGGCGAGATCTTCGTCCTGGGTGAGCGCCAGGATCGTGAAGCCGGTGCGGATCTGCGCCGCCCCATAGTCGATGGAGCCCAGCGTCCAGGCCTGCGTCATCATCTTCAAGATCGACGGGCTGATGGCCGGTGTACGGGCATTGCCCGATTTCAGCTTGTCGAGACTGCGGGTCAGTTCGGCCGAGAGCCGGGACTGGTTGATCCCGAAGCGGTAGAAGATGCGGGAGACGTCGGTGTCAGTGGACTCCATCACCTTCAGCAGGAAATGCTCAACCTCGATGTTGTAATGAGTGCGGGAGAGGCACAGCCCCGCGGCCGCCTCCAGGGCACTGCGGGTCGGATTGTTCAACTTTCCGATCAGCGACTTCAGATTCACACTCATGCGATCCTCCTC
>Ga0315272_10000098_pt1 | contig 36786 bp, 37 predicted proteins | sample C3_middle_MG_FD_203918 | JGI IMG/M metagenome (GOLD analysis project Ga0315272, IMG submission 203918) | Sediment microbial communities from Yellowstone Lake, YNP, Wyoming, USA - C3_middle | ecosystem: Environmental > Aquatic > Freshwater > Lake > Sediment | place: USA: Wyoming | collected...
ATTCTGATTCTCGACGAAGCGACGTCGAGCCTCGACAGCGAGACCGAATCGTTGATCCAGGAGGGACTGGGGAGCTTGATGCGCGGGCGGACCACGTTTGTCATCGCCCACCGCTTGAGCACCATCCGGCGCGCCGATCAGATCCTGGTGATGGAAGGGGGCGGCGTGGTGGAGCGGGGCTCGCACAGCCAACTGTACGGTCTAAAAGGGCGGTACTACGACTTGTACACGCGCCAGCACGGCTTCGAGGCGAACCTGTTCCTGGCGCCGGGCGAGGGCGACACTGTGGACGTTCCCCAGGAGAGCGGAACCTGACGGCAAAGAGCGGTTTCCAGCCGGGCCTTAAAGCAATTCCCGGCGGAATTGTTCCAGCGCGATGCGGACCAGTTGGCCGCGCGTGCGCACGCCGGTCTTGCTGAAGAGCTGCTGCAGCGAGGCCTTGATGGCGCTCTCGCTGACGTGCAAGCGCTCGGCGATTTCTTTGTTGGCCAGGCCTTCGAAGACGCCGCGCAGCACGTGCCGGTCGCGCTCGGTGAAGCGGACGCGGCGGAAGATTTCTCCGGGCGTCTTTTCGATTGGAGCTTCGGCGTACTTGGGATCCACCCACGTTTCGCCAGACACGACAGCACGCATCGCTTCCAGCAACAATTCGGGAGGATTGTTCTTCAGAAAGACACCGGCCACGCCCTGGTTGAGCATCTGGCGGAGTTCGCTGCGGGTGAGACCGACGGTGACGATCAGGACTTTGATGTCGATCTGGTGGCTGCGCAGGTAGTGCATCACCTCGTTGCCCCGCCTGTCACCCAACTCGTAGTCGAGCAGGATCAGGTCCAGACCGGGAGCCTGCACCTGAACCAGGGCTTCTTCCACTGTGGCGCACTGGGCAGCCACTTCAATCCCCGATTCGGCGGAAAGCAGCCTGGCCAGCCCTTCGCGGAATAGGGCATGGTCGTCCACGAGCAACACGCGCGTCATGCTTGTACCTCAGTCTCGTTCAAATCCGGTGAGATGTCTTCGGCCTGATAGACCTTCAATTTAATCACCATCGTACAACCGCTGGGCGTGGGCTCATGATAAAGTTCGCCCTGGCACGCGCGGATGATCGCCCGGGAGACGAAAAGCCCCAGCCCGGAGGCGTCGGCGCCGGGTTGGAACGGCTGGAACGCCAGATCCGGGTTCGTTACGCCCGGCCCGGTATCGCTGAGTCGCAGGAACACATTCTGCTGGTCCGAGCTGACGCGCAAGGACAGTTTTCGCGGTTCGCAATCCCCCATGGCCCGGATGCTGTTCCGGCTCAGATTCATCAGGACCTGGATAAAGCCCTGATGATCTCCGAGGACCAGCGGCGTGTCGGGGGGGACGTCCCGTACCAGCTCTCCCTCGATGGCCTCCAGCGAAGGAGCCATGATGATGCAGAATTCGTCCACCAGACGCTGCAAGTTCACGCCGCTCAGATCGGATTCCGAGGCCTGGTTGAGTTCCACGGTAGCCAACCGGGCCAAGCCCTGAGCGAGCGTGTTCAACGCACGGTAGTCTTCCGACTCGGACACACCGGAGATGCGGCCGAGGTTCGAGTGCACCATCACAATCGCCGCCGCGAGATTGCGAATCTCGTGCGAAACGCTGCCCACCAGGACGCGTGTGCTGCGCAGAATACTCTGCAGGCTGGCTTCCTGCCAGTCGCGCAGGTCCTCGCTCCCGTCGACGATCATCGCCGCCAGGCGGCTGCCGCTGGTCGATGGGAGCGTGGAGAACCAGATATAGGCGTGAAACGATTCTCCGTTCGATCGCCGCCCAACGCCGGTTGTCGTCGTCCGGTAGATGATGCCGTTAGCGTTCTGCCTGGCCAGGTCCGCGATCGCCGGCAGGTAATCCGCCGCGTTGCGCGCCAGCAGTCCGCCATGCTCCACTCCGAAAATCTGCTCGGCGGCAGTGTTGGCAAGTTCGATCAGGCCCTGGGAATCGAGTGTAATGATAGCCGCCGGGCTGGACTCGACCAGAGCTTCGAAGCGCTGTTCCGCCGATCGCCGACGTTCGGTCTGCTCGCTGAGTTCCCGGTAGTGGCGCATCATCAGGCGCCGGTTGCGGACGATCTCGTTGAGCAGCAGTCCGACGCCGCCATACGAGAGGGACGTGTAGAACAGCCGGTGCAGGGCATCGGGCTCCCAGGAGGAAGGGCCCAGGTGCTCGCGGAGCAACGTACAAACGGCGATCAGAATAACCATTTCGCCGCGGCGGAATGTCATTGCGGCGAAGACGATCGGAAACGTATAAAGAACGCCTAGGGAAAGGTCGCGCTGTACGTACCAGTCGGCGAATGCGATGACCGCCATCATCGCCAGGACGATCAGGAGGATGGTGCGGCGGCTGAGGTCGAAGAGCGGATCGAGGAAGCGGGCAAGTGATTCATGCTCGTCCGCGGGATTTGCGGCCGTTTGGGAACTCGCTGTTTCGCTCATATAAAACCGACGATCAGCTTTGGCCGGCGGAGCCAGATGGGAATCGACCCATATTCTATCAGCCTGCGACGCCGGATCTCCGAACCGCATTTCCCGGTGTTTGGGCGTCAGTTGGAGGAGCGCATTCGCACCTGTCCGCCGCGACGGTCACGCACCAGAATACGGCCGCCTTTCACCAACTCGAACCGCCCCTCGCGCCAGCGCATGTTGCGGCTCAGGTAACTGGCCACCCAGACGCAGAAGCCGAGCAGATCCCGCAGCACGTACAGCCACGGCCTGCGCAGGCATTCGCGGTCGTGCGTGACGCCCCAACCAATCGCCAGAGCCTCCGTGATGCGATTCAACAGCGCCCAGGCGAGCAGCAAAAAGCCCCACTCGGGCCGCTGCAGCAGGGCACAGGCGAGCAGGCCGAGCAAGCCGTAGGGGACGGCATACGTGAAGACCGTGCCGAAGTGGCCCTTGGGCCGCGAGTGCCTGGTGCCGGTGGCCCAGCGCAACTGGCGCTGCCACATCTTCCGAAAAGTCATGGGAGGGACGACGTGGGCGATGACGTGACGCGACAAGACGATGGTGTAGCCGCGCTCCGCAATCATGTTACCGATGACGAAGTCGTTCGAGAAATAGTCGCCGAGCACGCTGTACCCGCCGATGGCTTCGAGCGCGTCGCGCCGCACAGCGATGGTCGGCCCAAGGCCGAATTTCATGCCCTCTAGCAGGTTGGCGGCCATGACGCCGGCCGTCATCTCTACGCTCATGCCGATGGCGTCGAGCAGCGACCAGAGCGTCCCAGTGTTGAGTCCGCGATAGACGCAGGTCAACATGCCGGTATTGGTTTCGAGCAGCGGCGGAGCCACCGCGCGCAGGTAATCGCGCTGAACCTCGACGTCGCTGTCGCTGGTGATCAGTAAATCGTAACGCGCCTCCGCGGCCATGCGCGAGAACGCGTAGGCCGGCGGGTTGGGCCACGGCGGCTCGCCCGTAATCATGATGCGCGACGGGATCTGGAGATACTTCCCGCACAGGGCGCGGACGACGGGCAAGGCCGAGTCGTCATCGGTGTCGAGCGCGAACAGGATTTCAAACGACGGGTAGTCCTGCTGAAAAAAGCTTTCGAGATTCCGCTCGAGCTGCGGCTCCATGCCATGCAGCGGTTTGAGGATCGAGACGGGCGGGAGTTGACTGTCCGCGAGTGCGTCGGCCTCGCGCTTCTGCTGAGCTGCCCCGGCGTAAAATTTGCGCACGCCGATGAGGGAGATGGCGAGGAAGATTGTGGAGCTGAGCGTCCCTATGAGCGCAATGGCCAGCAACAGGAACGCGAACACAGTCATGGACTCTCCTAAGATCGGGCACCGCAAAGCGCGGCGGACGCCGGACGGTCTTCCGCCGGACGGGACGAAGCTGCCCCGCGGGCGGCCTGGGCGGTACCTTCATGATATCAACCCGCAGGCGCGAGCCTCCGGAAGCGCGGCGGGGTTGAAGCGCGTACGCGCTCAGTGCGCGACCAGAATAACACCAGCCAGGACCAGCAAGGCGCCAACCGCCCGCCGCCAGCAGACGTGCTCGTGCAGCGCAAAACGCGCCAGCAGAGTCTCCAGTACGAAGGTCGCGGCGGACGCCGGCACCGCGAAGCTCAGCGGGGCGATCTGCACCAGCGCCATAAACGCAAAGAAGGAGATCGCCATGAAGAACACGGCCAGAATCAGGTAGCGGCGGCCGAAGATGGTGCGCAAGATCCGGACCAGGCCCCGGGCGCTCACCGACTGCTCGCCGGCGCGTTTCATCTCGTGGCTCTGCAGCACGTCGCCCAGCACCGTCGTGCCCACCATAAGCGCCAGCAACAGCCACTTCATCGCGGGCCGTCCTCCTGCCTGCCGGGCAGACTCGCTTTCGTCGATGCGCTGCCCGCCAGGGCCGCGCCGGCGGTGATGAGGATCGCTCCAGTCCACATGCGCGCGTCGACGGTCTCATGCAGGAACGTCTGCGACAGCGCCATGTTCAGGACGTACCCGGTGGCGGTGACGGGTAGGACGAAGCTGAGGTCCGCCCAACTGAGCAAGGCCATCCGCGTCAGCAGCCAGCCGACCAGCAGCACAATCCCGAGCGCCACGAAGGGATGCAACATCGCCCGGATGTAGTCGAGCGGATTCGCCGAGACAGTTTCCGGCAGTTGGCGCATGCCGTAGGCGAGGATCAGATTGCCAAAATTGTTGAGCGCGATGACCAGCAACGAGAGCGCCAGCGCGCGGGTCTTGGTGCGGGAATGCGGGTGCAACTAGACCGTCTCCAGTGCCGTCTGATCCTGCGCGTCCGTGTTCGCGGCGTCCGAATAAAGGACCGTCGAGCCGCCGTTCGAGAAATGTACCGGCATCTCGCGCAGCTCCGCCAGCCGCGAGCGCAGGCGCCCCTGATGTTCCGGCTCGCAGTACAGCAGCAGAAAGCCTCCGCCGCCGGCGCCCAGCAGTTTGCCGCCCGTGGCGCCGCTTTCGAGCGCCTGCCGGTAAGTGGATTCGACACGCTCATTGCTCACGCCCGAGGCCAACCGGCGCTTGAGCTTCCAGTTTTCGTCGAGCAGCAGGCCACATTCTCCAAACTGCCGCCGCTCCAGCGCCGTTCGGAATCGCTCCGCGATTTCCACCATGCGTGTGACCAGGCCGAACTTGCCGTCATCGGCCATGTTGCGGCTCTGTTCGGCGAGGATCTCGCCGGCCTTGTGTTCCTGGCCGATGTAGAACAGCAGCAGGCGGCGCTCGAATTCGTCGCGGCCGCCGGCGTCGAGTGAGATGGGTTCGACACTGACGCTCTCGTCGGAGTTGAAGCGCAGGTAATTCAATCCGCCATAGGCGGCGGCATATTGATCCTGTTTGCCAATCGGTTCGCGCAGCCGGGTGATCTCTACCTGACAGGCCGCACGGGCCAGGTCTTCGGGCGAGACCGCTTCGCGGCGATGCGCGTGCAGCGCGTGCAGCAGGCCCACGGCGAACGAACTGCTGGAGCCCAGGCCGCTGCCCGCGGGGACATCGGCGAAACTCGCCAGCTCCATGCCGAGCGGAATGCGCCGCCAGGCCAGGCACTCGCGCACAATCGGATGCTGAATGTCTTCGATGCGATCCACGTCCTCGGTCCGGGAGTACTTGATGCGGATCTTGTCCTGGAAATAGGGATGGATTGCGATGTACATGTACTTATCGATGGTGGCGCTGACGACGGCGCCATGGCCGCTTCGATAGTACGAAGGCAGATCGCTGCCTCCCCCGGTGAAGCTGATGCGAAAGGGCGTGCGAACGACAATCATGCCAGGTGCGCCTCAAGCGCCGCGAGCCCCGCGGGCGTGCCCATGTCGAAAAACGTGGTGTCGAGCCTGAGCGCCGTCACTTCTCCGCGCTCGATCAGGCGGGGATAAACTTCCTCCTCCAGTGAACAGGCTCGTGCGGGCGGAATCAGGTCGAGGATGCGCCGGGAAAACGCAGCCACTCCGGCGTCGACGTGCTCGCCGCGCGGATGGCGCTTGGAGTAGTCGAGCACCTTGCCGCTGGCGTCGACGAGCAGATTGCCGGGCGCGGACCCGCTGCGGCGGGCGGCGGTTAACAATGCCCATTTGCCGCTCGAGCGAAAACTGCGCGTCAGTGCGGCGTAGTCAATTTCGAGCAGAGTGTCGCCGTTCAGAAGTAGAAAGTCCTCATCCAGCACGCCTTCGGCATTCTTTAGCGCCCCGCCGGTGCCGAGCAGGCCGGGCGGTTCGAAGGAGTAAGAGACACTCACGCCGCGCGTCGAGCCATCGCCGAAATGTTCTTGGATCAGCTCGCCCAAATGACCGGCCAGCACCAGAAACCGCGTGATGCCCTGTCCGCGCAGCAGCTCGATCTGGTATTCCAGGAAGGGCCGTCCCAGCACCGGCAGCAGCGGCTTCGGGACCGTCTCCGTACGGGGCCTCATACGCGTCCCCAACCCGCCCGCGAGTATGACTGCCTGAATCATGTTGCTGGGTATTCCGGCGGTGAGCAAGCGCCTCACGGCCAAACCTCATGATAGCCGATCCGATGCCGGCGAAGCCGTCAGAACGGGTCGGCGCGGCGGCGACTGTAGGCGTAAGCGGCCTCGAATCAACGAAGTTCTGGAAACGCGGCCGCGCCCTGGAGCGCGGCCAGCCCCTTTGGTCCCGAGACGGCCGCGGCTATTCCGAGACGGCCCGGGAATCCACGATCTGCCTCAATTCAGCCACGAACTCGTCGAGGCCCTTAGCGCCCTGGTCGCCGTGCTTCCGATTGCGTACGCCCACCTTGCCCTGTTCCGCCTCGCGGTCGCCGACCACAAGCATGTAGGGGATCTTCTGGAGCTGCGCCTCGCGGATCTTGTAGTTCACCTTCTCGCTGCGAGCGTCCAACTCCGCCCGGAACCCTTCGGCCTCCAGGCGGGCGAGAACCGCCTTCGCGTATTCGAGATGACGATCGGCGATTGGCAGGACAATCGCCTGCACCGGTGCAAGCCACGCCGGGAACGCGCCCGCGTAGTGTTCGAGCAGAATGCCGAAGAAACGCTCCACTGAACCGTACAGGGCGCGGTGCACCATCATGGGCTGGTGTTTCTCACCGTCCTGTCCGACGTATTCGAGATCGAAACGCCGCGGCAGGTTCCAGTCGAACTGGACCGTGGAGAGTTGCCACGAACGATCCAGGCAGTCGAGCAGCTTGACGTCGATCTTAGGACCGTAGAAGGCGGCCTCGTCCGGCACGACCTTCACTTCCAGCCCGACGCGCTCGGTGGCGCGCCGCAGCGCGTTTTCGGCCAGCGTCCATTGATCGGCGGAGCCCAGGTATTTCTTGCTGACGCCGCCGTCCCAGGTGGACAACTCGGCCTTGTAGCGGTCGAAACCGTAGGTCTTCAGCGTGTCCACCGCGAATTGCAGGCAACCTGTGATCTCATCTTCGATCTGCTCGGGCGTGCAGAAGATGTGCGCATCGTCCTGCGTGAAGCCACGTACGCGGAACAGTCCGTGCAGCGTGCCCGAGCGCTCGTAGCGGTACACCGTGCCGAGCTCACCGTATCGCACCGGCAGATCGCGGTAGCTGCGCGGGCTGTCCTTGTAAATCAGGATGTGCATCGGGCAGTTCATCGGCTTCATGCGGTATACACCGTCGTCCAATTCCATCCCTGTGAACATCGACTCCTTGTAGTTTTCGAGGTGACCCGAAATGTTCCACAGGCTCTCGCGCGCCACGTGCGGCGTGTTCACAAGCGAATAGCCGCGCGCCAGGTACTGCTCGCGCATCCAGTCTTCGAGCTGCTTGCGGACGAGCGCACCCTTGGGGTGGAAGAAAATCAGGCCGGGGCCGGCGACTTCCTGGATGCTGATCAGATCGAGCTGCTTGCCGAGCAGCCGGTGGTCGCGGCGCTTGGCCTCTTCCAGCCGGTTGAGGTATTCGTCGAGTTCCTTTTGAGAAAAGAACGCGGTGCCGTAAATGCGCTGCAACTGCTGGCGCTGCTGGTCGCCCTTGAAGTACGCGCCGGAGACCGAGAGCAGTTTGAAGGCCTTCAGGCGCTTGGTCGAAGGCACGTGCGGGCCCAGGCAGAAATCGATGAACTGGTCGCCGAGTTTGTACTCGGTGAAGATGTCGCTGGCCTTTTCGTTGATCAGCTCGCACTTCATCGACTCGCCGAGTTCCTGGTAATGCTTCAAGCCTTCCTGCTTGTCGACGAGCACGCGCTGATACGGAACGTCGCGATCCCGGATGGCGTGCATCCGCTTTTCGATCGCCTCGAGATCCTCGCTACTGAACGGGGCCTCGCGTTCGAAGTCGTAGTAGAAGCCCGATTCGATGGCCGGTCCGATACCCAGCTTCGTGCCGGGGTAGAGTTCGAGGACGGCGGCGGCAAGGAGATGGGCCGTCGAATGGCGATACACCTTCAGCGCTTCGTCCCCGCTCTTGGACGTGAGAATCTCGAAGGTTGCATCACCGTCGAACGGGCGAGTCAGGTCCCACAATTCACCGTTTACGCGGGCAACAACGGCGTCGTCGGCGAGGCGCGAGCCGATGGAGCGCGCCAGATCCATGGGTGACGAGCCGGCCGAGACAGCCTTCTGACTGCCATCCGGAAGGGTAATCGTGTAGGAACTACTCATAATTAAGGCTTTGAATTTCAGCGTATCACGACCCATTTCGTCGTTCCTGTGCCTGCGGCTGCTATTCTGAAAATCGGAGTCTCTAACTGATGCCGTCCCAGGAAATCGATCGCGAGCAGGGTGAACAGCCACCCACCGAAGCCGCGCTCGTCGAGCGGGCCCGACAGGGAGATCTGTCCGCTTTCAGCGAGTTGGTCTCGCGCTACGAGCGGAAGATCTACCGGATGGCTCGCAACATTACCCAGAACGACGAAGACGCTGAAGACATTCTCCAAGACAGCTTTCTGAAGGCTTTCCAGCATCTCGACTCCTTCCAGGGGCAGTCGAAGTTTTACACCTGGCTGGTCAGAATTGCCGTCAACGAGAGCCTGATGCGCTTGAGAAAGCGCAAAAGTGATCGAACCGTTTCGCTCGATGAGAACATCGAAACGGATGAAGAGCCAATTGTGCGGGAGATCGCCGTATGGGACGACAATCCGGAGCTGCGATATACGCAAGCCGAGATGCGCGAAATCCTGGACAAGGCCATAGCCGGCCTGAAGCCGATTTTCAGGGCTGTATTTGTTTTACGGGACGTCGAGGAAATGTCCACGGAGGAGACCGCCGAGACACTGGGTCTATCGGTAGCCGCGGTGAAAAGCCGCCTGCTGCGGGCGCGCCTTCAGCTTCGGGAGAAACTGACCCGGATCTTTAAGCGGAAAGGGGATCAGATTCTTGGTTACGTGTAAAGACTTCCTTCGGGAACTAAGCGACTTCCTCGACGAGAATGTCGATCCCGCCGTGCGCCAGGACCTGGAACGCCATATCAGCGAATGCCCGAATTGCTGGGTGATCTGCGACACCACCAAGAAGACGATTCAGGTGTACAAGGGCATGGACCCGGAGCCGTTGCCGGAAAAGGTTCACGACCGGCTCGTTCAGATCCTCGAACAGCGCTGCGGCAAGCACGAGAAAGAGCACGGGCCTCAAACGGATCACTGAGGCGGAACGGTCAAGCCGCGATTAGGGCATGACGTCAGTGTCCGGCGACGCCGGCCGGGCTGAGGTGTGATCGATCGGCGGCTCGGGCGGTTCCGCCGCCGGCCGTGCTTGCTCGATCCGGTGCAGTCTGATTTGCGCGCAGGCGTTGTCGACCTCGGCCTGGATGGACTTCTGATCGACTGGCGTCAGGCCTGGAACCGTGGCCAGCAACGCCCGCAGGCCTTCTTGCCCATGTTCGAGACGGTCCACCTGTTCATCCCACTTCATTCGCTCCCAATTCATCCGCAAGGGCACCGCTGGCCTTGCAGGCATACTGAAGATGAAGCGCCGATGCGTGTTCGAGAGCGTCTTGGGAAAAACCGAGGGGACCGGTTCGGGACGCTGGGCCCTGGCGAGCAGCACAGCTTCCGGCAGACTGAATTTCCGGGGCTGAGACGCTGCCGGATGCGCTGCCCCGGCTTTGGATTCCTCGCCTGTGAGCAGGATGTCCCAGCGGAAAACGTCAGCGATCGAGGCCTGAGACTGCGTGGAGCGCTGCGCCGAATGGCCGAGCGGCGTCGCCGGACGGGCGCTCGTGCCCAGCCACAGTCCAATAACGCTGGCGAGCGTCCACAGAACGATCCGGGGCGTCCATTTCCTCCAGAGCGTATTCCACCGCGTTGTCCGGGGCCCGAAGCCGCTGGACGGGGCCTGTGTCATCCGGCTGTCCTCCATCATCTTGCCCTCTGTCCACTAAGACGAGACAAACCGGGAAACTGTTAGGCGATTGTGCTCAATGAATGTAAAGAATTGTTCAGAGCGCGGCCGCGCGGAGCAGAGCGAGGGAAGTTTCCACAACCTCCCAAATTCCGGGTGATCGAAGCAGCTCCACCCGGGGGCCGCGCGGAGACCAGACTGCGTCATCGGTAACTTTGAAGATCGCTACCGCCGGTACGCCGCACGCTGCCGCCAGATGGGTAATGCCGCTGTCATTCCCGATATACAGTGACGCCCCGGAAAGCCAGTGGACGACCTCATCAAGCGAGTCGAACCGGCGAGCCTGGGGCAACTCCTCGTCCGGTCCGGCAGACCATTCCACCGGCAGGCCGGAAGCCGTCGCCAACTGGCGGGCCGCAGCCTGGAAGGAGGCCAACTCCCAGTTCTTCCCAGGGCTTCCGCTGAATGGGTGGATGGCGATGAAACGGGAGGCGGGATTGCCTGTCCGGCGCGGAGCCGGGATGCTTGGGGCGATCGGGGAGGATCCGCAATCAAAGTCCGCCTGCCGCAGATAGAAATCAACGGCGTGGCATCCGGCGCCTTGCGGCGGCAGGGCTTGGAACAGACGAAAGCTCACTCCCGTTGACTGCAGGGCCGCGCGGAACTCGTCGCGCGCCGCACCGTACCAGGACACGACTTCATCAAAAGTTCGCAGCCTCTCTGTCAGCGCCCGGGGCGGATCGATTTCGAGCAGATCCAGTTGGACCGATGTGAAAGACCGGACCGGCGCGAGATGCCTGAGCAGCGGCAGGTTGCGGGCCGGCGCCCATATTTCGGCGTAATCGACGCCCCCGTCCGTGGAGCACAGCCGCTCCAGGGCGGGAAGGCTGACAATGGTGTCCCCGATGGCTCCCGGCCGGATGACGAGCCGCCGCACGGCTGCTCCTCTACTCAACCAGGAGCGGAACCTTCACATCCAGGGTCTTTGGCGGAAGGCACATCTTGTCGTTGCAGGCCTGATAGCGCAGCTTGCCGTTCAGGAAGCCGGGACCCGGCGAGGCCTTCGCGGCGCGCCGGAACTTTGTGACGATCTCGAAATCCCCGGTGAAAACGGAGAGCGGCTTCTCGCTGAATTCCGTCTTCTCCGTGGTGGGCTTCGGGTATTGAACGGAAACAGCTTCTACTGCGGCCGAGTTCCATGTGAGCCGGATCGGGATCAGGAATTCCTCGTTGGGCGTATTGCTGTTAAGGTGATAGCCCGGCTTCAATTGGAGCTTCAAGGTCTGGACCGCTTCGCCGGCGCGCGGCACGGTGAGTTTTACGGGGTCTGCGATGGAGAGTACGCCGGGCACTTGCGCCCAGGCGCCGATCGCGGCGAATGCGCCCAGGATGGCGCTAGCGGAGAAGTTCTTCAAGTTCATTCTGATAATCGCTTCTGCTGATCAGTCCGACGTGAACGTCGGCTACTTTGCCTTCGCGGTCGATGATGAACGATGTCGGCAGCGACTGAATGCCGTCGCCGCCGCCATAGAGCTGTTCAATCTGCATGTTGCCCAGCGCCACGCGGTAGTTCACCTGGCGCGATTCCAGGTACGGCTTTACGGCCTGCCAGCCGTCGTCGTCGAGAGAGATGCCTACGACCGCGAATCCGCGGTCTTTATAGTCCTTCTCAAAGTCCTTGAACCAGGGGATCTCGACCTTGCAGGGCGGGCACCAGGTGGCCCAGAAGTTGAGCAAGACCACCTTGCCCTTGTAGTCCGCCAAACGAAAAGTCTGGCCGTTGGCGTCCTTGAGCTCAAAATCCGGCGCCGGATTGCGCTTGGACGCCGGTTTGACGTCGGTCTGGCTTTCGGCGCGCGTGTTCTGCGACACGCAGCCTTCGACGCTCAGTCCGAGCAGAACGGCGGTCGCGAGGCACATCAAGCGAAATCTCATCTGGGGTCTGGACTCCACGCTCAAATTGTATCAACCCGGTTTCCCGGGCCTGCTCTATCAGATGCGAATCGTCCCGGAGTGGTGACGCTCCATGGCCTGGAACCAGGCGCGCCGGATTTCGCGGTAGCGCCGGGCGAGCGTGAACTCTTCGTGATCGCCGACCGAGGCGTAGATCCAGGCGGCCGTGTCGCAAAAACTCTCGCAAGAGTATTCGTTCCATGCGCTGCCTGACGTTACGGCGCCGGCTGATCGAATCGCGCACTTCCGGCTTTCCGCGGACCAACCGAGCTCGCCGCGGCCGCGCCGGGCGAACTCCTGAACCAGGAGTTGCCTCCACGACTGCCGGGAGGCGTTTGAGAGGCGGACCCAAGTGAAATGAAACAGTTCGTGGACCAGGATCCTGCTCAACTCGCCCGGGTCGAGGCGCAGTGCCTGGTCGAAGACCATCCGGCGCTCGCGGACGAAGCTGGCGGCGTGGACTTCGGTTCCGCGCTCACCGCCAACGCGCAGACGGCCGCGCACGGCACGCAGTCCGGACGCCCATTCCACGCGCAAGGGCGCGCCCAGCAGAGGCGGCAAGCCGTGGATGGCCCCGGCTACTTCTTCTCCGAAAGTCCGAAGAAGGCGGGGTCTTTGATCTCGACTTTTGAGTCGTCGCGAACTTTTTCGATCCACTGGATTGATTGAGCGCGGCCGAGTTCGGTAATGATCACGTCGTTCAGATCTTCCATGGTCGGCTCGATGAACTCTTCCAGTTGAAATACGTAGGTCCCACCGGGGAGGCGAACCGCCTTGCTCACTTCGCCGGGCTTGAGGGTGAAGATCGCCGCCTTGATCGAACCGTTGATGCCGTTATCTTCCGGACGGATCAAGGGGAATTCGCCGCCCTTGTCCTTCGTGTTCACATCGTCGGAGAACTGTTTGGCCAGGCTCGCGAACGATTCGCCGGCTTTGGCGCGCGTGATGATGTCGTTGATGATAGCGCCAGCCTCGGCGTCGGTTCGCGACTTTGCGCCCTCTTTGGGGATCTGGCCCCAAGCCACCAGAATCCCGCGCACGCGAGCGCGCCTGTACTGGCCTTTGTGGGAGTCGAACCAGCTCTTCATATCGGCGCTGGAGATGACCGGCGCAGCGCTCTTCGCGTCAATGAAGGACTGGGCCAGGAACATCAGATTGTTGTACTCAATCTGCTGCTTGTAGGGCTCCTTCTGATCGATGCCCTCTTTCTTTGCGTACTCCGCCAGACGGGTCATGAGGGCGTACTGGTCCAGCCAGGCCTTCTTGTCCATGCCGTAGCTCCGTTTCAGATCGGGCGGAAGACCGCGGAGCAGCGCGTTAAACGCGCTCTGGGTAAAGTCTTTCCCGTCGATGGTGACCACAACGGGATCGGGTGCCGTCTGCGCGGATAACGCGAGCGAGCAAAGTGTCAGCAGAATCAAAGACTTCATAGGGCTCAAATCGAATGTTACCATGCGGTTGTGACCGAACACCTGCTGCTGGACGTCTCGCTTTGGTCGGCCGATCTGGCCAACCTGGAAAAGGAGATCCAGCGCCTGGAGCCGTTTTCGGATTCCTTCCATTTTGACGCGGCGGACGGTCATTTCGTCCCGGTCCTGCTGTTTTTTCCGGACCTGCTGGCCCGTCTGCGCGAGTTGACGCGCGCCGAATTCCATGTGCATCTGATGGCGACGCGCCCCATGGACCTGCTGGGAGCGTTTCTCGATGCGGGGGCGGACCGTATTACCCTGCCTTTTGAAGTGGGCAAGCGGGTTCAGCCGGCGCTCGAATTTGTGAAACAGCGCGGAAAGAAAACGGGGGTCTCAATTGCCCTGGACACCCCGGTAGAAGCGATCCGAGGCTGGTTGCCGCTGCTGGATACGGTGGTAGTGATGGGGACCGAAACCGGGGTTAAGGGGCTCGGCGCGGACCCGCGCGTTTTCGACCGGCTGACTGCGGTGAAGCGGATGGCCGGGGGCAGGGTTTGCGTGACCGCCGACGGGGGCATCCGTGAGGAGACCGTTCCGCTGCTGCGCGCGGCGGGAGCGGACGCCATCGTGCCCGGCTCGCTGGTCTGCAAGGCGGAGGATCTGGCAAAGACCGCGGGGTGGTTGAAGAGCCTGTGAGCGGTCTCGTCTCCGCCCCCGGGAGCGCCGATCTCCGGCTCGACCCTCATTGAGCGCGAACGGCATCACAGCGGGATACGCTGTATGGTGAAATACTACCCTCGACCGGGCCGGAACGGCTTCACAATGGGATAACATTCAAAGTCTCCACGGTGAATATCCAATGATCCATGTCGCGCTTCTCCTCGCACTCTCTGGTCCCGCCGTCGTACTCGACCAGACCACATTCTCCACGTCGGATTCCGCCAGTTGGCACGTCGTTGCACAGCGGCCCGAGATCGCGCCTCGGGGCTGGATCGATCGCACCACTGGGCGCGGCGGACAGGGCGCCCTGGCGCTGGCCGGCGACGGAAAGGCGGGCGTTTCCGGAGGCTGGGTGAAAAAGGTCGACGGGATCGAGGCCGGCGCCTGGTACCGCTTGACCGTGGAATCCCGCAGCGCGGGCATCGATTTCGAACGCCAGAGAATCGCCGCGCGGCTCGACTGGCAAAGCACCAAAAACGAGCGTGCAGGCCAGCCGGATTACGGAACGTTGCGTTCGACAGCGGGCGATTGGCACAAGACCGTTCTCGAAGCGCCCGCGCCCGCCGGGGCCACGCAGGTCCAGGTGCAACTGCTGCTTTCCAATGCCCCGCAGGGCACGGTCTGGTGGGATCACATCCGGCTGGAGAAGATCGACGCGCCCAAGCCCCGCATGGTGCGCGTGGCCACGGTGAACTATCGTGCGCGAAATACTCACTCGGTCGCGGAAAGCCTGGCTAAGTTCATCGAGGTGGCCAAGGCAAACGTAAAGAGTTCGGACCTGCTGGTACTGCCGGAAGCCATCTCCATCAGCGGCAATGGACTGAATTACGTCGATGGGTCCGAGCCGATTCCCGGTCCGAGCACGGAGGCGTTGGGCCAACTGGCGCGCGACCTGAATTCGTACGTCGTCGCGGGCCTGATGGAACGCGAGGGCGCGAGCGCCTACAACACGGCCGTCCTCATCGACCGTCACGGCGTGCTGGTGGGCAAGTACCGCAAGATCTATCTGCCCCGCGAAGAGGTGGAGGGCGGTCTGACGCCCGGCCAGAGCTATCCCGTGTTCGACACCGATTTCGGCCGCATGGGATTGATGATCTGCTGGGACATTCAGTACGCCGATCCGGCGCGCGCGCTGGCGCTGGGCGGAGCCGAATTGATCGCTCTGCCAATCGCTGGCGGCAGCCTGACGCTGGGCCATGCCCGCGCCATCGAGAACCACCTGTTCCTGGTTTCGTCGGGCTACGACTATCCCACGGAGATCGTCGATCCCGATGGGAAGACCGTGGCGTCCGCTCCCGAAAAGCCCGGCGTGGCCGTGGCGGAAATCGATCTGAACCGCCGCTACACCGAGCCGTGGCTCGGCAACATGCGCGATCGCTTCTTCCACGAACTGCGTGCGGACGTGCCGCTCACACAGCGTTAGAGCAAATCCACGGTGAAGTGCGGCGGATGCCCTCGTCCGCGGACCGGGAATCGTGGCGAAACCCGTCTCTGCCGAGTTGAATCTAAGTCAACGCTGAATTGGCATCGGCCCGAACACCGGAGCCGCCATGCCCTCGTCGTCGCTCAAGTTCACATACATGTCGCGGCCGAAGCCGATGCCGTAACCGAGCATCGGCGTGTCGGGCAGCTTCTCGCCGCCGAACAGCAACTCGACGACATTCGGATTCAACTCATTCACGCGCTGGCTGTAGATCGTCGGCGTTATCTTGCCGGAGGCGTCCACGATGGCGAAGCCGTTCAGCCGGCCCGCGCTGCGAAGTCTCCCGTTCACGCCTTTGAATTCGACCAGGATGCGGTGGCCTTCCATCCTGGCGCTAATGGGGCGGGGACCACTCTGCAACGCGCTGCAGCCTGCCTTGTCGGGGAACAGGTCGTGGCACGCGAGATTGGCGAGCCGGCGTCCGAGCACGACATGGTCCTTCGTGCTGACGTGAATGCCGTCGTCCAGGCTGCAGTCAGCGCAGGTGACCATGCCCACGTGGAGCACCTGCGATTCGACGGTGAGTTGGTCCTGCTGAACCTCGTTCCACTCCACGCCGCCCGCGCTTATGACGTGACGCCCGATCTGCACGTAGTAAAACGGCAGCTCCGGCTGGCCGAAGTCGGCGCGCACGGCGGCAATCAGGTCTTTGAACTTCTGAGCGAATTTCGGCTGAGCCTCGGGCGATGCGTCCGATTCGCCCTGGTACCAGAGCACGCCCGCAACGTGCCCGCCCGCCAGGTTGAAGCGTCGGATCATCGCGCCGTAAAGCGAGTCTCCGCCTTTGTCTTTCAAGGCGGGACTCCACTCGTCCATCGATGTGCCACCGTGCGCACAGGGCAGCAGCCCGATCGGCACGCCCGTGCGCCGGACCATCTCCAGCGCAAAGGGCAAGCCGACGCCCGCGCCCTTCTTGCGATTGGCGATCCATTTGTCGAGCGCGGGCCCGCTTAGACGTTCGCGCTCGCCCTGAGCGTTCTTTCCCCAATGCACGGGGTCGAGCGCATCGGGCAAACGGTGCAGGGGATCCGTCGCCGCGACCCAGATGTCGGTCTGATCGAGCGAGTTGACAAGATCGCTTGGCAGCGGCGTGTTCACCAGGTTGCCGACGCCCTCCATGTTCGACTGTCCGGCCAGTACCCACAGGTCGCCGACCAGCACGTTGTCCACGGTGGCTGTCGCCACGCCGCCTTGCGCGCGGAGTTCGATCCGGTATGGTCCGCCCGTGGGCACGCCTGCCAGATCGCCCGACCACGTCTTCTGCGAGACGCCTGCAAGGTGCTTCCAGTCGAAGCCGGCAACGGACCGTCCGGCGGCGATGAGCCGGGCTTCCACAGCCTTCCCGTCCGACGTGCCTTCGAGATGGATGTTGGCCCGATTGGACGCATCGCGCTGGAACACCTGGAACGAGGCAGCGCCGCGAGTCACTTGAACGCTTTGGGCGGGCGCAAGCGACGAGGCAAGAAAGAGCAGCGGGAGGATGGTGCGCATGATGAGTTCCTGATGGAACGCCATTCTACATGGAACCGCCTGGGGACGCCGATCTCCAGATCGGCGCTGGCCGCCCCTCGCCGGCAGCCCTCGCCGGCAGCGAAGCCTCTTGGCCTTTCAGGGATGATAGCCTGGGACCGCTGCCTGTCCTCTAACGACAGGCGGACGCGAAAGAACTCGTCCGGCAGATTCGGCCGCATACACTGACCCATGAAGATCCACGCATTTCTCTGCATCCTCTCGCTGGCGTCCCTCGCCTTACTCCCGTGTACGCTGCTCGCGCAGGAGCGCAAGCCCATGGCTCTATGGCCGAAAGGCGCACCGGGCGAGACGGGCGGAATCGGCGCTGAAGTCGATACAACGAAGCCCGGCCAGGACCCCGCTGGCAAACGCGTGATCCGGCTCGGGAACGTCACCAATCCGACGCTCACCGTGTATACGCCCGCCGCGGATAAAGATACCGGCGCGGCCGTCGTCGTGTTCCCGGGCGGCGGCTACAACATCCTCGCCATGGACCTGGAGGGCACGGAGATCTGCGAATGGCTGAATCGCATTGGTGTGACGGGCATCCTGGTGAAATACCGCGTTCCGGCACAGCCCAATTCGCCACGCGGCGGAGCACCTCTGCAGGACGCACAGCGCGCAATGCGGCTGGCTCGTGCGCACGCAGTTGAATGGCACATCAACCCCGCGCGCATCGGCGTGATGGGCTTCTCCGCGGGAGGGCACCTCGCGGCCCTGGTCAGCAACAATTTCAACAAGCCAACGTACGAGCCGGTCGACGCGGCCGACCAGTCCAATGCACGGCCGGATTTCACCATTCTGGTCTACCCCGCATACCTTACGGGAGATAAAGAGATGACCACGGTCTCGCCGGCATTGCCCGTCTCGGACAAGACTCCGCCCACGCTGCTGATCCAGGCCGAAGACGATCCAATTCCGGTGGAAGGCAGTCTGGTCTACTACCGTGCGTTAAGGAACGCGAAAGTCCCGGCGGAGATGCATCTTTATCCCGCGGGCGGGCACGGTTACGGATTGCGCTCTCCGGTGGCTCCGTTGAACACATGGCCCCTCCGGGCGGAGGAGTGGATGCGTTCCCTGGGGCTGCTGCGGAAGTAGCTCACTGCCAGGCTGCCGCAAATGCAGGGGGGCCTGCTTGCGGCACCGGCGGCGCCACCAATAAAGAATTCCGGGAGAAAGCCTCGCCGGGCGCGTACTTCGTACAATGACAGCATGTCCCTTGTTGTCGTCGGCTCGGTCGCATACGACGGAGTCACCACGCCCGCCGGCAGCCACGAGCGCATTCTCGGTGGCGCCTGTACCTACATTTCGCTCGCGGCGAGCTTCTTTACGCCGGTCCGCATCGTTGGCATTGTCGGCGAGGATTTCGCGCAGGAAGACCTCGATTTCCTGACCTCTCGCGGTATTGACATCGGCGGCGTAGAGCGCGCGCCGGGCAAGACGTTCTACTGGCGCGGAGTCTACTCCGAGGACATGAACGATCGCGAAACACTGCAGACGGATCTGAACGTTTTTGGCGGTTTCGATCCCAAGCTGCCTGAGTCGTACCGCAACGAGCCCTACCTGATGCTGGGCAACATCCAGCCCGCCCTGCAGCGCAGCGTCTGCGCCCAGATGATCGCCCCCAAACTCGTCGGCGGCGACACGATGAATTACTGGATCAACGACTTCCGAGACGAACTGCTGGAGACGCTGAAGCAGTGGAATTTCCTGCTGATTAACGACTCCGAGGCGCGTCTTCTGTCAGGCGAGAAGAACCTGAAGCGGGCCGCCGCCAGGATTCGCGCCATGGGGCCCAACATCCTGGTCATTAAGCGCGGCGAATACGGTGCGACGCTGTTCCACGAGGACGGCTATTCGAACATCCCGGGCATCCTCCTGGACAATCTGAAAGATCCGACCGGTGCTGGCGACTGCTTTGCCGGCGGCTTCATCGGCTACCTCGCCTCCCTCCGGGTCAGTCTGGATGGCGGCGCAGCCTCAGGGCTGGAACTGGCCCGCGCCGTGGTGTATGGATGCGTAATGGGCAGCTTCTGCTGCGAGGAGTTTGGCCCGGATCGCTTCCGGACGCTCACCCGTGATGAAATCGAAGCCCGCTTCCAAGAGTTCCGCGCGCTCACCGCATTTTGAGCCGCGAGCGGCGCTGCTCCTGATTGCCGCCAGCGCTTTGGCGATCACCTTTGTTGCCTGGCACGGCTGGACGCTGTGGTACGGCGATGCCGAGGCGCACCAGAGCATCGCGCGACGCATCTTCGACAGCCGCACGCCGGGATACGAACAGATCGGTACCGTGTGGCTGCCGCTGCCGCACCTGCTCATGCTGCCCTTTGTGCAGTTCGACGCGCTATACCGCAGCGGTCTCGGCGGAGCTCTGGGTACGGCCATCGGCTACATCTGTGCGGGCCTGTTTCTGTTCCACGGACTCAGACGGCTGTTCGGGCCGGTTCCGGCCTGGGCGGGCCTGCTCGCCTGGACGCTGAACCCGAACCTGCTTTTCCAGCAGAGTATTCCGATGACAGAGCCGGTCTCGCTGTGCTGCGTGCTCGGGCTGTTCTGGGCGCTGGCGCGTCTGCGGGATACACGATCGTGGGTTTCAGCCGCGCTGGCCGGCCTCTTCGCGACGCTCGGGACCATGGCACGCTATGAGGCCTGGGGCCTGTTGCCCATCGGAGCGCTGTGCGTTCTGGCTCTGGCCGGCGAGCGGCGCGTCTGGAAGACGGTGTTGTTTTGCGCGATCGCGGGGCTCTGCCCGCTGTACTGGCTGGCGCACAACCAGATTCTGTTCAGCAACGCTCTCGAGTTTTACAACGGTCCGTACTCCGCCATCGCCATCAACCAACGCTATCTGGACGCCGGCGGGTTCCGCTATCCGGGCGACCACGACTTGCGCAAGGGGTTCCTTTACTACCGCACCGCGGCCGCGCTGTGTCTCGGCGCGCCGCTGTTGTACGCCGGTGTGCTGGGCTCGATCGTGGCCGTCTTCAAACGCGCCTGGTGGGCGGCGCTGCTGTTCTTCACGGTAGCGATCTTCTACGTGCTGAGCCTGTATTCGGGAGGCACGCCCATCTTCGTGCCGGGACTGTTTCCCAATAGCTATTACAACGTCCGCTACGGCCTGAACGCGATGCCGCTGGCGTGCCTGGGGTTGGCCGCGCTGGTGGCGTTGATGCCAGGCAGACTGCAAAAGGCCACCGCCGTTCTGCTTGTGGCTGGAGCGATCAGCCCCTGGCTGCTGTACCCGCGCGGCGATAATATCGCGCTCTACAAAGAGTCCGAAAGGAACTCCGCCGACCGGCGATTCTGGACGGACCAGGTCGCAAAATACTTCAAATGGAACTACCATCGCAGCGACGGCATCTTTATGAGCTTCGGCGATCTCACAGGCATCGTGCGGGAAGCCGGCATTCCGCTGCGCGAGACCCTGCATGAGGGCAACGGCGCGGCGTGGCAGGGCGCGCTCCAGCGTCCCGATATCTCGCTTTTCGAGGAATGGGCGCTGTGTTTCAAAGACGACAATATCTCGAAGGCGCTAGCGGCTCCGATGCCCTCGAAGACGCCCTACGCGCGGGTCTTTGCCGTCGAGTCCCCCGAGGGGAAGGTTGTCGAAATCTGGAAGAGAACACGCAGACCATGAAAATCAACTTCACCAAGGCGCATGGCGCGCTGAACGATTTCCTGCTGACCTGGGCGCGGGAAGCGCCTGCCGAAGAGTTAATCGAAGGCGCCGCGATCGCGATCTGCCATAGATATTCGGGAGCCGGCGCCGACGGCTGGCTGCTGGTCACGCCTCCCGAGGCGGGCCGGCCGGCCACGATACGGCTTCTCAATTCAGACGGCAGCGAACCGGAGATTTCCGGCAACGGCACACGCTGCGCAGCCGCGTTCCTGACGGAGGCAGGCTTGGCAGGCACGGAAATTCCCATCCAGACCGGCGCGGGTCTGAAGCATCTTCGGCTCATCAACCGCGACGGCTTGAGATTTTCTTTTGAGATGAACATGGGTACGCCGCGCATCGCGCAGGGCAACCTGCATTATGCCCTGCCGCTTTCCAGCGGGCCTCGCGGTTGCACGATTCTCGAAGTCGGCAACCCGCAATGCGCGTTCTTCGTGGACGATTTCGAATTCGACTGGAAGGCGCTCGGCGCGGAGGTGGAGAGGCATCCCCACTTCCCGAACCGCACCAACGTCAGTTTCATCAAGGTGCTGGATCGCCATACGCTCGACGTCCGCTTCTTCGAGCGGGGAGCGGGCTTCACGATGAGTTCGGGCACCGGGTCCACCGGTGCGTTCTTCGCCGCCGTTTTGCGCGGACTGATCGATACGGCGGCGACCGTGCAGACTCTCGCGGGGCCGCTTGTGTTCCGCATCGAAGGCGCGAATGTTCTGATGCGCGGGCCAGCGCAGATCGTGGCGCGGGGCGAGTTTTATTTCGAGTCTTAAAGCCGCGTGGGGCCTCCAGGCCCCACAAGTTGGTCCTGAGCGGACTCTGGAGAGCCCGCGCGGTCCTGGAGGACCGCCCCACTCAAAAAGTGCGCACGCCCATGGTCATGATGTCGTCCACGCGCAGCGTCTCTTTCACCACGTAAGGTTCGCCGTACTTGACGCCAATCAGGTTGCCGTAGAAGCGTGCGATGGAGCGGTGCCGGTCGATGATCTCGTCCTTCTTGGGGAAGAGGTTCGCGCCCGTCTCCACCTCCCCGTACTGCGATTCGTAGGCGAACAACGATTCCATCCGCCGGTCGAAATGGGGCGTAATATCCACGACAAACGAGGGCGTCACGTTGGCGTAGAGTGAGGCGTAAATCACCTTCTGCGGGCGATGCGGTTCGGCGTAGTCGTCCATCTTCCTGAGGCCAGACAGAAAGCAGGCTTCGAAGCCGAGTTGCGACGTGACGTAATGGTCGGGGTGGCGCGCCTCCCAATACGGCAGGATCACGACCTTCGGCTTCAGCCGCCGGATGACGCCCATCAGCGTCATACGCAGTGCGATGTTGTTCTCGAGCCGCGCGTCCGGCATACGCAGGTTCTCGCGAAAGACGCAGCGCAGCAGCGCGGCGGCCTTGTGTGATTCTTCGATGCGCAATTCGGGCGTGCCGCGGGTGCCCATGTCTCCGGCCGTCAGGTCGAGCGCGCCGGTCAGATAGCCGGCCTCCGCCATCTTCAGCAGAGTCCCGCCGCAGGTCTGTTCAATATCGTCGGGATGAGCGGCGATGGCCAGAACGTCCAGCGCGGGTACGCTCGAAAGGTCGATGTTGGGTGGGTAGAACATAGGCAAAAGGGGCGCGGGGCTACCACAACAGATCGCGCCGCAGCGCGAAACGGTCGCGGGTCCGCATGAACACGATCAGCATCATTCCGGCGAAAAATCCGCCGATATGGGCGAAGTACGCCACGCCGCCGCGCTGCGTCAACACGTCGGCGATGGAGCCGACCCCGCTGAGAAACTGCAGCCCGATGAAGTAGACCAGCAGGACCCAGGCGGGCAGTTCGAAGCTGAACAAGATGATAAACCAGCCGACGGTCAGGATGCGCGAGTGCGGGAACTTCACCAGGTAGGCGCCCATTACACCGAAGATCGCGCCGCTCGCGCCGATCTGCGGGATACGGCTGTCTGGGTTCACCGCGTACTGGGCCAGCGCCGCCGCGACGCCGCAGAGCAGGTAGAAAAACAGGAATCTCCAGTGCCCCAGGATGTCCTCGATATTGTCGCCGAAGATCCACAGGAAGACCATGTTGGAAATCAGGTGCATCCATCCGCTGTGCAGAAACAGCGACGTCAGGATGGAGAGCAGCGTGAAACGTTCGGGCACGAAGCCGAAGGCAAAAACGAAGTCGTTGGTCGAGAACGGGTCCAGCGTCAATTGAAACAGAAATATGAAGACGTTCACGGCGATCAGCCCGCCGGTGACGATCGGCGTCGTCGTGCTCCGTTGTGAATCGTGAAGGGGAAGCAGCATCGCTTCGGCTCAATGCTCAAGTCCGGTAAGTGGCAAAATCGCCCTGCACGCGCCGTTCGCCGCGCGCCATCAACGCGCGAGCCTGTTGTTCGTCCGCAATTCCACCCCGCGCACCCATGGCCATGCAATTGAGCGCCGCCATGGCGTTGGAAAACTCCAGCGATTCCTGTAGCGTGAAACCGCGCACCACAGAGTAGCAGAACGCTCCGTGAAAGATGTCGCCCGCGCCGGTTGTGTCCAGGCACGATACGACAAAGCCGGGCGAATAGTGAAAACGGCCGTCCATGCGCGCCAGCGCACCGTGGGCGCCAAGCGTCATGGCCGCGCAGCGCATTCCGTATTCCATCTGCAGCCGCGTCAGTGCCTTCAGCGGGTCGGCTTCGCCGGTCCAGCGCTCCGGAAACTCGCTGCTCGTGATCAGGTAGTCCACGTTCGGCAGAACGTCTTCGAAGCCCTTGTAGATCGTATCCACATCCACCGTGACGGGAATGCCGTGGCGATGCGCGATGCGCGCCGCTTCGGCCACCAGCGTGGTGTCGTGGCCGTCGATGTGAAGCAATCCGGCGCACGAGATCATCTCGTCGGAAAGCTCCGAAGGATCCATTTTCAGGCAGTCCGGCCTGCTCCAGAACACGGTCCGTTCGCCGGTGCGCTGGTCGATCAGGATGTAGGCCGACTGGTTGGCGCAGTTCTCGCGGACCCGCACGTGATCCAGGTTGATGCCCGTACCCTGCAGGCTCTCCCATTGAACGCGTCCCCGTTCGTCGTCGCCGAGCGCTCCGATGTACTTGGTGCGGAGTCCCAGCCTGGCGCAGCAGACCATGGCGCTCGCCACCTGTCCGCCCGGACTGGTGATCTCCGCCGTGAAGGGGACTTTCCCGCCGTACGCCGGGAAATGGGGGATAAGAATCATCGTATCGGTCGCGTTCAAACCGACGCCGACGACGTCAAACTGAGCCAACGGGACAGCCTCCTGAAGTTACTCCTCTCCAGAATGGCACGTGGCGCGCGCGCCGTGCGCAGAGCGATCAAAACGGGGATGGGAAACGGCCGCTCAAGGAAGCGCCGAGCCTGCCCCCGTTCTTCCGTTTTGTCCGGAGACAGCCGTCCGCTTCAGGCTGACTCGCGGCCGGCTCCCGGAAAAAAGCTGGAGCGGACGCGCTCACGCTCCCGATCCATCTGCTCATCAGTGGCCCCGAGTTGAAGCAGCATATACTCGCACATCGCCAGGGCCACCTCGCCTTCGCCGGAAAACACCCGGTCCGCTCCAGCCAGTCGCATCCGGGCGGATTCATCGAGGTACGAGGAGCGAGCCAGGACGCGAATCTCCGGGTTGAGCGAGCGGACGATCCGGATCATCTCGGCCGTCTCCGGACCGCCGGGCGCGGTCAGGATCAGAGTAGCCGCCCCGGCCACGCCGGCGCTCTCCAGGATCGCGCGCTGATTGGCGTCTCCGAAAACCGCGTTCACACCCGCGTTGCGCAGGCTGCGCACGGTTTCCAGATTGAGCTCAATCACAGTCGGCACGATCTCCCGCTCCTTGAGCATGCGAGTCACCATTGCTCCGATGGGTCCGTAGCCGATAACGACCGCCCGGGGACGCTTGACCCCGGCGTCTTCGAAGGTGTCCCATCCCGGCACGGATTGTGCGCTGGCGCGATTCAACAGCCGCCAGAGCCGGGGATGGTCGTGCAGCCAGTTCTCGGCGGGCTTGGCCAGTTTGTAGTAGACCGGGTTCAAGCTGATGGAAACGATGGATGCTGTCACCAAAGCCTCGGTGGCCCCCTCGGGGAACACGCCCAGGGGTTTGGCGACGCCGGCCAGAAGGAAAGTGAATTCGCCAATCTGCGCCAATGACACGGCGACGCCGAGAGCCGTGCGCGAGCCGAGGCCCATCGACGACACGAGGGCGAACGCGGCGATGGGTTTGACGAACAGCACGATCGCCAGCGTCGAAAGCGCCAGCACGGGTTGCTGCCTCAACTGACCCGGATCGAAAAGCATCCCGACGGAGACGAAGAAGAGCACCGCAAAGGCGTCGCGCATCGGCATGGCCTCAGAGGCGGCGCGTAAGCCGAATTCGGAGCGCCCCACGACCATGCCGGCCAGAAACGATCCGAGCGCCATTGACGCTCCAAGACCGTAGCCGGCTGCGACGGCGATGCCGAGCGCCAGCACCAGCACACTCAGCGTGAACAGTTCCCGCGAGTGTGTGCGGGCGACGCTTGCCAGGATGCGAGGGATCAGCCGGCCGGCGACCTGGAAGGTGAATGCGATCAGAATCGCGAGTTTCGCCACAGCGGCCAGCAGCGGCCAGGCGATTGCTCCCGGCCCACCGGGCGCACGCCCGAAGACAGCGGGCAGCATCACCAGGATAAGCACGGTGACGAGGTCCTCCACGACCAGCCAGCCGACCGAGATCCGTCCTGTCCTGGTGTGCAATTCGTCGTTGCCCGCCAGGACTCGGGTCAGCACGACGGTGCTAGCCACCGACAACGCGACTCCAAATACTATGGAGCCCGGCCAACTCCACAGGAACAGGCGTCCAACGCAGACTCCGCATGCCGCAGCCGTGGCGCTGGCGCACATCGCTCCGGGAATGGCTATGCGTTTCACGGCGAACAGGTCCTTGGGCTGAAAGTGGAGCCCCACCCCGAACAGGAGCAGGACCACTCCAATTTCCGCGAGCTGCCCGGCCTGCGCCCGGTCGGCGACAAAGCCAGGCGTGTGGGGACCAACCGCAAACCCGGCAACCATATAGCCGACGATCGGCGACAAGCCGAGCCGCAGCGCCCCGTAGCCAAGAATCAGCGCGGCGGTGAGGCCGCCAGCCAGTGTCAGGATGAGGTCGGGATGAGGCATTGTCCTCCGCTGCCGTTCAACAGGAGCCGCCGTTCGGAGCTACGAAGGGCATGACTGATAATCATAGTGCCCCCGGCGCGGAGACTCAAAGCGGCAACCGCGGGCGAGCGCTCAAAAGGGGCGCGGCAGGGAGGAGATCGGGCCTCCATGCGCCGGGATAGACCGGCGTGCAGTGGGGAATTCGAAAGTCCTGCAGGAAGGGAGTAGCGAACCACCCGGCCTCGAATCCTGTGAGGCGGGCAGCGATGGCCGTCCCCAGCCCAACTCGCCGGGGACCAGCCAGCCTTCTCATCCCTGCTTCGGGCAGGCGACAATAGGGGGCATGACCCAAGCAGAACGCCAAGTGGCTATCCAGAAAATCGCGGCGCTCCCGGCGCAACTCGAAGGGTTGATCGCCGGGCGCTCGGACACGGACCTGAACAAGACCTACGGACCGGGCAAGTGGACGGCCCGCCAGGTAATTCACCATCTGGCCGATGCGCACATCCACTCCTTCATCCGCATGCGCTACATCGCAACCACCGACAACCCGACGATCCAGCCCTACGACCAGGACGCGTGGGCGAAGCTGCCGGACGCGTGCACGGGCCCGGTTGAGCCTTCGATCGAGATTCTGAGGGGCGCGCACGCACGCTGGGCGGCCTTCCTGCGAGCGCTCCCCGAGGAGGCCTTCAGCCGGACCGGCTTCCACCCGGAGCGCGGCCCGGTTTCGCTCGATGACCTCGTACGGATCTACGCCGGACACGGCGAGAAGCACCTGGTCCATATCCAGACCGCGATGAATTCGTAGGCTAAAGCGGGGCCGCCGTCCACGGCCGTGCGGGCGCTCCAGCGCCCGCTTGCAAGTTTGGGTTAGTAGGCCCGCGCGGCGCTGGAGCGCCGCTCCACTTGCATGCGTGGAATTGAAAAGGGGCGCGTGCCGGTGCGCCCCTCTTCAACCGCGCAGCATACCGACCAGCGCGTTGACGAAAAGTGCACCGAGGGCGGTCGGAATCATGACCTTCCATCCGATGTTCATCAGCTGGTCGTAGCGGTAGCGCGGGAACGTGCCCCGGAGCCAGATCATAACATACAAAGCGGCAAATAGTTTCAACAGAAACCAGAAGACGGGCACAGCAGACGCATTGAACGCCGGGATCAAGTATGCCGCGGCAATCCCGAAGAAGGCCAGGCCGACGACCACCATAGCAACGGCATAGGCCTTAGTGGGCTGCTTCTTGACCAGGTACAGGCAAAGCGCGCCGGTCGCGGTGAAGACGGCCAGCGGTCCGCCGTAGTCGAGCGGGATGGCCAGCCAGGCAACGTTGGGGAACGGACGCAGCCAGCCTCCCCAAAACACCGTCACGGCCACGCTGCCCACCACGAACATGGCCGTGTACTCCGCGAGGAAGTAAATGGCGTAGCGGAAGCCGCTGTACTCGGTGGAATAACCGGCAACGAGTTCGCTCTCAGCTTCGGGCAGATCGAACGGCGCACGATTGGTCTCGGCGATGGAGCTGATGAAGTACACCATGAACGGCACGAACATGAGGCCGTAGTTTTCAAACGCGAACCAGACGCCGTGCTTAAGCTGAGCTTCGACGATGCCATTCATCGAGAGCGTGCCGGCAGCCATCACACCCGAAATCAGGGCCAGAGATAGAGCCACTTCGTAACTGACCAGTTGCGCGGCGCCGCGCAGACCGCCGAGCAGCGAGTAGTGGCTGTTGGAAGCCCATCCGCCGAGGATGATGCCCAGGACACCGACGCTCGACAAGGCCGAAATCACCACGATGCCGACGTTGACGTCGATCACGTGGAAGGTCCGGCTGAAAGGAATGACGGCCAGACTGGTAGCGGCCGTGAAGAATGAGATCACGGGCGCAAAGCGGAACAGGCCCTTGTTCGACGCGCTGGGGATCAAGTCCTCTTTGAGCAGCAGCTTCACCGCATCGGCGAGAGTCTGCAGCAAACCGTGAGGACCGACACGCATCGGGCCCAGGCGGACCTGCATGTCGGCGAGAACCTTACGTTCCAGCAGGACGGTGTAGGCGACGGCGAGCGGGACCACCGCGATGATGACCAGCGTCATGGTCAGCGGGATAAACCAGGGATTGGAAAGGATGGCGTTCATTCGGTTACCGCCTAGCGGGTGATGCTCCACTGCGCGAAACGCAGCCACGGCTCGGGATAGACGCCGATGACAAGCGTTAGCACACCCGTCACGCCGAGGGCGAACTTCATACCGAGGCTTGCCGTTGGCGCCACGTCGTTCTCCTGTTTCTGGGTGAACATCGCTCGCACCAGCCGGAAGTAGTAATAGATGGCGACCGCTACGTACAGCGCGGCGAAAATGGCCAACACATAGTGGCCGCTTTGCAGCAGGCCGAGGAAGATCAGGTACTTGCCGAGGAAGCCCGCCGTGGGCGGAATGCCGGCGAGAGAAAGCAGGAAGACCAGCATCCACAACGCATGCGCCGGACTCTTCTGCATCAAGCCGGCCAGGTCGTTGATGTCCTCGCCGGCGATGCCCTTGCTCGCCAGCGACGTCAGGACCAGGAAAGCTCCGAGGTTCATGAAGGCGTACACGAGGATGTAGATCATCACGCCCTCCAGGCCAATGGAGTTGCGGGCCACCAGGCCGAGCAGGATGTAACCGGCGTGGTTGATAGAGCTGTAGGCCAGCAGGCGCTTCGTGTTCGTCTGCGTGACAGCCGCGAAGTTGCCGACCGTCATACTGAGCAGCGCCACGCCAATCAGGAGAGGCTCCCACGCGGCGTGCGCCGTGCTCAGCGCCCCCGTCAGCAGCCGGACCAGCAAGGCCAGCGAAGCGGCCTTCGAACCTACCGCCAGGTAGGCGGTCACAACGGTCGGCGCGCCTTCGTAGGCGTCGGGCGTCCACATGTGGAACGGGGCTCCTGAAACCTTGAAGAACAGCCCGACCAGGATCGTGGCTACAGCCAAGAAGAGCAGCGGGTCGAACGGGTCGCGCCCGGCGACGGCGATAGCGATGTCGTTAAGCTTCGTCGAGCCGGAAATGCCGTAAAGAATGGAGAAGCCGTAAGCCAGGAAGCCGCTCGAAAAGCCGCCGAGCAGCAGGTACTTCAGCGCCGCTTCGTTCGACCGCTTGTCCTTGCGCAGGAAGCCGACCAGAACGTAGAACGTGACGGCCATGGTTTCCAGGCCGATGAAGATCGTGACCAGTTCATTGCCGCTGGCCAGGAAGAACATGCCGCACTGGGCGAGCATGATGAGGCCGTAGTACTCGCCGTGATGTTCCTCGCGTACCTCGAAGTAGCGGTAGGAGATCAGGCCGACGATGGTGGTCGTCGCCAGGAAGATCCAGTGGAAATAGAGCGAAAAGCCATCGATCACCAACGAGCCGCCGAAGGCCTGGATCACACCGCCGTGGTCGTTGAGAAACGACTGCTGCCGCCACAGGGCGACTCCGGCGAATGCTTCGCCGATGAGCAAAAACCACACGAGCAGGCGCCGCTGGCGAGGCTCGGGAAAGACCCAGAAATCGAACAGCAGCGTCGCGCAGGCGAACAGTGCCAGCAGGATCACGGGCAACAACACAAAGTGATCGGTGGAGCTGTAGTAAACGCTCATCGAACGCGCGCCTCCGCCGCAACCGATGGAACCGGCGGTACCGGTTGGACCGTATGAGCCGGACCCGCTGCCAGCGGCATGTTGGCCGACTGGTGGACCCGGTGAACGATCTGTGCCACGGGTTTTTCAAGAATGTCGAAATAAGGCTTCGGGTAGATGCCGATGCTCAAAGCCCAGAGGATCAGCGGCACGAAGATGGCCCACTCGCGCCAGTTGAGATCTGCCAGACCGCGATTCTTCTCGTTGGTGACCTCGCCCAGCATCGTGCGCTGGTAAAGCCACAACAGGTACGCCGCGCCGAAGATGATGCCCAGCACTGCGAACGCCGCCCAGATCTTATTGGCCTCGAAGGCGCCTTGCAGAATCGTGAACTCGCCGACGAAGCCGTTCAGCATCGGCAGCCCCGCGCTCGACAACATGGCGATCGCAAAGACGACGGCGTAGTTCGGCATGACATGCGCGAGCCCGCCGTACTCCTTGATCTCGCGCGTATGCCTGCGCTCGTAGATGACGCCCACCACAAGGAAGAGCATGCCGGTGGAGATGCCGTGGTTGATCTGCTGGATGATCGAGCCGCTGATCCCGTTCTGGTTCAACGCGAAAATACCTAACGTGCAGAAGCCCAGGTGGCTGACCGAGGAATACGCCACGAGTTTCTTCCAGTCCTTCTGCACCAGACTGACGAACGCTCCGTAGAGAATGCCGATCAACGAGAGGACCGCGAGGATCGTCACGATGGTTCTGTCGGACGATGCATTTGGCAGCAGCGGCAGAGAGAAGCGGATGAAGCCGTAAGTTCCCATCTTCAGCAACACGGCCGCGAGGATTACCGAACCGGCCGTGGGCGCCTCCGTGTGCGCGTCGGGCAGCCAGGTGTGGAACGGGAACATCGGAACCTTAATGGCGAAGCCGATGAAAAAAGCCCAGAAAACCCACTGTTGCAGACCCAGCGGCATGTTCAGCTTCATCAGTTCCGAGATCTCAAACGTGTAATGGCCGAACTGCTGCGCGTACTGGAAGTACAGCGTCAGTATGCCGAGCAGCATCAGCACGCCGCCGGCCAGAGTGTAGAGGAAGAACTTGATGGCCGCATAGAGCTTTCGCGGCCCGCCCCAGATGCCGATGATGAAGTACATCGGCACGAGCACCAGTTCCCAGAAGGTGTAGAACAGCAGAAAATCGAGCGAAATAAATACGCCGATCATGCCTACCTGCTGGAGCAGGAACATGGCGTAGTATTCCTTCTCACGATCCTTGATCGATGTCCAGGAACTGAAAATGGCGATCAGCCCCATCACGGTGGTCAGCATCACCATCAGGAGCGAAATGCCGTCAATGCCAATCAGGTATTGAACGCCGAGCGACGGAATCCAGTCGGCCCGCTCCACAAATTGATAGCCATCCTTGGCCTTGTCGAAGCTGAGCAGCAGGGGAATGGAAACCAGAAAGCCCGCGGCGGCGGCGATGTTGGCCCACAGGCGGATCAGAAACTTGTTCTGTCCCGGGATGAGCAGCAACACGAGCAGCCCGGCCAGCGGTGTAAAGAGAACGATGGAGAGTATGTGCGACTGCATGTTTTAGCGCACCCAGTAGTAACCGAAAATCGCCAGCAAGCCGAGCACGAAGACCAGCGCATAGCTTTGCAGGAGCCCGGTCTGCAAAAAGCGGACCGGGAAGGAAAGAGCGCGAACCGTGAAAGCGCTCAGATTCACGAGCCCGTCGACGATCCAGGTGTCCCACCACATGGAAACCGTCGACACGAAGCGCGTGGCCCACGCTGTGCCGTTCACGCCGCCGTCGACGACTTCGCTGTCAAATTTGGCGAAGAGTCCGCCGCCGCCGAGCGAGAGACCGCGGATAAACAGAATGTCGTAAAGCTCATCCACGTACCACTTGTTCAGCAGCACCGGATAGAGCACGCCGCCGCTGGGCCGTTGATCCCGGCGTAGTTTCAGGTACATGTAATAGGCGACCATAATGCCGCCCACGGCGATGAGAACGGAGAAGCCCATCATCAGCCACTCGATGGCATGATCGGAATGTTCGGCGCCTTCGCCCGCCAGCGCTTTCAAGGGCTCGAAGGCCGGCTCAAGCCAGCCCTCAAAGCCGCGGAAGAATTCAGGCAACCCGAAAATCTTCGGAGTCCCCAACCAGCCCACCAACGCGCTGCCCGCGGCCAGCACCATCAGCGGAATGGTCATCGTCCTGGGCGACTCGTGCAGATGATGCTTCGTCTTCTCGTCCATGCGCCCTTCGCCGTAGAAGGTGAGGAACATCAGACGCCACATATAAAAGGCGGTCATCGCAGCCGTAACGAGTCCGACAACGGTGAAGAAGTTCGAACCGAGCGGCGAGGCGTGCGTCTGCCAGATGATTTCGTCCTTCGAGAAGAAGCCCGCGAAGAACGGGATGCCGGTGATAGCCAGCGAGGCGATGAACATCGTGCGGAACGTGGTGGGGATCTTGTCCTTCAGCCCGCCCATTTTGTTCATGTCCTGCTCGCCGCCCATGGCGTGAATCGCGGAGCCCGCGCCAAGGAAGAGCAGGGCCTTGAAGAAGGCGTGCGTGAAGAGATGGAAAATGGCAACCCAGTAGGCGCCGACGCCCGCGGCCACGAACATATAACCAAGCTGGCTCACCGTCGAGTAGGCCAGCACCTTCTTGATGTCGGTCTGCACCAGGGCGATGGACGCTGCAAAAATCGAAGTCGCCGCGCCGACGCCGGCCACGATGAACGAAGTCTCCGGAGTCAACTGGAAGAGCACATTCGAGCGCGCCACCATATAGACGCCCGCGGTAACCATCGTCGCCGCATGGATCAACGCCGAGACTGGCGTCGGGCCTTCCATTGCGTCGGGCAGCCATACGTACAACGGGATCTGCGCCGACTTGCCGAGGGCTCCGACGAAAAGCAGCAGCGCCGTCAGACTGAGCAGCCCGAAATTGTGCTCCACGCCGAATCGGGCCGACCGCAGCGCTTCGTTTACGTCGGTGAAACGCAGCGAATCGGTGATCTGGTACAGGAAGAACATCCCGAGGATGAAGCCGGCATCGCCGATCCGGTTGACGATGAAAGCCTTCTTACCCGCGTCGCCCGCCGATTTCCGGTTGAAGTAGAAGCCGATCAGCAGGTAGCTGCAGAGTCCCACACCCTCCCAGCCCACGAACAGCAGCGGGTAACTGCTGCCGAGGACCAGGGTGAGCATGAAGAAGACGAACAGGTTCATGTATCCGAAGAAGCGGTAGTAACCGCCCTCGTGCCCCATGTAACCGATCGAGTAGACGTGGATCAGGAACCCGACGCCGGTGACCACCAGGATCATCACGGAACTGAGCGGATCGAGCAGGTAGGCGATGTCCACCTTCATCAGGGGCAGCCAGGGGAACAGCGTCACCACATGAATCTTATGGGCCAGGCCGGCCAGTTGGACGACCGCGCCAATCGAGAGAAGCAGCGAGACCCCGACTGCGCCTGGACAGATAATGCTGATCGCGGAATTCGGCAGGCGCCGGCCGAACAAGAGCATCACGGCTGCTCCGATGAGCGGTACCAGGGGGATCAGCCAGATCAGGTCTAAAAAGTTCATCAACTTTCCTCAGTGCTTAACGGCCTGCGGCCAATCTCACCATTTCAAAATATCGATCTCGTCGATCAGCACCGTCTCTTTGTTCCGGAATAAGGCGATGAGAATGCCCAGTCCGACGGCCGCCTCGGCGACCGCGACGGTGATCACGAAAATTGCGAAGACCTGCCCGTTCAGCGTCTTCAGGTGCTCGCTGAAGGCGATCAGGTTGATGTTCACCGCGTTCAAAATCAGTTCGATCGACATCATGATGACGACCGCATTGCGGCGCAGCAGGACGCCGAGGGTGCCGATCAGCAGAAGCGCGGCGCTCAACACCAGGTAATGCGTGGTTGTGATGGGGTGCAGCATCGTTTCTTCTCGTCTCCTGGGCCGCCTCCGGGCCTAGTCAGCCCTCTTTTTGGCCATCACCACGCTGCCGACGATAGCCACCAGCAGCAGCAGCGAAGCCACTTCGAACGGGACTAGGTACTCGTGGAAGAGCAGATCGGAAAGCCGCTCAATGTTGCCGCCCGCTTCCGCCACCCCGGGCGCCGGCAGCGCCAGCGTATCGCGGCCCCGCGTGAGGAAGCCGACGAACAACCCGCCCGTGCCGATCACCGCGAGCAGCGGAACCAGCCAGTGGCGCTGGTAGCGCGCCTGCTTCGCCGTCTGATCCAGGTTGACCAGCATGATGACGAACAGAAACAGCACGGTGATTCCACCGATGTAGAGCACGATCTGCACGGCGAAAAGAAACTCGGCTTTCTGCAAGAGGAACAGGCCGGCAACGCCGGCCAGCGACGTGATGAGCGCGATGGCGCAGTGTACGGCATTGCGGAGCGAAACGGTCAGAATCGCTCCCACAAGCGTCAACAGCGCGAAGCTATAGAAAAGAACAGTGTCCAGCATGGGCGGTCGTCCAGCAAACTTCAACCGGTCGTCGTCCCGGCTTGAAGCTAGGGGCGACTCTCACGAATCTGCGCCTAGTACTTGTACTTGGCTGGCTTCGGGCCTTCCTCCAACGCCTGGCGGTCCCAGATGGCGCCCTCCCGCGAATAATTGGCCAGCTCGAAATCCTGAGTCAGTTCCAGGCAATCCACGGGGCACGCATCTTCACATAATCCACAGAACATGCAGCGCGAAGTGTCGTAGGTAAACGTCACCATCTCCTTGCGCTTGGTCTGCGCGTTGCGCTCCCAGCCCACAACGATCAGGTTTTCGGGGCACGCCAGAGCGCAAAGGTCGCAAGCGATGCAAAGAGTCTCCCCGTTCTCGGGGTTGATATTCAGCCGTGGCGCTCCGCGATAACGCTCGCCAATCTTGGGCCTCGCGGACGGATACTGCTCGGTCACCATCTTCTTGGGATTCTGGCTCCGGAACGTGACCCACAGGCCTTCGAGAAGGTCCGCGAGAAAGATTTTTCTTAGCAGTTTCTTCATCGGAACACTCCCCTTTCCCGCCTTTTCGGCGTTAGCGGTCAACCTCCCCAAGCACAATATCGGTAGTACCGATAATTGCCACCAGATCCGCGACAAGGCAGCCTCTCGTCATCTTCGCGAGGGCTTGCAGATTCACAAACGATGGAGGCCGCACACGCAAGCGATAGGGCTGTGTCGAGCCGTCGCTCACGATGTAGTAGCCGAGTTCGCCCTTCGGCGCTTCGATCGAAACGTAAACGTCGCCCACGGGCGGCTTGATCACCTTCGGCACTTTCGCCATGATCGGCCCTTCCGGAAGTCCGGCCACGGCCTGGCGGATGATGCGCACCGACTGCCGCATCTCCTCCATGCGAACCATGTACCGGTCGAAGTTGTCGCCAAAGTCGCCCGTCGGAATTTCGAAGTCGTATTTTTCGTAACCGCTATAGGGCTGGGCCTTGCGCAGGTCCCATTTCTCGCCGGCGGCGCGCAGCATCGGACCGGTGACGCCGTATGCCTTACAGTCGTCGATGTTCAGGATACCTACGCCGCGCAGACGCTCCACCCAGATCCGGTTGCCCGTCAGCAGTTCTTCGTATTCGTCGGCCTTTGGCAGGAAAAGGTCGCAGAAGTCGAGGCACTCCTTCTCGAAGCCCTCGTAGGTCTCATACTGCAATCCGCCGATGCGAAAGGCATGCGTGGTCAGACGCGCGCCGCAATACTTCTCGAAGATATTGAGAATGTATTCGCGTTCGCGGAAGCAGTAGAACAAAGGCGTGATGGCGCCAATGTCGAGAGCATGCGTCCCCAGCCACACCAGGTGGCTGGCAATGCGGTTCAGTTCGGTGAGAATGACTCGCACCGCCTGCGCACGCGGCGCCGCTTCCACGCCGAGCAGCTTCTCCACGGCCAGGCAATAGCCCAGCCCGTTGGAAACCGAGGCGACGTAATCCATGCGGTCCACGTAAGGTGCGAACTGCGTGTAGGTGCGATTTTCGCCGATCTTTTCCACGCCGCGGTGCAGGTAGCCGATCACGCAATCGGTCCCCATGACCTTCTCGCCGTCGAGTTTGACGATTACGCGCAGCACGCCGTGCGTGGAGGGATGCTGCGGCCCCATGTTCAGGACGAGTTCGGTTGAATCGAGGTAGGTTTCGGCCATGCCTATTGCCCGCTTTCGATCCCCAGGTTCTCCTGAACCCAGCGGTTGTCCATATTCAGAATCCCATAGTCCTTGCGCAACGGGTGGCCTGTCCACTCGTCGGGCATCAGAATGCGGCGCAGATCGGGATGGCCTTCAAACTGCACGCCGAACATGTCGAAAGCTTCGCGTTCCAGCCAGTTGGCCGTCGCGTAGACATCGACGGCACTCTGCGGCTTCTGGTCTTCCTTGACGCGTATCTTCATCCGGATGCGCTCGTTGCGGGCAAAGCTATAGATCACATAAATGACGTCGAACGCCTCATCCCGCTTGGGCCAGTGGACTGCCGTGACGTCGACCAGATAGTCAAAACCGTGGACATCCCGCAGGGCCTCAAGCACATCGTGCGCCGCCCCGGCCTGCGCCACGAAGGAGGGCTGTCCCTGGTAAGTAATGAACTCACCCACCTGCTCGCCGAACCCCTCTTTCAACGCACTCGGAAGATCGCCTTCCCAATCGGGCGGAGGCGGCGGAGGCGCGGGCGGCTTAGGGGCTGGCTTGGGTGGGGCTGCTGGCTTTGGCGCCGCGGCGACGGGAGGCGTTGGCGGTGCAGCCGCTGGGGCCGCGTCGGTGCCCGGCTGATTCGCTTCATTCGGCGCGGGGCTCGCGCCCTGCACGCCTTCGGGCTTTTGTTCCTCAGGCATCACGGAATCCAAACTGAAGATTCAGGGTTATCACAGGCGGAGAATCGGCGTCAATTGTCCGATGACTACAAACCAGACCGCGAAGTCTTATATTAACAACGGAATCACCCCGCCAGCAAATTAAGCTTCCGCAATTCGCCGGCCGTGGGTCCCGCCAGATCGAGCGACAGACTAGCCGCCAGGCGTCGAAGATCTTCGGGCTCATCGACATCCGCC
>Ga0315272_10000100_pt1 | contig 36478 bp, 45 predicted proteins | sample C3_middle_MG_FD_203918 | JGI IMG/M metagenome (GOLD analysis project Ga0315272, IMG submission 203918) | Sediment microbial communities from Yellowstone Lake, YNP, Wyoming, USA - C3_middle | ecosystem: Environmental > Aquatic > Freshwater > Lake > Sediment | place: USA: Wyoming | collected...
GCGGTTAACGTCGCATTGGCCGTCGGCGCGTCGCCCATCATGGCGTATGCCAGAGAGGAGGCGGATTCGCTGGGCTATGCGAGTCTCGACGTGGTTGAGAAGTTGGCTTGGGAGTACGGCGGTGGTGACGAGGCCGAGGGACTACGTCTCGGACGGCAGAAGGCACGGCGTGGTCAACAACGGCACGCCGTTGCTCAGGTACATAACCAGCGCAGGCCGCATGGCCAGCTCTGTGACCGCCAGCTTCATGGCTGTGAATAGAGATTTCTTGGCGGCGTCTGTAGAGGGTCTAGTCACTTTTGAGATAGTTGCGGAGAAGAAGGCGTCGGGCTCCGCCGCTTTGAAGGTGCACCTAATCGACTAGCTTTACAACATGAAGCCGGAAGACTACGGACTCGCGAGGGTTGAGCTAGGCGGGTCAGCCTCTCGCGGGGCGTTGGCTTAGGAGTCTCGGCATGTAGAGCGGCCTCGTCGGGTAGCCCTTGACCTCCTCTTTTATTTTCTTGATGAGCTCCTCCGGCGTCGTTTTGTATTGTCCTCCGCCTCTCTCTCTGACAGAGAGCGTGCCCTCTGCCACCTCCTTTGCGCCTACAATGCATATATACGGTACCCACGCTGTCTCGGCGTCTCGGATCCTTTTATTCAACGTCTCGTCTCTGTCGTCTACATCTACGCGTATGCCCTCCGCCTCGAACTTGTCGGCGACCTCCAGGGCGTATTTGAGGTTCTCCGAGGTGATGGGTATTATGCGGACTTGTACCGGCGAGAGCCAGGTGGGGAGGCGAGGAACTTTGCCTGCCCTCTCCGCCTTAGCCGCCGTGTCGAAGACAGCGTATAGATACCTCTCGACGCTTCCTAAAATCGCAGTGTGGATGATCACTGGGTGTCTTGCCTGGTTGTTTTCATCTACGTACTTTATGCCGAAGCGCTGGGCGTTGCCGACGTCTATCTGGAAGGTGGCTATCTCCCTAGGCCTTCCCAGTTCGTCGATTATGTGGAACTCTACGTTGAGGACCCAGTAGTACTTCTGCCCCGGCAGGACCCGCACCAATATGGGCTTACCCTCCCTCCTGGCCAGCTCCGTCAAGTACCACTTGTGGCTTTTGTAGAAGTCCTCCGTGACGTTGTACAACGAGACGTAGGTACGTCCCAGCTTCCCGATCTCCTGGAAGATGACGTCGTGGAGTTTGTAGGTGACTTGAATAGCCTCCTGGAGATCTTTTGTAAATATGTGGAGGTCGGGCATGTAAAACCTCCTGAGTCTAAAGAGAAGCACAGTCTCGCCTGGCTGTTCGTAGCGGTATGAGTCCGCGATTTCAATCATGCCGAAGGGCAGATTTCTATAGCTTATCACCCAGTCCTTAACCATTGCGAACTGTTGGAAACATGCGGCGTAGCGGAGGATAAGGTCTGCGTCCGACTCGACTAGGTATAGCCTCTCGCCGAAGAGCTTCGCATGGGTCTCTATGGCCGGCTCCGCCAGCTTAAACATGTTGGTGCCTCTTATCTTGAAGATAGGCATCCCCAGGGACTTAGCCACCATGTAGGCGTAGTCCTCCACAAGCTCCATCATCACGGTGGCCTCAGGCGCGTAGCGCATATGGCCGACGTCAGACATAGGCTCCCACTCGAAGCCGTACTTCCGGAGATATTCGAGATACCTAGGCTCGGCGCCGCCCTCCAGCTCCTTCTTAAACACCTCCTTCTCCACCAACGTTTTCAAATCCTCGTAGCCACCGTAGTCGAACTTAGCCGGGTCGTGCTCCTCCCCCGCCGGCGTAAGCACTACGTAGAAGTCGCGCCTCTCCTCAGTCTTTTTCTCGGCTTTGGTCTTCTCTGGTTTGAAGCTTCTGCTGAGCTCCGAAAGGGGATGTCCCAGACACTTGAGTTCAAACGCCTTGTAGTACCCAAAGGGCGCCTTATACACCTCGCCGTCGTATTCGGACTTTACAACTTCGTGGAGCTTGTTTAAGATCTCCCTAGCAGTGTAGGGTCTGGCTAGCTCCGCGGAAAGGTGGGCGTAGGGATATATTACTATGGAGCTTGCCTTAACTTTTTTAGCGATTTCAACCACGTCGCGCGCCACCTGGCGTAGGAAGTCTTCGTCGGCAGTGTCGCCTCTTTCTACAGAGACAAACGCCACCAAGGCGTTCTCGGCACGGCCGGAGGTCGGCTCGTCTCTGACGTCGAGCGCAGGGTCTCTCACTTCCCAACTAAACCGCTCTGCGTGTATGTATAAAACACGCATATCCCGCCACCCCTCCCTCTTTATATCTATTATTCTACGTAGATGCCGTTTCTTCTCAACCGCTTTAAAATACCCTCAGAATCCTCTGGATACAGATATGCATACTTTTTAATCTTATCATAATTAAGCTTTATATCATATTCAAGTACGAGTCTAGCAACTTCGTTTATAAAATCTTCAGCTTCTTTCGTCGCTATCTTAGCCTTAAGTACCAGAAGCTCTTCAAGACCTATAGCCTTTGTCTTTACGCCATTTAGATTAATTTCCTTGAGGTCTGAGAAGAGCTCAAGAGGAATATATATGTCGAGGATATTCTCTAACAAGTCGACTCTAACGGTGTCTCCGCCAACTATTAACTCGTAATATATTGTGCCGTGGTCCGAGGTCCCCATGTCCCAATCGTTCTCCTTAGCTATTTCCTCAAAAAGCTCGTTATCGAGCACAGTCGACTTGTTGAGAATAAAAAGATCGATATCCCTGGGGTCGTATTTGATGTTGTAGACCAGCGGGAGAATCGCACTGCCGACGAGGACGTGCTCAACTCCTCTTTTCTCCAGCTCCTCTACAACCCGCTTCAAGGCGTGTCGATACTTATCAGATTGCATGTCTCTGACATGGGTCGTCTTAATAACAGTTAAGGGCTCTATCTACATAGAATATATATATCTATATTGTGAGTCTATCCAGTAATACTTATTAATCCCCATTTAACCATAGTACATGCTACTTAATGATATAATAGAGCATTTAATCAACATAAATAAATGTCTTGAAAAAGGTAAAACATTGCTTATACGTATAGATATAAATTCTCCCATTGTAAATGGAAAAATTGTTGATGACTTTAGAATAAGGGCCCATGCCTTTACGCTACGTCTAGTCTCAGACTCAGGCGCCCGAGCAGTCGTCCTCGCACACCAAGGAAGACCTGGACAGGACGACTTCACGTCGCTGGAACTACATAAACCCTATCTTGAGAAGTATCTAGATAGGCCTATTAAGTTTGTTGACGATGTGATAGGTCCCGAAGCCAGGAGACAGATAAAAGAGCTACGCGATGGGGAGATACTTCTATTAGAAAACGTGAGGATGCTATCTGAGGAAGTTATAGAAAGAATTCCAGAGGCACAAGCAGAGACGTTTCTAGTCCGTAAACTATCGCCTCTCGGGGACTACTTCGTCTTTGATGGGTTTGCGGTGGCGCATCGGTCTCAGCCCAGTGTCGTGGGGTTCCCTCTGGTGATGCCGTCGTGCATGGGGCCCGTCTTTGAGAGGGAGCTTCGGGCTTTAAGCACCGTATTTGAGAAACGAGGTAGAGGCGTCACTCTTGTGGCGGGAGGCGCTAAGATACCCGACACCTTAAAGGCCGTGGAGCAACTTTTGAAAAACGGCCTCGTGGAGAGAGTTGCAGTAGGCGGCTTGGTAGGTTTCGTCTTTGCTCTAGCCAAATACGGCATCGTAAACGCCCCGTTGAAACGTGAAGTTGAGAGAGGCGGCTATCTGCCCTACATCGAAAGGGCGCGGCAGACGCTTAACAAATACGGGACTCAGATCTACACGCCCATAGACTTTGCCGTGGATCAAAACGGCAGAATCGACGTGGATATATATTCGCTCACACAAGTGCCGCTTGACATCGGGAGGTCCACAGTCCTACAGTTAAAAGAAATAATTGAAGAAAGCGAGATTGTGATATTTAGCGGGCCCATGGGGTACATAGAAGACGACAGGTTCGCCGTGGGCACCACGGAGCTGCTCAAGGCGGCCGCCAACAAGCGGCTTATACTCGGCGGCGGCCACACAATACTCGCAGCTGAGAAGGCCGGCGTTCTTGAGAAGGCCTACCACGTGTCCACAGGCGGACGCGCCTTTATCCAGACGATTGGAGGCGAGGAAATGCCTGCAGTAAAAGTATTATTAACATCTGCGAAAAAGTTCTGGACATGATTAGAGTAGGCATAGTGGGCTACGGGACAATCGGCAAACGCATAGCGGACGCCATCGCGGCTCAAGACGATATGAAAATAGTCGGCGTGCTGAAGACGTCGCCCGATTACGAGGCGAAGGTGGCTGTAGGGCGCGGCTTCGCGCTTTACACTCTGCCAGATCGGGTAGACAAGTTCAAGAAGGCTGGTATAGAGCCGGCTGGCGTCATCGAGGATTTGATAAAGGCTTCTGACATAATCATCGACGCGACGCCGGAAGACGTCGGCCGCGAGAATAAGGAGAAGTACTACCAGCGGTTTGACAAACCTGTTATTTTCCAAGGCGGCGAGGACGCCGACGTAGCCGAGGTGAGTTTCAACGCGCTTGCCAACTACGAAGAGGCGCGGGGGAGACGGTACGTGCGGGTCGTCAGTTGCAACACCACAGGCATTACGAGGGTCTTGTCGGCGCTTATGCTAAACGGCGTGGGGGTTAGAAAGGCCAGAGTATTCATCGCCAGAAGAGGCGCAGATCCCAAGGAGCATAAGAAGGGGCCCATCAACGACGTAGTGCCCAATCCGGCCACTGTGCCTAGCCACCACGGCCCCGACGTGCAGACAGTTCTCAAAAACGTGGACATTGTAACGATGGCTGTGGCGGTGCCAGTCACAATTATGCACATGCACATGGCCTACCTCGAGCTGGATTCTACGTATTCTAGAGACGCCGTGCTTGAGGCGTTTGCGAAGACTCCGCGCATATTCCTTGCAGACGTCGGCCTCGGCTTCCAGAGCCTTGCGCAGATAATTGAATACGCCAGAGACTTGGGGAGGCCTAGGGCGGATTTCCCTGAGGTAGCCCTCTTTAGAGACTCGGTGACCGTAAGGGGCAACGAGCTCTACTTGATGTATGGCGTACATCAGGAAAGCATAGTGGTGCCGGAGAACGTAGATGCAGTACGTGCAATCTTTGGGACGTTGCCTAAGTGGAATTCCATAGAGAAAACAGACAGAACGCTTAAGTTATTCACGGAGGGCAAGGTCTATGCGAGATGAACCCTTCTACGAATTAGCGTATAAGTTTAGGCGTATATTAGTACCTATATCTCTAATGAATCCAGCTAGGCTCAAGGAGTTGTTGAACGTCGCCGCGGACTTCGGCGAGAGGTACGGCGCCGAGATAGTTTTCCTCTACGTGGCCTCTAGCGAAAACGATCCCGTAGCTGAGCAGTTGCAGAAGACCGTGGAGGACTATATGGGCAAGAAAGGCATTAAACACACCTTCAAAGTGCGGAGACTCGGCGAGGGGGAGACTGTGGCTTCTGAAATAGTTAAAGAATTGTCAGAGAACAACTACGACATGGTTATCCTCATGTCGAGAGGCTACTACGGCGCCTCCGCTTTGCTTTACAACAGCACATCGATAGCCGTGGCTCTTGCGGCTAACACATCTGTGCTTATCCTGCGCTAGTGCTCGTCGGGGCCGCGGTTTCTCCCTACCAACACTTCGGCTTTTGCAACTGCGACCTTCCCGACGAGCCGGGCGCCTATCACCTGCTCTTCTACGAAGAGGACCTGGACCTGGCCAAGAGAATAGGTCTAGACATTTTCAGGACTGGCATAGAGTGGGCGTTGATAGAGCCGGCAGAGGGCCGCATAGATAAAGAAGCCGTCAGGCTCTTCCGTACGTACCTCTCGTCAATACGGGAGAGGGGGCTCGGGACTTGGATTACTCTTCACCACTTTACAAATCCGAGGTGGGTGTGGAGGTACGGCGGGTGGGAATCTAAAGAAGTGGGTCGGCGTTTTCTTGCCTATGTGGAGCACGTGGTTAGGGAGCTGGGCGACTTGATCGACGTAGCGCTTATCTTCAACGAGCCGAACATGTATACGTATCTGGCGTATATAAGAGGCGACTTGCCTCCCTACGGGTTTCTAGCGCTTAAACACATGAGAAGGGCATCGCAGGCCATAGAGGAGGTGATCATGGAGGCAAGAGACGTGTTGAAGAAGTACGGCATAAAGGCGTCGTTTACATACTCATTTACAAAACTTGAGGCAAAGAATCCGGTGTTTACGCCGGTGACGTATCTTCTCAATAGGCAAGTTATGAAGTATATGGACATGTTTAAAGAGATGGACTATACCTCTGTAAATTTCTACGTGGTAGGAAGGTATGAGGACTTTACACTTAGGTTTATACTTAGGCCACGGAGTTTGACAGAGATTAAGGCGCCTACTCCGCTTGCGGTGACCGAGTTCGGAATAGCCACTAGAGACGGAGAGCTACGGTATAGGTACCTATGCGCCATGGCCTCGGTGCTGAAGGAGGTCAACGCCGCCGTGGCCATCTGGTGGAGCTTTCTACACGGCTACGAGTGGGGGCTGGGCTACCAGCCCTTCTTCGCCTTGGTAGACGTGGTGGGGACCAAGAGAGTCCCCACCCCACTTGCCGAAGTTTTTAGAGCTACTCTAGAGAATCCTCCCCCCTGTGCTCTGGAGGAGGTCGACCTCGGTCTCGAGTGGCGCATCTCCCTACCGCTCGGCAGAGACGACAAACGCGCCGGAACAAGTGGTTGAGGCTACGGCGCGTTAGTAAGAGTATGACTACAAGATCGCCACTAAAAGCCGCCCCACCTCATACAGAGGCGGCGGAACGCCAATTTACAATCGGAAGCGAAGTCGCGTCAAAAAGCTCATCCATCGGATTGAGACTGCCGGGTGGGGTCTGGATCAGTCCGACTTGAGTCGTCAGACGCCTGGGGCGGCCTGTGCCGCGTTGAAGAGGACGAGAGGCGCCCTAACCCATCGCCTTCCTCGAGAAGGCCTTCAGCCTCTGGAGGGACGGCGGGAGACGCAGAAGAGGGGTGCCGGGTGGCGTTGGTCTCTATGAAGTCATCCAGCGAGGGGGAGGCGCCGTAGGGCGTCTCAAGCACTCGCTTGATTATAACATGTCGTTTCTCGTCGATTTCCCACGACTTGTAGTTGAGCAACGCGTTTAGCGGCGTTCCATATTTCTTGAGAAGCTCTTCGGCGCGTCTAGGGCCTATGCCTGGCAGAGAGGCAAGCAATGCGATCTGCAAGGTCTTTATGTCTGTCTTTTTCTTGACGGAGGGTGTCTTGATGCCCCCTTTAGTCTCTCTCTTGGCGGCTAGACACAGAAGAACGCCGGTCTGCGTCTTGTCTTCTGTATACACAACGCCTATGTCCATGCTGTGGAGGACCAGCTGTGCGCCTAAGACGGCATTTGGCGAAATCTTCCTATGCTTGAGCTCTCTCCATAAGTCGCCCTCCACCACTATCGCGGGCTTTAGATCAACCCCCCGGAGACGCATGGCTTGGTCGAAGAGCCGTCCATCGATTATGGAGTTTATGAAGTCGTTTACGCTCTTCCTCTCGAAGACAAATCTGCCTGCTACGTAGTCGCCCACTTCGAGCTTGGTCTTTACGACGCCGCAACCGGACTCCTTAATGTGTCGTATTACCTCCTCTGCGTGTTCTCTTGTATCGACGAGAACTACTGGGCTACGCACTACTGAAGGGTCTCGTGTTTGGCCTTCCACTCTGTGACGTCTTCTTTCTTCCCGATGACGACCCAAGCTATTGTCTTTGAAAGAGGCCTAGTCTCCGCGATGATGACTTTGTCGCCGGGCTTCACCTCTATACACTCGGGCACCCTCACCCTTATCCTTCTGCGGCGGCGCTCGTAGCGGTTGTATTTGGGTATGTAGTGAACCCACTCGTGGGTTACCACGGCGGCTTTATGCATCCTGACCTTCTCCACCGTGACCTCCAACAGCTTTAGACGTATCTTCAAGTGGCCGTGCCACGGACAGAGGGGGTCGTCGCACACAGCGGCAGGAGGCAGAATGTAGGGGATGCCGATGTTTCTTACGCGCACCTTCTTGCCCTGGGGCAGAGTGACGACGTCGCCGACTTTAGGCCTCGTCTGAAGTTTTATCACTGTCATACTACTTCGCAGCTATGTGTAGTGACGATCTTGTCGCCTTCAGTCCAGGTTCGCCGTGTTGCACAATCTTTGTAGTGAGGGCAAATTCGCCGAGGTAGTGTCCTATGTGCCAAGGCGAGATGAAGACAGGTATGTACGTAATCCCGTTGTAGACATGAATTGTAAGGCCCACCATCTCGGGCAGTATTATCATGTCTCTGCTATGTGTCTTAATTGTGACCTTCTTTCCCTGGGCCGCCAGACGTTTCGCCTTCCTAATCTTCTCCAGCAGTTTTCTATGTTCAGGCTTAAGGCCGCGCTTCAAACTCCTCCTCTGGCGCGCCGGGAGGAGTTTGATAAACTCATCCATAGACATGTTAAGTAACTCCTCCAAGGTCTTTCCCCTATACCTAAAGGTGCCCCACTCCTCTGGCGGAATGACAGCAGGCGTAATCCACCCCTGTTTCCCCTTCTGCGCCTCCTGCTCTTTTGAAGACATTGATGCGGCTTATTGACACAGTTTATAAGCTTTATCTAGCACAACGCGGCCGTCACGGCGCGGTGCACAGAGACGAGCTGGAAGACGACGGCTGGGTGTCGGCTGGGGGAGGTCGGGGAGACGGCCGAAGAGACGTGGGCGTTTCAACTGAAAGCGCCGAGAGGGGTCGGTCGCAAGAGACAGCCAGTGCTGGAGGCCTTAGCTGAAGGAAAAAAGGAGTTTATTGACATAATGTGCGGTCCTTCTCTGTGTGCGTGTTCGACCAGGAGTCTATACGCCAAGTCTATACGACCAATCTCTTAAGTCGGCGTGCCCTTTTGTCGAGGGGAACAGGCTTCCCGCCGGCGTATACGTTTCCGCCCGCCGCCTCTGCGCGGACCTCCAGCTCCGGCGCCTTGACCGAGAACTCCACGGCGAAGTCGGGGCTAAACGTTGCCTCGCCCCACGGACGCTTTACACACCGCACGACCTGCCCGGCGATGTTTTTGTCGAGGTGGCGTGCCACCTCTTGGCATGCCGAAGCGCCTTGTGGAGGACGCGCCCCGGCTTCACGTCCGCTTCGCATGTCGCCTTGGTGAACATCTCTTTGAATATACGCGGAAAAACGAAAGTAGAAACATAACCAACGCCAGCCGCGGTGCTAGGCATCTTCTCTGCACCATAAGGCGGCAGGGAGCAGAAAGGAGACACGATGTACATATTTCCCGCTCTTCTTCAAGGCTTTTGGCGCCTAAAAACGTTAAAAATGGTTATCGGAAAAGCTGGCATGCAAGCCGATTACGACGTGATCATAGTTGGCGCGGGTATAGCCGGCCTCTCAGCGGCGCTCTACGCCGCGAGACAACGTCTAAAGACGCTTGTCATAAGTAAAGATTTGGGGGGTCAGCTTAATATGACGACTCTTATCGAGAACTACCCAGCCATACCTAAGATCTCGGGACCTGAGCTCGCGAAACGTGTAGAGCAACAGGCGAGGACCTTCGGAGCGGAGATCATATTCGACGAGGTGAAGACCATAGAGAAAGAAGGCGATGTATTTGTAGTCAAGACAGAAGGAGGCGACGAGTATAGAAGCTTGGCGGTGATCTTAGCCTTCGGGAAGACTCCCAAGGAGCTCAACGTCCCTGGCGAGGCTAAATTCAAAAACAAGGGGGTGTCCTACTGCACCATCTGCGACGCGCCGTTTTTCAAAGGCCAAGACGTGGCGTTGGTCAGCTGGGGCGACTTAGCCAGAGAGCCGGTTACCATCCTGTCTTCAGTGGCCAACAAGTTTTACTGGATATTCCCCTCCGACAAGCCGATTCACGACGAGGAGTTTATTGAACAAGCCAAACGAGTGGGGAAGGCCGTGTTCATGCCAAACAGCGAAGTCGTGGAGATAAAAGGCGATACTAAGGTCAAAGCCGTGGTGGTGAGGAACAAAAAGACTGGAGAAGTGCAGGAGTTGCCCGTCGCGGCGGTGTTCATCGAGGTGGGCTATGTGACTAAGAGCGACTTCGTACGTCACCTGGTGGAACTTAATGAACGTGGCGAGATAATCGCCGATTGGGAAGGCAAAACTAAGACATCAGGCGTCTTCGCTGCAGGTGACATCGTGGCGTATCCTTACAAGCAAGCGGTTATAGCGGCTGCCATGGGGGTAGCCTCTGCCCTATCTGCAACGGCGTATGTAATGAAAATGAAGGGGAAGCCGGTAGCATCCCTCGTGGACTGGAAGGCGTCAAAGTAACAAATCCCTCATTCGGTGGAATTTATTGCACCAAGCCAAGGACGATCTGTAAAACCTCATTATGTTTATAGTCTTCTGTCGGGGCGAAAGCTAGACAGTGAGAGCGTCTAACACATCTTTGACGTCGTAATCTTCAAGTTTCCAAAGTATGCGTAACGTTTCTTTCCGTCTTTCCTCAGGCAACACGTCTCTTGTGAGTTCTTCAAACTTTTCCTCCAACTCTCTGTCGGACATGGGGTTCTTGGGGTGTCCCTTGGCGTAATCCACTCTTTCCGTGTATTTAGCTCCACTCTTTGTAACCACCGTCAGGACTGTTGGGAAGGCTTGGGGATACAGCTTGTCGAGCTCAGGGTCTAGGTTCACCTCCATCTTCTTCATAAGCGACAGGACAGCGGGGTTTCTGACGTCTTTATAGTGTTGAATCTTTATGGGGCCCCACACAAGGGCGGCGGCGGTTACCCACATGATGGAGTGATCCGCGGTTTCTTTTGTGTGTGGGTCCCACTTCTCGGGGTCTTTAGGCCCTATGATCGTGTAGGCGGCCTCGTAGGTGTCTATCCTAATCTTCTCGACCTCCTCTAGTCTTACCTTTTCCCTCAGCTTCAAGGCGGCCTCCACGGCGGTCTGGGCGTGGTACTCTACAGGGTAGGGCTTTATGTATGTGTCCAATATGCGCCGCGGCGGCTTAAGCTCCTCTAGACTCCTAAGCGCAGAGAGGTCAAAGTCACCTTGCAACAACTGCCTAAAGAAGCCCATCTCCCCCTCAAACGGCTTGTGGGGCCCGGTGAACCCATCGCGCGCAAGCAAAGCGGCAAAGACGGCGTTTCTGCTTGCGTTGGCCGCCGCGGCGCCTTTCCACATACTCAACTCGCCTACTCTCGTTTGGCGCATGGCGGCATGGGGCACAACGTAGAGGGCAAGTGCGTGTTGAGTCTTTGCGACGTCTAGCTTTAGCAACTTTGCGGCGGCTAAGGTGCTTCCTATGCCTAAGAAGTTCACGTGATCCCAACCCCTCTTCCTGAGAGTGCCGCCGTCGCAAAAAGAGACAGACGCCTCATACCCTATGGCCACGGCTGTTATGAGGTCTGTGCCTTTTGCATCTACATACTCGCCGGTGGCCACCGCCGCGGCTATCAAGTCGCTGGGATGAAGAGGCTCCTTCGAGAGGTATGTGTCGTTGTAGTCGTGATACCTGATCATGAGCCCGTTTACAAATGTAGCCCATTCCGGCGTCACTCTATAACGCGTCCCCATTATCCGGGCCCCCTCGGAGGCCAAGAACCTAGAAGCTACACGCCTGGCAATAGCCACCGGCTCTTCTGTATACGCCGCAAAGGCCACCGCAACCGAGTCTATAATCCTGCGCTTAACCTCGTGGCGAGTTTCCGCAGGTACTTTGGAAAACTCTATTGCGTTTGTATATTCAGCCAGTATCTTAGTTACGTGATCCATGGCCTCTCTTTTTGAACATCTTATAAGTATCGTCTACAGATTTTGCGATTTCGGAATCTAGTTTTTCATAATCATAATACCTTATAAGCTCATAAAGCTCTTTACGCGTAAACATCTTGTCAAGCCAGGCGGCTTGGGTGCCCTCCTCCATTATTGACTTGAAAACCTCTCTTATTGCGTACATGGCGACTCTCAACGCGGTTACGGGGAAAATCACAAACTTGTAGCCATACTCCTCTAGCCGCTTCGCCGGTATAAGCGGAGACACTCCGAACTCAGTCATGTTGGCGAGAAGTGGGGCTTTGACTCGTTTGGCGAATTCTCTAAATTCCTCCTCTGTGCGGAGAGCCTCTGGAAATATGACGTCGGCCCCCACCTCGAGATAAAGATTGGCCCTCTCCACGGCATCTTCGAACCCAGTTACCCCAACGGCGTCTGTCCTCGCGATGATCACAAAATCTGGATTTCTCCTAGCCTCCACCGCCGCCTTAACCTTCTTAGCCATCTCTTCAGGCGGAATTAAAGCCTTACCACTGAGATGGCCACACTTCTTTGGCAAGACTTGGTCTTCCAACTGTACTCCCGCGGCCCCCACCGCCTCGAATTCTCTGACAGCTCTCATGACATTAAGCGCCTCTCCATAACCTGTATCTATGTCCACAATAACTGGGATATCCACAGCATCCACTATGTATTTTACAGTCCTCACCATCTCATCCATAGTTATCAGACCTAAGTCCGGCAACGCCATTGAGGCAGTCACTGCAGCCCCCGACACGTAAACCGCCTTAAACCCGAGATTTTGGGCCATAAGCGCAGTTAAGGCGTTGAAAACCCCAGGGACAAGCACTATACCGGGCCTACGTAACTCTTCACGCAACGCCTTAGCCCCGTCGCCCCTTTCCTTCCTAAACAGCATGTAACATATGCGCTGGGAACTCTATTAAACGATTAAACCTTTCTAAGCCTCATCAGAGCATTACATGAGGTCTGTGGCCTCAGCCGGCTGAAAATGGCGTCACTCCTCCACGCTCAGCGGAGTCATCACCGTATTTTGCATGTTTGATTTATATTATAGTTTCGCAAAAAAGAGAGTGCTCGCCAAGCCATGCTTAATGCTGTTTTCATGTCCCGGCGACGGCGGCGACACGGTGGTGTATTGGAAGGGGACGGCGCGGCAGGTTAAGAAGGACGACCCGGTGGTTAAGCTTTTCGGCGCGTTGGACACCGCCGTTGTGTACGCCCACAAGGCCGCCAATCTGCTTCCCCGGCCCCAGAGCCGCATAATGCGCCTGGTGGCGTTTTCGCTTATGGAGCTCGGCTTCTATCTGGCCACCGGCAGGGCGGAGTATTTAGACACAGCGCACGCGCTGTACCGCCGCGCGCTTAAGCTGGCCTACGCAACCGCGCCGGAGGAGTCGCTCCGTAGCTGGGTGGCCTGTGCCTCGCCGGAGTGCTCAGCCGTAGACGAGGCGAGGGTTTGGATAAGGTGGGCTGAGAGGCGCGTGGTGACGCTGGAGGAGGCCGCGGCCGCCAAGCTCCTCAACCAGCTGTCTAACCTAGCCTTCGAGGTCATGAGGACGCTTCCCCATATAAAATACTGCCACAGAGACGTCAGATAAGTTTATAAGTGGTTGAGTAGTTGTAGATGCCCTAGGCAACACCCCTGTAGGGGGGCGTATGAGCCTGGTGGGTTACCCCGGCCAAATCCCTAAAATTTTATATACTGAGTTTTCTTGGGAGGCTATGCCTAAGGAGCTCTTTTTGCTTGAGCTATGGAGGAAATACGGCGAGAAGGCTGAGGAGATCCGTGTAAAGAGGTATCCTGAGTACGTAAAGCTGAAGGCAAGGCTTGCCAAGTATCTCTACACGATAAAACTGCCGCCCGACAAGGCGGAGCAAATCATCGCCGAGCTCAAGGCGAAGAACATAAAGGTGGAGGAGGTCTAAAAATTTTTAAAGGTATCCTTCTCAACGCTTCTCATGGAGTACATCTACGGTGCCCTGTTGCTACACTACGCAAAACAGGAGATAAACGAGGAAAACTTGGCGAAGGTGTTGCAAGCCGCCGGGCTATCCCCAGACGAGGTCAGGATCAAGACCCTCGTGGCTGCGTTGAAAGAAGTAAACATCGAGGAGGCCATTAAGTCCGCAACGTTTGCACCTGTGGCCGCCGCCCCGGCGGCCGCAACAACAGCCGCACCCGCTGCGGCAACCCCCGCGGCCAAGGCTGAGGAGAAGAAGGCGGAGGAAGAGAAGAAGGGGCCGAGCGAGGAGGAGATCGCAGGCTCGTTGGCCTCACTGTTTTAAGGGCTTCAGCAACCTGGACAAAACAGCATCTAGCTCTTTTACGTCTTTGTAATATACTCTAAATATCTGATTATTCAGCCTGAACTCTATAAATTTTCGCTCTTCATTAACTTTGTACTCGCTGACTTCGATGGGGCTTTTTAAACCCAAGGCCTTATCTATAACCAGACCGGTCTCGTACACGCGGAGGTTACGTACTATTCTCGGCATTACCTGGGGCTTAAAGGTGGCTAGAGATATTGCCGCAAATAATATGAATATCGTTGCGTAGCCTAAGAACCTAGCTAAGTAGGCCCCTATATAGGGCCCTAGTACTGACTCTGCCAGGTGCGGCAAGGTGGGAAAGAGAATCGTGAAGAGGAGTAGGAAGATTGGAAGCGTCAGTAGTGGTATAAATGAGGCTCTTGCAAATTTTTTATATTCATTAATAAGCTCTTTATCTTTTTCTAACAACTTATTTACCTCTTTTTCGTCGATTTCAAAGAGAGGTTTTCCTTTGGCTATCTCCCGCGCCGAGGCCGCGCCTTGCCTATACGTACGGAGACTGAGGAAAATACTCACGCCGAAGAAGAGCAAGAAGTAGAGCAACACCGCGGTGAAGTACTGGCCAGGGAAGAACGCCAGAACTGCCGCAAATGCTAAAGCAGATAAGATGCTTATGACGGCTCTTCTCATGGCTCTCCGCGCTGGGTTGGTTTATAAATTTAAACTACAGAGGGGATGTGGTTAAGATAACGGCATTGTGTTCAGAGCATCCAGGCGAGCTGGAGCCCAGCCACGGGTTCGGCGTGTTGGTCAACGAGCACGTTCTCTTTGACGGTTGTGCCGTAGATGCCGCGTCTAGGTTTGTGGCTAGGCGGCAGGTCAAGCCTCTCGTCGGCGTTGTGGGGGTTCCCGACAATCCGCACCACGTAGGTGGTTTCACTCTCTTCAGGGTTCCCGTCGTGCAGCCCACGTCGGACATTGTGCTGAGAATACGCGGTGCGGAGTATCGAGTGTTTAGGGAAAACCGCGAGAACGTCCTATATGTAGACGGCGTTGTGATTTCGCCGTGCGGCCTCTACACGATTCCGTACCACAAGCTATCTCAGAGAGGGGTAAAGGCTAGGTGTGTGGTAGGCGGTCTCGGCGGAACTGCCTACAACCCCTACCTCCTCTCCCGGATACTTGCAGAGCTCCGACTCCTGGGCGTCAGGTGCGTAGTTGCGTTGCACACGGCACCACAGTTGGTCAAGGAGCTGGAGAAGCGATTTAACGTCTTCAGGCTGGGCTCAGGGTCGACGCTGGAGCTTTAATATTAAAATACCAATCTTCTGGGGCCTGTGGACGCTCTGGTTATATTCCTGGCGAGTTGGTTCGTGTTGGTAGGGCTGGTATATTTGCTAAATAAACAGTCGGTAAGGTACTTCTTAGCGATTTATTGGAAAAGTGAAAAATTAGTTGGCTTCGTCAAAAAGTTCACTGAGATATTCAGCTTCATCCCCCTTAGATTCTATACGGTTGTCGTGTTGTTGTTATTCCTTGCGCCGGTATTTCTTGTAATCCCGTTTATAAGGCCGGATGGCCATGTGCAGTGGTTGCAAGGCTTCATCTATATGTTGGTAGGTGGCACGGTCCACGCAGTCAAAAAACTGCTGGGCGGCGCCTCCGTGGGCGAGGCCGCTGCGCAGTCTGCTGGAGTGACTCCGATAATACCGGGCGTGACTCTGCCGTGGGATCAGTTGCCATATTTTGCGGTGGCCGTAGCCACTGCTGTAGTGCTACACGAGCTTATGCATGGCTACGCGGCGCTGAGATACGGGATCCCCGTCAAGTCCGTGGGCGTCTTCTCCTTTCTCTACGTCTTGAGCGGCGCCTTTGTGGAGCCCGACGAGGAGAGCTTCAAGAAAGCCGGCACAGAGGCTAAGGTCGCTGTGTTGGCCAGCGGCGTCGCTATAAACGTGGTGCTGGCCTTGTCGGCTATGTTGTTGGGGGTGTTAGGGGCGTCGCTGGGACTACAAGGCGCCGTCTTCGGCGTAGAGGCATACGGCGTCAAGCCAGGCGACAGAGTGTTGGGGATTTGGGGTTGTGGAATGCAGGAAAAAGTATACACGCCAGACGACTTTTTGACTAAGATAAATGTGCTGGCTGGCATGGGCCCCCTCATGGGCATAGACAAGGTTGTGGATTGTAAACCTGGGGATAAGGTGACGTTAGAGGTAGGTAGCTGGTTCAGTAGATATACAGTTGAGGTGGACTACTCCGAATTTATCACGTCGCCGAAGATCCTTTGGCTCTATACCGACGGCTCTCTTTACCTCGCCGGCGTCAGGCCGGGCGACGTGGTGAAGAGGATAGAGGGGTGCGGCGTAGCTACAGACATATTGTCAGGCGGCCACCTCCTTTCAGTTCTACGGGAGATAAGAGATAGGTGTAGGGCTGGCGACATTGTTAAAGTCGTGGTCGAGCGAAACGGCACATTAATTACGCTAAACATGTCATTGGTGGAGCGAAGCGGGAGGGTGTATTTCGGCCTCGGCCCCGGCAGTTTGCCGATGTTGGGATACGATGAGGGGCCCATTAGGAGAGAGCAACTCTACAACACAGACTTTACAAAGCTGATATTTTGGCTTATTGTGGTGAATTACGGCCTCGCCGTGCTTAACGCCTTGCCCATCTATCCACTAGACGGCGGACAGCTGATCGCGGCGCTTGTGCAGAGAAAATTAGGCGAAAAAAATGGCAAGGTTGTTATCGACGTCATTACCTGGGCTTTTGTTGCTATACTGGTGTTTAATATAGCGCTTGGGGTGTTAGGAGAACAGTATAAAGTTCTTCAGTCAATAAGATGAAGCCGATGATCTACGTAGCTGTCCTGATGACGATAATTATGCTTGTATCCGCCTATCTACCAGTTGAATATTTCGTCTCAGACGCATTTAGACCTCAGCCAAATAAGGTCTTGACGCCTGAGGGGGTCAAGACCGTGGCGGGGACGCCCATGTGGCTCTATACGTGGAGGGTTACGGTAGTGATGACAATTTTGTTATTTGCAGCAATAGTGGCCACCTTTTTCTTAAAGGCAAATATGAGAATCCGGTGGACTCTCGCCATTCTCTCTATCGTCACTGCCGTGTTTCACTATCTCACTCTCCTCTTCACGTCCTCTCCGCCGGGCTACGGCGTATCGATATACCCATTGTTTTACGTCATCAACGTGAAGGGGGCCGAGCAGTGGTATCTAGACATAGGGCAGGTATTGATGGCATATGCTGTATACAACATTTATCTAGTTGAGCGCAGGAAAAAGGCGCTACTTTAAGAACTTCTCCTCCAGCGTCTTGACGTATTCCACAGACTCCTTTACAGACACGAAGTGCTTCCTGACGTATTCCACTTCTTCTTTTGTAACCGCTGATTTGCCTCTTTCTTTTGCAGTTATATATGCCGGCACTAATAGTTGTAGGGCGTATCTAAGCGAGTGATCAACGCCTATATCAGTCAAGAGTTTAAGTGCGTCGTCGCTAAGAGATATGTTCTGTTCCCGTGCCTTTATCTGTATGATCTCTTTAATCTCCTCAGCGGTGTAAGGTCTGGTACGGATTATCACAAGCCGGTCAAGTAGATCTTGTGGAATCCCATGCGGCGACTCTATATCTGTACCTCTTATCTTGGCAATCCCTCTATTAGTCGCCATGATTATTATAGGTGCGAATTCAGTCTCCATAGCCCTCGTTAAGAAGGAGAACGTCTCGATGTCCAAAAGATGTGCATCATCTATAAACAACACCCCAGGGACGAGCTCAGCCTTCCCCTCCTCCACGGTCTTCTTCACAATTTCGTCGGTCTGCCTTCTTATCTCGTCTGGTATCTCTTTGATCTCTTCTGCAAACCCGAATATCATGGCTGATATTAGCCCCCTCTGCCTAGCCAACGATAGATCAACGTCGTGAAGCGTGAAGAAACGGACGATTTCCTTTTCCTTGTACACAGGCCCCTTGGGCAACTCGGTCTTTCTCCTCGTGGCAATGTCGTATTGTTCGCCGCTCTCCCCCCTCCCCAACACAGTGACGACGCCGGTCTCTTCGTCGATCATAATCACATCGCCCTCCTCAACGCCAAGTTCAATGAGCTGTTGTGCAATTTCAGCCGGCACGCGAAGAGTCTTTTCTTCGTCTCTTGTGCGTAGTCTAACGGTAGCTCCCAACACTCTCTGTAGATACGGGTTGTATGGATGTTTACCATATCTAAACTCCACCGCTCTTACCTCGCCCTCGTAGACCTTCCTCCACTCACGTATCTTGATGCCTATAGCCCTTCGTAACGCCCGCATTAGAAACTCGGACTTCTTAACCTCAAGCGAATACACCTCTCCGCCGCTCAACGCCACGAAGGGGGTTTCTGGGCCCAGCTCCTTCGCTATGCCGAGCGCAAGCGCTGTTTTGCCCGTGCCAGGCGGACCTACAATCAAGACGCCCTTGCCTGCGAACTTGCCCTCTTTAATCATCTTTACGACGATATAAGCCGCCTCCCTTGCCTCTACTTGGCCTACGAAACCGTCTGCGACAAATTCCACCTTTCCATTCCTTACACCGAGACCTCTTATATGGCTATGGGCGGCGAAGCGTTCCACTTGTGGTTTAACCTCCTCTATCTTTACGGTTGCCATATCCGCCTTTGAGTATCCATTTAAAAAATTTTAAGGCGAACAAAAAGTATCTGCGTGAAAAGCAGAGAGGTAGCGTACTTACAGTTGTTGGCTATTCTATACAACTCTAACACTCCGCGTGGTAGGAAGAACTTAGCCGAGGAGTTAAAAATCGGCGAAGGCGTTGTGAGGACTTTATTGGAGGGTGGCAGAGACTTAGGCCACGTCGCCGTATTGAGAGGCGGTGTCAAAATCACCAGCGCTGGGCAAACGTTCTTGAGGGATACGTTAAACCTCTGTGGAATCGTGGGTATATTCCCAGTAGATGATGCAAAAAGACTGTTATGTGGTAAGAGGTGTATTGCGTATCAACTAGAGGAGTTGGTAGCAGATGTGGTTGCCATGCGCGACAGCTTAGTGAGACTTGGGGCATGCGGAGCTTTGGTAATTGAACGTAGAGGTGACGCCTTTCTGCTTCCCCCTTTAGAAGAGCCCCTGGAGAAATACGACGCCTCGCTGGCCGAGGCCTTGAGGACGCACGTAAAGCAAGGCATGACCGTCGTCATCGCCTGCGGCGAGACCTTCTCAGACGCGTTGGGGTTGGTAGAGCTTAAATGCTCCAAGGCCCTCAACATATGATGATGAATAGAACCCGGTGGATTTGTGACAGGCGGCATCCTATCTGACGAATTTGTTTACTCGAATAGTCAAACATTAACAATAATTAGGAACTTGACGCTTCTCGTACATGAGTGAGCAGACTGTACAAATAAAGACTTCAGGCAAAATATTGCAGTCGCCATGTGGGCCGATTATACATGGCTTAGAGGACGTCTTGATAAAAAACACGTCTATCAGCGATATTGACGGAGAAAAAGGTATTTTGTGGTACAGGGGGTATAGAATAGAGGATTTGGCGCGTAACTCCACCTACGAAGAGGTCTCCTACTTGATCCTATATGGCAAGCTCCCAAACAGGAAGGAGCTTGAGGAATTTACTGAGCGGCTAAAGACGCATAGAGATCTCCATCCATCGACAGTAGAGGTGATCAAGAACTTGGCCAAGGCGCATCCAATGTTTGCAATTGAGGCAGCTGTGGCGGCTGAGGGCGCCTTCGACGAAGACAACTTAAAACTTGCCGAGGCGCTTAGGGTGGGTAGGTACAAGGCCGAGGAGAAAGGGCTCGCCTATAGAGTCGCCGAGAAGCTTGTGGCAAAGATGCCAACTATAGTGGCATACCACTACAGATTCTCCCGCGGGCTTGACATAGTCAAGCCCAGGCGCGACTTGTCTCATGCAGCCAACTTCCTCTACATGATGTTTGGAAAGGAGCCAGACCCGCTGGCTGCAAGGGGTATAGATCTCTATCTAATTCTTCACGCCGATCATGAGGTACCTGCAAGCACATTTACGGCGCACGTAGTGGCGTCTACCCTTAGCGACATGTACTCCGCTGTGGCTGCTGCAGTGGGGGCACTGAAGGGGCCTCTACACGGTGGGGCTAACGAAATGGCTGTGAGAAACTATCTAGAAATTGGCGACCCCTCTAAAGCAAAAGAGCTGGTAGAGGCAGCTACTAAGCCCGGCGGGCCAAAGCTCATGGGCGTTGGGCATAGAGTATACAAGGCATACGATCCAAGAGCTAAGATCTTCAAAGAGTTCTCCCGAGATTATGTAAATAAGTTCGGCGACCCGAAGAACCTATATGCGGTGGCCAGCGCCATTGAGCAGGAGATACTTAATCACCCCTACTTCCAGCAAAGGAAACTTTACCCTAACGTAGACTTTTGGTCGGGCATAGCGTTTTACTACATGGGCATTCCGTATGAGTACTTCACGCCGATATTCGCAGTGTCGAGAGTTGTTGGATGGGTTGCACATATTTTGGAGTATTGGGAGAACAACAGGATATTTAGACCGCGTGCATGTTACATAGGCCCGCACGACCTACAATACGTACCGATTGAGAAGAGGTAAAAAATTATTCAATAATTTTTTCTCTCATTAAGAGCTCTAGAGTCTTTATACTCTTTTCAATTATCGAGCGGGCAACTTCTAGCTCCTCTTTATAAGACCTTGGTATTCTTGCGACGCCCTGCGCAGAGGCGGTTGCGGCGACGGCTGCGGCTTCTCTTACGTATACCTCCCACTCCGTCATCTTAGGGATTATGTACTCTTCGTGTATGCCCTTCTCCTCGGCGAACTTTGCCACCTCCTCAGCCGCAGCCAACAACATCTCATCAGTCACCGTAGTTGCACGTACATCTAAGGCCCCTCTAAAAACAGCTGGGAAGATTAAAGAGTTGTTCACTTGATTGGGAAAGTCGCTTCTGCCAGTGGCTACGATCTTCGCGCCTGCCTCCTTAGCCTCCCAAGGCCAGATCTCGGGGACAGGATTCGCAAGAGCGAAAACAATCGCATCCTTATTCATACTGGCGACCCACTCTTTCTTAATCACGCCGGGGCCTGGTCTAGAGGCGGCTATTACTACATCAACGCCTTTCATGGCCTCCGGGATACCGCCCTTACGCCTTTCGGCGTTTGTCTCAATGGCGTATTTGTACTTCCAGGGATTCTCAATCATCATTCTGTCTATGTCGTCTCGCTCAGGATGTAGTATGCCTTTGCTATCTACAAGGATGAGATTGCCTGGCTTGGCGCCGTATTTAATCAACACTCTTGCGGTATATATGTTGGAGGCCCCCGCGCCTATTAAAGCTATAGTCACATCGCTAATCTTCTTGCCAACTAGCTTAAGGGCGTTGATTAAACCTGCAAGAGTCGCAGTTGCCGTGCCTTGCTGATCATCGTGCCACACAGGAATTTTCATCTCTTCTCTCAATCTCTCAAGCAGGTAGAAACACTTAGGCGATTCTATATCCTCGAGATTGACGCCTCCTAGTGCGGGTTCTAGCGCCTTGGCTACAAATATGAATTCATCGGGCGTCTTCACCTTAATTGGAATAGGGATCGCGTCGACACCACCTAGATATTTGAAGATAAGCGACTTGCCTTCCATCACAGGATAAGCCGCCTCAGGTCCAATATTCCCAAGCCCAAGCACTCTTGTGCCATCAGTTATGACCCCTATGATGTTCCACCGCGAGGTGAGTTGAAACGCCAACTCCGGCTCTTTGTGTATGCGTCTAGACACTTCTGCAATACCTGGCGTATAGTATACGGCAAAGTCCTCCATTGACCTAATGGGGACCTTTGGAAGTACTGAGATTTTGCCGCCGTATTTTTTGTGGATTTCGACCGCGAGCTGATACCACTTTTCTGTCACGCAACTAGTAAAGGATATATAATTAAATATTTCGAAAGACGTGGAAAAGAAAAATAGACAAATCACTATTAAAATAAAGATATATAGAAATAAAAGAAATTTAAGAAAGAGATACATATTAATTAAGACTAGAAAATGTAGAAGATCAATATTAAAAGCTCTTCCTCGGAGTAGGGTAAAGATTTACATAAGCAGATTTCTCTCGTTAAAAGACATTAAAAAAATAAAAATATTAGAAATCATAGGCACAAAGATAAAAATTGACAAAGACCTAAGCGGCGCAGGGTGGTTATATTTTCCTTCTCATAAATTAGCGCTTGGCGTTGTGTTATTAGGTAAAGCGGGTATAGTAGCGAGCGCACAAATACCCGCACGTAAGGCATATTTCATTCCGCTTAACGTTCCGATTCTGCAACTACTAGACGTCGAGATAAGAGATTTCTTTTAGTCAGCTACCTTGGCCCGCTCATCCATCGCTCCGGAAACCTCTCAATCACTCATCAGGTCTCGAGTTGGGGCTATTTAAATCAGTTCGGTGTCTTCTAACGCCTTTTTGGCGGCTTCTTTGCTTAGCCCGTCGCCGAGTATTGTGTAGCGATCTGGGCGTATTGTGTGTGCGGTGACGAGCGCGTCGATCGCCACGTCGGGGTCTATGCCGGCTTGTCTAAGCGTGGTTGGCAACCCAACTGTTTCAGCAAGTTTTTTGATTCTGCGCCAGTTTATGCCGTGGAGATACGCCATTATTATGGTGCCCAAGGTCACCAACTCTCCATGTATTGCCTCGTTTTCTCCGATTCTGGTCTCTACGGCGTGGGCAAAGAGGTGTTCAGAGCCGCTACACGGCCGCGACGACCCTGCTATGCCCATGGCCACGCCGCATCCTATAAGCGCCTTGACGAGCACTCTGACGTCTTCTTCACGTACGAAGTTTTTTATCCGTGCAGAGTTTGTGGTTACTATCTTGTAGCTGGTAAGAGAGAGATGCGCCGCATATTCGCTGTACGGCTCTCCTTTCAGCCTATGTGCAAGTTGCCAATCCCGCACGGCAATTATCTTGCCTAATAAATCGCCGACCCCAGCCTTTAACAAACGCGAGGGTGCGCTCATGATTACCGACGTGTCTGCTATAATAGCTAAGGGAGACGCTACGATCTTCCCATATCTTGCCATTCTCTGAGTAAGCATATATGAAACATAGGGAGAGGCTATGCCGTCGTGACTAGCCGACGTGGGTATAACTATGAGAGGTTTTTTATGTATGTAGGAGTAGACTTTCGCCACATCTATAGGTCTTCCTCCGCCGATTCCGAGTACAAGCTCGGCACTAGGCTTGTCGTAATCTACCTCGTCGTATTTCCAAATCTCTACAGTGCGCTCAGCGAGGAGGTCGGCAACTGTTTTGGCGTATCGTAGCGTTGCAGACCTACCCGTTATTATCAAGATCTTCTCTGCCCTCAGAGTCGCAACGACTTGTGGCGTTTTAGTCAACGCGCCTGGTCCAAAAATTACTGTACGGGGGATTTCAAAACTTTCAAGTTGCTTCACGGAAGACGCTTAGAAACTCTTTCTCGCTTACGGCGGTGACGTCTTTTACCGTTATCACGTTTTTATCTCGCACCACATTGCGATTTACAAATTTCACGCCGTTGCTTCTCAAAATATTAACAAGCTCAGTCGTGGGGTAAACCGTAGCTTCTCTTCCCTTTAAAAGAGTTAACTGAGCCAGATGCCCCGGGACGGCCAGGGGTGCGACTAAAAGTCTCCCAGTCTTAAAGAAGCGTTCTATCATAGCATTTAACTTATCCATGTCTATGTTTAAATCCCATATCTTCAGCGGCGGCTTCTTCCTCAGGACGTGGTAATAAATCTTGTACCCACCCACAATCGCAAATAAGTCGTACTCCTCAGCTAATCTAGCCGCCTCATCCTGAGACATACTCATGAGGTCTACGTTGTAGTTTATATTAACATCCCTAGAGCCCACGGCGCTCTTCACATCGTAACCTGCCTTAGCTAAGAAATTCTTAAGCGTCGAGTACTCCTCTCTCTTAGCCATATCAACTACGTAAATCAACGCATTAGGCATGCCCCCCACAACAAGAGGTTATTTAAGACTTTCTAGATTTGAGTATCAGGTTTACGATATACTCAGCGGCCGCCTCTGCATGTTCAAAGGGTCTACTTTGGGGTTTACCTTTAAAACTAAGTATATGGACGGTGCTTTCTCCTGCATTGGCAGCTGCGAAGGCGTAGTATCTATTCGCAGTTTGGTGCATCTCTATCTCTTCCTCAGTCTCCACATCTCTAAATCTTTCGGGGTCCTTCTTTCTCCTTTCGATGATGTCCTTGGGGTCATACTCCAGCAGCAAAATGACGTCTGGTTTTAACTTAGAAATGATTCTGTCCGGTAATCCGGGGTAATAACCTCCCATTATCTTAATCGAGGCGTGGGTGTCGATAATTACGTCGCCAGATAACGAGGCTATGTACTCCGCCGCCTCTTCTTGAATCTTTCTATATTCATCTACAGGTATTTTTTTCCTCATTTCATCCCTATGCTGAATCCCAAATTTCCGTTTCGCAATTTCTAACATCACGTCACCGTAATTTACAATTTTGACGTCAGGAAGCTTCTGCTTGACGTAGTTCATTATAGTGGTCTTTCCGCTACCTGAAAGTGCTACGAGCACTATTTTCATAGAACTTATTACCTAATCTGTTTTAAAATATTGTTTATAATGACAAACTTCGAAGAGGGCGAAGGGTCGTTTACAATAGCTCTCCCGATGATGACCACATCGACGGTCTTCCCGCTCTCTACAAGTATCTTGACCTCCCGCTCTGTAATTCCCCCCGCGATGCCGACTCCTACGCTCTCAGCCCTTAATTTATGTGCCAATTCTAAAAGCTCCTCAAACCTAAGCCCACTCTTCCTCTGAACATCTATACCGAGGTGTAAAATAAAGAGGTCCGGCACGACCCTCTGTTTGATCTCCCGGGCTCTTTCCAGGGCGTTGGGCAACCCGATGAGGTCTACGGCGGCTTTCAGCCCCAGCGTCCTTGCCTCATTTACAAACTCCTCTATCGTCTCTATATTGGTGGCGCCTAACACGGTGCCCCAGTCTGCCCCGAACTCCCTAGCGAGACGCGCCTCGAGGGCCCCGACATCTGCCGTCTTCAAGTCTGCAACAACTTCTGCACCTGGGCATGTGGCTTTGAGAACGCCAACTGCAGACAAGCCGTACGTCTTTATGAGCGGGGTGCCCGCCTCCACCATCTCAAGCCCCACTCTACACAGCGCTCTGGTTAATTCGATGGCTCTCCTCAAATCGGTGAGGTCAAGCGCCACCTGAATCTTCACGAGGACGCGATATCAACAATTTAAAGCTTTTGAGTCAGTCAAGCCCATGGCTTGCCGCAAGCCTGCCGACTATAAACGTGGAGAACATACGGCAGACGTCCTAATCCAAGCCTACGGCTGCACGCTGGAAGAGGCGTTTAAGAACGCCGCAATTGCGTTAGGAGACCTTACCTACTTCACTGAGAGAGTTCAACCAAGAGTTGAGAGAAGGGTCGTCGTGGAATATGACGACTTAGAGGGCCTCCTATTTAGTTGGATAGATGAGCTGTTGTATCTATTCGATGCCGAGAAGTTCGCCCTGAGCCGAAAAATAGAACTGTCGATTAAAAAAGGTGAGAGATACCGGATCGACGCCTTGCTTTACGGCGAGCCTTATGACCAGGTTAAACATGGATTTACCGGCTTGATAGTGAAGGCGATGACATTCCACATGATGGAGATTAAACAAATAGACGACTACTGGGTGGTTCAATATGTAGTAGATATTTAGGGCGGAATATTTTTACTTAAACAGATTCCTTCGTCTGTGGGATTGGAGGACGTGGGCGAGGTCGTTAAGCTTGAGGTCCCTGTACGTACCGTAAGAGAGGCGGCTCGTGCTGTGGGCGTCGGCGAGGACAAGATAATTAAGACTATCGTGGTCAACTGCGGAGGCGAGTTTAGGGCGTATATCCTACGTGGCAACAAGAGACTTGACGTCAAATCCCTCGGTTGCCGCCTAGCCACGCCTGAGGAGGTGTTGTCGGTAACTGGTTATCCGGTGGGCGGCGTGCCTCCGGTGTTAAACATCCCTGTATTTATCGATGAGGAGCTGTTGAATGAGGATTACGTCTACGGCGGAGGTGGCGATGACCATAGTCTTTTAAGGTTTAAGCCGCGGGTCTTAGTTGAGAAAGGTTTTGCCAAGCCGGTTGCTCTGTGACCACGTTCTACGAGTTCTTATGGGAAGCGGTGAGGCGACCTACATTAATTATAGACTACGCTAGAGAAATAGGGGTCTCTCTTCCGCAACCACCTGAGGAATTTTATCAACGTCTAGAGTATGTGGCCGACGCGGTTGTACGGATTCTAGAGGCCGAGAGAGGCGACGACGCCTTTTGGAGGAGCCGATGCGTAGAGGCGAAAAGGTTCTACCTAGAGGCGTCTCAAGACCTTCGGGAGGTTGGTATAGTAATGAAGGAGTTTCGTCTCTGTTAGATCACCTCAATCTCTTCTTTCAACTGCTCTATTAATTTCTTTTTCTCACCGTCAATTAACTTACGCAGAAGTTTTAACATGTGTAGATTGGCGCATCGGTAAATAAAGCTGCATCTAAATTATGTGTAGCCTATTTTAAACCAGCACGTCGGTGAATCATGGACCTGGTCGTGGAGACTGTAGATACATGTCCCTTCTGTGGAGGCGCCTTAGAGCTTGCGGAGGACGCCTCATTTGTCTGGTTTGGATGTAGACGATGCATGAGATATGTCAAGAGGGAGAAGAGAGAAATTGTGAGGAGGTTTGTGAATTATAGAGAGAGGAGGTTTAACTGGAGCGGCATGATAACCGAGCTTTACCAGCTTTACACAAGACTTTAAGACTCACCCAGTTTATATTCTCTTCCATGTCTCACAATTTTTACCTCAGTCTTCACGGGAACTTTGAAGCCTGCCCGTAGTAACATTTCATAGAGTTCATAGTCCATGAGTTCTTTAATTACGCCTTGTTGATGTAGCTCGGCGATTTTGCGGAAGAGAGACATCACGTAAGGCTTGTAGAGAGCCAAGGCGTTGTCGATTATCTCCCCGGCTCTCTCGCCTTTAGTTATTTCACGTAGCAGTTTGACAACTTCTTCGTCGGTTAACTGCCTCCGCGGAGGTGGTGGCAATGTTTCTTTAAACTTAGTCTTGGCTAGTTCAAGCGCCTTGCGTCTTAGAAGGGCGTCTATATCGTCTGTCATGGCTGTAGATGTGTTTCTTAATTTAAGATTTTAGCCTAGGTAAAGCTCGCCGACAACTGTAGGCGTCGTGTGGCCTAGCTTAGCTAGGAGGTCTGGGTTTACCTCCGCCATGTATCCGCTGACGTCACCTTCGACTTTTGCCGATCTGTTGGGCAGAGCCCAGGGGATGTCAGCGGCGGCTGTCCTGCAGTTGAGCCCTAGGCGGCTACACAACGTCTTTACGACAGAGAGTCCGTCTGTAAGGGTGGTGCCGTCTCTGCTTATTAAAAACGCCGCAGTCTTCAGGGTCTTGCCGTCTTTGACCACGTCGCCTACTTCAAATAGTTTCGTCTCTCTCCGCCGGGCGGAGGCGGCCACGGCGATCAGCTGCGTGACGATAGAGCACCGCACTGTGTTGTAGAGTTCTGAGACGGGGTTGGCCACATGAACCGCGTTGCAGACCTCCTCAACAGCCCTGTCGGTCAAGACGTAGTTGTTAACCTCGGTAAACCCCATGGAGAGAAACGCCTTCCGCACTTCGCCTGCGAATATCTCCACCCAGTGACGCCGTCCTCCGGTCACTATCCCAGGCACCTCCCGGGGCAGGCTATTGTAGCCTAACATGACCGCCACGTCCTCAGCCACGTCTACCCAGGAGAAGACGTTGAATCTATACGGAGGCACCAACACCCTGCCCTCTTCATAGCCGAGACGCGCCTTCTCCACCAGCCGCTTAAACGCGGCAGGGCTCAGCGGCATGCCAATTAGGTCTCCCACTGCGTCGGGATCAGCGGCCACTTCTCTGTACCTATGGACGTAGGGAGTTCCGCCAGCCACGATCTCCACCTCTTTGCTCCCGCTCCGCTCCAGCAAGGCGTAGATCAGGACAGACAAGGCGTTGTGCACGGCGCGGGGCTCCGTGCCGGTGACGTCTATCAAGACGTCGCGCGTCGACTCTGTGATTTTGCAACATTCAGATCCCAGGACGGGTATTATTACCATTATCTGCCCCGAGCTGTCTACCAACGCCGGTGGTCTCTCTCTATTGATGAAGTGAGAATACTTCTGCCCCTGTTCGGTGCGTTCATACATTTCTCTCACCTTTATGGGTCTGTCGAACCCCAGCGGCACGTACTCGTCCTCTTGGCTCACTCTGGTATAGTATATTGGAGGCTTAATCTTCGAAACGTCGTAATACCCTATGGCTATCTTCCGCCTCCCTCTTCCATACGTCTCGTGTAGCTTCTCCTGGAGTTGAATAAGCTGTCTCACAGCTTCATCGTCCAGCTTCACTCCATGTACTACTGCCATAGAGATATACGGTCTCTCTTCAATGATGTCTGCGTTGAGCGTAATAGAGGGGGGCATCAGCTTTATAGGCGGCAGTCCGATCTCCACTTCTGCGGCCCCCTTCAAGGTTCTGGCAAGACCTTCTGCAGAGAAGTGGTCTGGACGGTCATGCGTGACTTCAAACTTAACTCTCTCCCCTAGATCCTCCTCTATCTCGCACTTTATGTGTTCTAGGTATTTGACAAGCTCTTCAAACTTCAGACGGGTCAATCTCTCTAAGTCGTGTTTCGCAACTTCAATTACAGGCACAACCGTGGAAAGTCAAATATTTTAAAGTAGATACCACAGGTGGCATATGCGCCAGAAAGTGGAGCAGTTTTTTAGAGAACTTGAGGAGAAAATAGATAAAGACATAGAGGCCTTCACCGTCGAGTGGCGTCAATACGAAGCGCTCGCTCAGATACAGCTCAAGGATGACTTTTATGTATTTGTAATATTCTCCTGGTCAGATGAAGATTGTACAATTGAATTTATGGTTGGCGACGAAAACGCAGTGATACAGCCACGGCACCTAGACAAGATAGACAACGCAATCTACATTGTGAAATCTACATACGAGATGGCGAAGCAGAGATTCACTTGCTTACAGTCTTCTTAATTCTCTCCCGGAGGACGTTGAGGAGCGCCTCGTCGTCTTTCCCATCCTTTGGATATATGAAGACCTCCTCCTCCGGAGTCACCGCGCCGTCTTTTTCGACGAAGTAAATGAGGCGGACTGGGTAGTCGTAGCCAGCTCTTCTATACAACATACGCATTATCTTAGTAGCAAGCGACCACTCCGCCTTAGTCTTCCACTCCTCCTTTCTGAGGATGTGGCTCTTCAGCTCCACCAACTCCCTCCTCCCGTCGAAATATTTCACGAGGAAGTCGGCCTGGGCTGTTACTGTGACTCCGTCTATCTGGAACACGACCGGCGGTGCGGGCTCGACTTCGGCGACTTTCTTGGCCCACGGCATTAGCTTCATAAGCTTTGCGAAAGCGCCTGTGTGAGGCTCGCCGTAGTGCTCAATAAAGGTGCGAATCGCAACAGCGGCATCTCTCGCCTTCAACAAAATAAGCACAGCCTTCTCAAAGGCCTTACCATAGCGCGAGCTCAAGGCATCGGGCTTCTCAAGTCTAACTATGTCGCTTATACGCACCTTCAGCCTCTTAGCAAAGCCCATATACGCCGCGGGGTCTGTATTTAAATACTTTACTTACTATAAGTAAGTGTATAACATGAATGTGGTCGATGTTTTCGCTGGTGGTGGAGGTTTTGGGCTAGGATTTGCCTTAGCGGGGTTTAAGATAACGGTGGCAGTGGAAATCGACAGAGACGCCGCCCGCACCTACAGCGCAAACCATAGGAAGACAATAGTTATTCAGGAAGACGTAAGAAGTATAGACCACAGAGACCTAGAGAAATACACAAACCACATCCACGTGGTCATAGGGAGCCCTCCTTGCGAGCCCTTCACAGCCGCTAATCCAAATAGAATGGAGGACCCGGCAGACAGATTATACGTAGATCCAGCAGGTCAACTCACTCTAGAGTTCATACGGCTCGTAGGGGAGCTGGGGCCCAAGGTGTTCGTGATGGAGAACGTGGCGGCGCTGGCTGAGGAGCCTCTAAGGACGTACCTTGAGAGAGAATTCAGGAGGGTGGGTTACGAAGTTTATTTCAATCTCTTAAATGCGGAGGATTTCGGAGTCCCTAGCAGACGGCGCCGCGTGTTTATTTCCAACATAGAGATCAAGCCGCCAAAGAGTCGCCGGGTTACTGTCAGAGAGGCTTTGATGGGCCTTCCACCGCCTGACAGCGACATCTTGCCTAACCACGAAACTACGACGCTCAGTCCTAAAAAACTTGAGAGAATATCTAAACTACGGCCTGGAGAGGCGTTAATGAGATATAGAGGTGCCGGAGGGTTTTATGAAAACTATATAAGACTTATGTGGGACGATGTGGCTCCTACAGTCATGGGATCAAGACGGTTTGTGCATCCAGAGGAGCACCGGCTCCTGACGGTACGAGAACAAGCACGTCTTATGGGGTACCCCGACGACTATGTGTTCTACGGCTCAAAGGACTCGCAGTACAACCAGGTGGGCGAGAGCGTTCCACCGCCTCTGGCGTTCGTAGTGGCGGTGGAGATCAAAAGATATTTAGAGCGACGTAAATAGAGACGTGGCGAAAATTCCTTGTCCCTACTGCGGCCGGCTTGTCGATAGACTTATCGAAGGCATGTGTGAAGATTGCTACTTGGAGAGACATCCATTGGTCGTATTAAGAGAGAAAAGAGCGTTGAAGTGTAAATACTGTGGGGCTTTATTCATAAGGGGGAAATGGGTAAGAGGTAAACCGGCGGAACTTTTTACTAAGTTTTTGTCAGACAAGGGAGAGATAAGGGGCGTCATCGAGAAAGTTGAAGTAGAAGAGAACGAAGAGGGTATGATTGGCAGGATTACTGTGAGGGGGTCCCCACACGAGTTAATGGAACCGAGGGTTGTTACATATGAGGTTGCGGTGGAATATATATACGACATATGTATCTCCTGTAGAGAGATGCTAAGCAGGAAAGAAGCTGCTATCGTACAGATAAGGTCAACTCCTTGGCCGTTAGATGATTTAATAAAGAAAAAGATTTTAAACATAATAGAACAAGAGATTTTTAAGTTAAAAGAGAAAAAAATTGGATTTATAAGTAATATTAAACAGTTAAAGAATGGATTTGATATCTACACAACTTCGGCGAATTTAGCGCGGCATCTAGCCTACGTGCTACACAATCAACTTCCCAGCCATGTAATTGAAACAGCAAAGGTAGTCGGTGTAAAAGACGGCAGAAAAATATACTTTATGACCTACTCGGTGCGCATCCTTACGTGTAAACCAGGTGATGTAATAAAGACTAGAGAGGGTGAAATGCAGATCATAAATATTAACAATAAATATATAAATTTACAAGATATAAATACTAAGAAGTATATGAAATTAACCATTTCAGAATTGCTAAGTAGCGATATAATATTTATCAGGCAACAGCATTTTACATGATACATAATTTTGAACTAATCTCTACTGATCTTGATAGTATCTAGTTGTGGATCTCTACATCATCTTACTTATAAATGCTAAATATTTCTTATTTCTTTCAAGTTTGCTAATATTTAAAAATATGTTAATCCAGTCAACTCATGTATCCAAGTATAGTGATTAGGCCCGCCACAAAAGAAGACCTTGACTCGGCCACGCAGCTCGTCGTAAGACTTAAGCGTCTAAATGCCGAGTTTGACCCTCTACTTGAAGTTGCTCCAGACATTGAACAAGCGACGCGGAAATATCTTGAAGACGCGATGACCAACCCTACTTCTGTTCTCTTAGTAGCTGTAGAGGGGACTAAGGTAGTCGGCCTGTTAAAAGGCGATGTCGAGGATAGAATATTTTACAGGCCTAAATATGCAGGCATAATAAGGGAATTCTATATACTGCCTGAGTATAGGCGTAAGGGCATTGGAAAAAGATTGATGATGGAGGGTGTAGAACAACTACGTAAAAAAGGCGCCGAAGTCATAATGGCATCTTTTCCAGCTTTGAACGAGATTGCAATAAACTTCTATAAGAAGATGGGGTTTAGACCCGTGGAATATTTATTTGCAAAAGAAGTTTAATTTAAGACTTTTTTATAAATTCTACTACTTTGTCGGCGAACTCCTGTGTTCCTAATATCTCTTTTACTCTTTGTCTCCGCTCTTCTTCGTCCATTTGTCTTGCTAAATCGCCTGTGAAGTACCCTTCTCTGTATGCAGTTTCCACGCCTCTCAGTATCAAATTCGCCGCCTCTCTCCAGCCAAGGAATCTAAAGAGTAGCTCCAGGGCAAGTATTGTAGCCGTGGGGTTCACGTAGTTTTTGCCTCGGTACTTAGGGGCGGTGCCATGTACGGGCTCTGCCATCATGCCCCAATCACCTACGTCTAGACCTGGCGCTACGCCCAGCCCTCCGACCAGTCCCGCGGCTTCGTCTGAGACATAGTCGCCGTTTAGATTGGGCGCCAGAATTACGTCGTACTCGCCGGTACGTGTAAGTAGTTGCTGTAACATGTTATCGGCGATTCTATCGTTGACAAGCACCTTGCCCTCGGGGACTTTACCTCCGTATTGTGCGAGTTCGTCTTCAAACACGACATAGTTTCTAAACTCATTTCTTGCCACTTCAAAAGCCCATTCCTTAAAGGCGCCCTCTGTGTACTTCTGTATGTTGCCCTTATGCATTACAGTTACGACGCGTCTCTTATTTTCAACAGCAAATTTAAGTGCTAGGCGCGCGATTCTTTGAGTCCCGAACTTACTTATCGGCTTTATACCTATTCCAGCATCGTCTCTTATATTGATGCCGAACTCCTTCCTCAGAAATTCTCTGAGCTTGGCCGCCTCCGCGCTGTTATAGGGCCACTCAATGCCGGCATAGACATCTTCCGTGTTTTCTCTAAAGATGACTAGATCTACAACCTCTGGCCTCTTAATCGGAGAGGGCAAACCCGGGAAGTACTTCACAGGTCTGATATTTGCATAGAGATCGAAGAGCTGACGAAGCGTTACGTTTATGCTTCTAAACCCTCCGCCTACGGGAGTCTCCAGAGGCGCCTTAAGAAAGACTCTTATCTTCTTCAACACCTCCACGCTTTGGTCAGGAAGTCTATTGCCGAAGAGCTTCTCTGCCTTCTCGCCTACTACTATCTCGTACCAAATTACTTTCTTTGACTTGCCGTATGCCTTCTCCACCGCGGCGTTGGCCACTTTTATGGCGGCGTACGCAACCTCTGGGCCAATGCCGTCGCCCTCTATGTAGCCAATTACGACTTTGTCCGGCACTTGGACGACTCCAGGTCCGACGTATTTTACGTAGTCGCCTTCAGGCGGGTCGACGTACTTGCCGCTGTATGGCACTAGATTTGGGATGTCTCGCTTGATCTTTTCCACATCTACCGCCATGACCCTCGCCGTAGCACTGTTTAATATGTATTTACTAGACTAGACTATGATAAAAGTTGAGACATTTGACGAATTTAAGAGACTTGTGCTCTTAGGCGAAAAAAGAAACGTCTTCTCTTATCAATTACTAGAAGAACTCGTCAAAGTCGACTGTGACAAGGATTTAGTAATTACTAACGAAGGACCAGTGTTCTCTGCTGGGTTAGATCTCTCTATCTTTCTCCAAAGCAAAGACGCCGTATTGGATTACCTATTTAAAGTACATAAACTTGTAAAGAAACTTATTGACTGCAGAGGCCGTACTATTGCTTATTTGTCAGGAAATGTATATGGATTCGGCGTAGAGTTTTTATATTTCGTAGACTATGTCGTTGCGCCCAGAGAGGATGTAAAATTCTCTCTACAGGGAGTAAACTTTGGGGTGTTTCCGCCGTATACTGTAGCCCTTGGGAGACACCTCTTTGGTTATGGTCATCTGAGGATTATGTTAAGCAGAGAGTTTGACGCAAAAGAGGCGTTTCAATTCGGCATAGTATCGCAGATAGGGCAATTCGATCTAGGGAGACTCTTCAAACCTCCAACCTACTTGCTTGACTTTATAAGCGCAAGGCGCTGGCTAGGCGCCCTAGTCGACGACGCCGTTCCTTATCTCTATAGACTAGCTGAAGTGGGCACTAGAGAGGAGACTAGACAGCGGATTCGGAAATTCCTCGGCAAGTAACCGACGAAAACTAAAAAATCTCAAGTGGCCGTTTTTTTGTGCCTGCTAATCTGCCTGCAGAGGCTAAGGCGGCTTGGCTGAAGGTCATGGAGGCAAAGACCCCCGAGGATAAGATAAGAGCGATGGAGGAGTTCTTATCGTCTGTGCCGAAGCACAAGGGCACCGAGAAGCTTATTAAGCACATAAGGCGGAGGATAGCTGAGCTAAAGAGAGAGATGCAAGAGAGACGGGAGAAGGAACGTAGCATACGTAGCGGTGCCCGTCTGTATATCGCGAAAGAAGGCGATTTACAGGTCGCTGTGGTCGGCCCCCCGAGTTCTGGGAAGACCTCGTTGTTGTGTTGCTTAACAAACACCACGCTGAGGCCCGACGACATACCCTTCTCCACGGTGGAGCCTACGCCGTCTATGTTTGTGGAAGACGGCGTATATATCCAGCTTGTGAAAACGCCCAGCCTAGTCCTGGATCAGTCCAGCGACCTTAACAGCATTACGCTCGCCACGGTGAGAAACGCAGACGCCGTGGTGCTGGTGGTAAGCGGGAACACCGACGTAGAGACTGTGGAGAAGATTTTCAAGTTTTTCGAGGACGAGGGCGTATACCTATATCCACCCAAGAACTATGTAAAGATTGAAAGGAAGGGCCTCGGCGGGATTCAGGTGGTAGGATCTGGGCATATATTGGGCGGGACTTTAAACGACGTAAAGAAGCTGTTGAATGAATACGGGATCTACCACGCCGTGGTGCATATCAGAGGTTCGGTAACTCTAGACGAGGTAGAAGAGGCTCTCTACGTAGAGAGGCAGTACAAACCCACCGTGGTCGTCTTCTCCATGGGCGATGTATACACGCCTAGGGAAGAGGTGCTGGGGTTTTTGACGAAGCGCGACGTTGTTTATCATATAACAGATCTGAGGGGGTGTAAAATTGAGAAAAGGAAACTTCTAGAGGATCTTCTACGGACCACCGGAAGGATTAGGATATTTACAAAACCAGTGCATTCAAAGACGTACATAGAGAAACCTATTGTGATGAAGGCGGGTTCCACGGTGGGAGACGTCGCGGCGCAGATACACTCGTCTCTGCTGGAGACATTTAAATACGCTGTAGTGTGGAGGAGAGACCTATATCCACAGCGCCCCAAGCGCGTGGGGCGAGACTACGTTTTGTCCGACAACGACGTTGTAGAGATACACGCCTAGGTCATAAGCCTAGCCTTCTCTCCTTTGGCGGAAAGTGCCTCTGCGTCGCCTCCTCGTCGGCCTAACGCCTATGTTGACCGCGGCGGCTGTGTCGTGGTTTAGACGAGCTCTTCTGCGAAAGGCACCACCCCCGTTCTTTTGATGGGTCAGTGTTTGGGGGAGTCAGCAAGAGTTTTACCGACACAAGTAGCCTTCGACCGTCCTCTTGAGTTCGTTACTCTCTCTATCTCGTAGATGCCGGGGATACGGGGCTATAGTACATACGCTTAGTTTTTAAGCCTACCCGTTGTGATGTATGAATGTCTTGTGAAGATGCTAAGAGAATACTAGAGAGACTGGACGAGTTAGAGATACTTCTCAACACAATTCTTGAGGAGGTGCGGGAGCTGAAAAAGACGAGGCCGCAACCGAAAGAAGGCCCGAAGTCGTTCATCGAGGTGCTTAGAGACAGGAGGTTTATGCCGTTGACTGAAATCAAGTCTAGACAGGCCCTGCGGCAGGCCATGGAAAGAGGACTCGTCTTGATTCTGCGCGACGAGGGGGCAAATAGAGAGGTGGTCGTGTTGAAAGAGGCGGCGCGCCAGCTCCTGGACAAGTTGCCGATGTCTCTCAAAGACGCCGAGAAGCTACCCAAACACGACTACGAGCTGTTGCAAATACTAAACCGGCTGGGCTATGTCTTGTTGAAAGGCGGAACCTACGTCAAGACGGAGTTAGCAGAGGAGTTTTACATCTAGCCGCGGCGGGATGTGAATCGGCATAAAGGGACGTGGATAAGTGCTGGAGGGCAGAAAAGCCGGTGTTAATTGTTTTTAATCTGGTTTCTGTGTGGGTTATGGCTTCGGTTTTTTGGTTTGAGAAGTATCGTCCTCGTTCGTTTGATGAGGTGGTGGATTTGGAGGAGGTTAAGGCGAGGCTTAGGGAGTTT
>Ga0315272_10000101_pt1 | contig 36384 bp, 25 predicted proteins | sample C3_middle_MG_FD_203918 | JGI IMG/M metagenome (GOLD analysis project Ga0315272, IMG submission 203918) | Sediment microbial communities from Yellowstone Lake, YNP, Wyoming, USA - C3_middle | ecosystem: Environmental > Aquatic > Freshwater > Lake > Sediment | place: USA: Wyoming | collected...
TCCGGATCAACTACTTCCGGTAGTCCAGCTCTTTCCGGAGGAAACGGGATCTATACATACTCATGGCAGGATAGTACAAAAGCTCACAACTGGACAACCATTGCAGGAGCAACAGGAACCGATTATCAGCCTCCCGTACTTACCGATACGACAAGTTACAGAAGGATTGTAAATTCTGCTTCCTGTACCGATATAAGCAAGTCCGTAAGAATTAACGTTCACAAACCCGTTTTGAACAATATAATTACCTTGTTTGGCGGTGGTACTGCACAAACAATCTGTAACGGTCAGCCTCAGACTCCGATGCTCGGAACAATACCAACCGGAGGTACCAATATTCCGGGGAACTATGCTTATCTGTGGGAATACTCTTCCGACGATAAAACATATACAGCCGTAGCAACAGGAGGAACAAATAAGGACTATTCGCCTTCTGCCCCGGCAGCCACTATTTATTACAGGCGGAATGCAACTTCCGGCGCATGTACTGTCAGCAGTACACCTATTCTGATAACGGTTCTGCCTGTGATCTCAAACAATAATCTTACAGGCAAGTCAAGAGTATGCTATAATCGTATTCCTGATCCTATTTCAGGACCCTCACTTTCAGGAGGTTCAGGCACCTATTCATATTTCTGGGAACAGAGTGTTAACGGAGGTACCTCATGGGGTCCTGCTGCCGGAACAAACAGCTCGTTCTCATACCAGGCGCCAGCGCTGAAGGTTCATACCTGGTACAAACGGACAGTTTTATCAGGCATATCAGGTCCGTGTTCCGATGTCTCGCCGATCTTTGATATATCCATTGATCCATTACCCGCAAGCGAGATATTTGCCGGACGTGATACAATGATCATATCGCCGATGAAAGTATATACCATGAAAGCTGTAGCCCCATTAACCGGTGAAACTGGTGTATGGAGAAACCTTAACAGCGGGAAAAGCACTTTCGACGATACAACCAAAAATTCAACTATAGTAAGGAACCTGATTCTGGGGAACAATGCATTTTTATGGATAGTCTCCAGGGGAAATTGCAGTCTGAAGGATTCGGTCAATATCAACCTTCTCAAAAATTTTATTCCTGATGGATTTTCTCCTAATGGCGATACCTTTAACAACAAGTTTGTTATTGACGGATTGTACCTCGAGGATAATTATGTTGATCTGAACATCGTTAACGGTGCAGGAACAGAAGTGTTTACAACAACTAACCGTAACGGCCATAAATGGGAAGACTGGGATGGTAAAAACTCAAAAGGGCTTAATCTTCCCGAAGGAACATATTACTATATGCTGAAAATAGCTCCAATGAAAGCGGGAAGTTCAGTTTATAAAAGAAGCGGATTTATTATTCTTAAAAGATATTAATGACAGGATTTTTAATAAGATCTGGCAGGTATATGGAGCAGGTGAGTAAGATAAAATTAATTCTCTGTATTGCTCTCCTGTCTGCTTTTCTTTCGCTTAAGGGTCAGGCTGTTCCGGATTCCACAAGTATCAGCCTTGGTTATCCTGTGTATAGCCAGTATCTTCAGAATGGTTTACTTATTAATCCCGCATATGCCGGTACCAGAGGTTCCCTGAGCACATTCCTGTCATACAGAATGCAATGGATGGGAATCCCGGGGGCTCCGGTTTTTCAGACTATATCATTAAATGCCCCAATGAAAAATGATAAAGTTGGTCTGGGGATTATGGCTCAGTTTATGCAGTTCGGATTAACAAAGTCACAGAGTGTCTACTTTAGTTATGCTTATCATATAAAACTTAGCAGCGGCAAATTATCACTCGGGCTGAAAGGCGGGTTCGACAGATCAAACACCGATTATTCAGCTATTCAGACTACAAATCAGAGTGATCCTGTTTTTACTGTAAATCAGAATCCATATTTTCTTCCAAATGTTGGAGCCGGGGTATATTATTTCAATGACAGGTTTTTCGCTGGTGCTTCAATCCCATCTTTCCTGAGTTATCGCAAGAACAGCTCCTCGGGTTCCGTAGAGGCTTACCATAGTTTTGGCAATTATGATCTTATCTTCTCTGCCGGTGGACTGATAGTTATATCAGATATTTTCAAGTTCAAGCCATCTGTTCTGATCGATTATTCGATGGAGAAGACGAAGAAATTAACGCAGTTTGACATAAACAGCAACCTGATTATAAATGACCTGATATGGGTGGGAGCTTCATACAGGACCTCAGAACAGGTTTTGGTAGGAATAGTACAGGTTCAGCTCAATCCCCAGTTTATGTTCGGACTGTCGTATGATTACCCTACAGGCAGGATGCATAATTATTCCACTTCAAAGGGATCAAGTGAATTTATTCTCAGGTACGAATTCGGATATAAAGTAAGTGCAGCTAATCCAAGGTATTTCTAGAGCTATGGCAAAAGGAATATTATATATCATACTTCTTGCTCTGCTGGTACCTGATGCCTTGTCACAGCCTGTGAAACAGCAACCATCAGTTTATAATGTTAAACGGATGCCTTTTAATGTTCCCGGCTTTAATAATATTTCTCCTGTCATAGTTAAAGATGGAATCATCTTCTGTTCCGATAAGAGATATAGCGGTATTGAGGATGTAACTGGATTTGACGGGCGTCGTCTCTATAATATTTACCGTGCTGAAAAAGATTCATCAGGATACAGGAAACCTCATGCCATAAAGACTAATAGGAGCAATAAATTTAATAATGGTCCATTGTGCATAGCTCATGATGGGAGGACTGTATATTTTACCAGTGAAGTTGAAACCGGAAAAGCCGCTGAAAATAAGAATTATAAGAATCATAGCGGAATTTTTACTGCTGAACTGTCCGGATCTGAGCTAATATCAATAAAACCATTTAAGTATAATGATCCTCTTTATGATATGGGTCAGCCATCTGTAAGCAAGGACGGAAAATACCTGTTTTTTGCTTCTGATATGCCTGGAGGGATGGGAGGTGCCGATCTTTATTACTGCGAATGGGTTGACGGAAGCTGGTCAGCACCCGTAAATCTTGGAAATAAGGTTAATTCACCCCAGTCTGAAAACTACCCATATATTCATCCTTCAGGGAAACTGTATTTTACCTCAAACAGACCTGGCGGAGTTGGGAACCTTGATGTTTACTATACTATCAGGAATAATGGCAAATGGGAAGAGCCTATTCTTCTTCCTGAGCCAATAAATTCCAAAGCGGATGATTTTGCCTTTGTGGCACAGGATAATCTTCAGAAGGGTTACTTCTCCTCAAACCGCACCAGGGAAGACGATATCTACGAATTTACTTCAAACATTATACGGAAATCTTCTTGTGACACACTCCAGGAAAATAACTACTGTTACAGGTTTTTTGAGGAGAATGCTATGAAATATGACTCAATGCCTTTCCGGTATGAATGGAGATTTGGTGACGGGACAAAGGGAATCGGCCGTGTAGTGGAGCATTGTTTCTCCGGTCCGGGAACCTATATTGTTCAGCTGGATGTAGTTAATCTTGTTACAAAAGAAGTTAACTACAATGAAAAATCCGAAACTGTTGTAGTAACTGCAATTGAGCAGGCTTATATTTCTGGTCCCGACAGTATCGGAGTTAATCAGCGGATAAATCTCAGCGCTGACCAGACCAACCTTCCGGGATGGGAAATAACTCAGTATTACTGGAACTTTGATGATGAAACGATAGCTTTGGGAAATAATGTTGATAAGAGCTACCTTAAGCCTGGAACTTATAATATTCAGCTTATAATTTCGGCGAAACCGGAACCCGGAGGCAGTGCAAGAGAAGCATGTATTTCCAAAAATATTATTGTTTTCCGGCAGCCGTGATACTGAAATTACTAATTTTGGAACGAATGAAATTGGAAAAGTCATTATATAAAACTGTATTACTGGTTTCCCTTCTTGTTTTGCCATTGTCTGCAAGGTTATCTGCCCAGCCCGTTCCCGGTAGGGATGAAAATATTCCTTTCCTGGTAACTTTTGGAAAAGACGGAAAAACATCATGGGGCGATAACGATTTTTACCAGGTCTTTTTCTTCAGTATACTGAAAGATTATAATAAGCCTATATATATCAGGGTCTTTGATCCCGATTGTGGCGGAGAATGGGATGAGATACAGGGAGAATTCGATTCCAAAACCAAGTTTTCAGTATATGGCGGAAAAGGGGTTGATCCCGATAAAAATGAAGAATCACGAGGATTGCTTAAGGGATTAAACTATAAATCAGGTAACCTGCTGGGATCAAAGATATTCGGCAACGAAGCGAAATATGATAACAAATATTTTACTTTCGGGCCGTTTAATCCGTCGGAAGGTGATTTCAATGCAAAGTGGAACAGTTATATGTTCAAAATCGTATGCGAAGGTATAAGCGGTGACGATGGAAACCTGTACAAATATTTTCTAAGCAGCGATCCTGATAATAATATTCCTATTGAAGGAGCAAATGCATTTACCTATGCATATCATTTCAGGATGTGGAATGACTTTAAAAGCGTCGCTCATATATACCCGTATATTGATACCGGTGTCGTTTATATCAGGCAGCGAAATTTTGACTGGGACAATGATGGGACTATTCTTGTTGTTTCCAGGTATAAACAGGGTATTCCTGTTCCGATATCAAATGAAGATGACTGGGCACAATCAAATATTCCAATAGAAGCACAGGAGGTAAAATCATCGCTTGACTTCCAGTTTCATAAAAGACAGGATGAGCTGGTGAAGAATAACAACGTTGTCATCACTCTTGAAAACCAGCGTGGTGATGCTGTGAAGTTCTTCAGTTCTCCGATCGGTGGTGTACCTGTCTACCAGCCTAAACTGGGCTATGAAAAAGTTAAGCCAAAGAAATAAGAGAGACCCGATATGAGAATTAATATAAACTTCAGAATATTAATCAGTACCGTCGGGTTTTTGTTTATTTTTCCATTTCTTTCAAGCGGGCAGACCTATAGTTTTATGAATTACGGAGCCGAACGGAATATTCCTAACGGTTTTGTATATACAATGACACAATCGGATGATGGTTTTCTTTGGATAGGCACGGCCAATGGAATCAGCAGGTTCGATGGCTATAATTTCTATCAGGTTCAATACCCTGATTCAGCTTCCGGACGAATCCCTGTTAAAAGCCTTAAGGATAAAAAAGGGACAATCTGGTTCGGATGCAGCGACGGCGCAGTGTTATACGTTAAAGATAATAAACTTATCCCCATTGCGCTGGAAAATAACAGGAGCATCAGCGAACTTATTGAGGGACCTGACGGGCTGATCTACATTATACCTCAGAGCAGAACTATATTTTCTGTTAATCCGCTTAAATTATCCGAGATCAGGCAGTATCCGCTGTCAGTTGAACCTGTACTGATTTCCGGTTCATTTACAGGATCAGGGAATTTGCTTATCGGAACACAGGAAAGTCTTCTTATGTGCAAACTGGAAAAGGATTCTGTTTCAGTATTAAGATCTATTGAAAGTTTCGACGCAGGGGTGACTTCAATTCATAAAACCGGAGATGGCTCAACTTTTTTAATAGGGACTGACGAGAACGGACTATTCAGTCTTAAGCTATCTGACAAGGGAGAAACTATCTCACGTCTGGCTGATCATAACGAACTTGCTTCAATAAAAGTCCAGTCAATATCAGAAGACTCGGAGGGTTCATACTGGGTCTCCACATCTGGCTCAGGAGCATTTCAGCTTGTTCTGTCGGATAACATGACTGCTGTAAAATCAGAGAAAATTTTTGATCTTAACTCAGGACTTCCGGGTAATGTTGTGAGAACTGTTTTTCAGGATGTTGAAGGAAATTACTGGTTTGGTTTGTATGGAGAAGGCATCTCTATGCTTACTTCATATTCATTGAGCTATTATTCACCGGGCAAAAATTCATCTGAGAATAATATCATCTACATTCAAGATTTCGACAATAATTATATTCTTGGTACTCCTTCAGGTTTCCATATTTTTGATATTTCGAAAGGAAAATCGGTCTCATTCACTGAGCTCACAGGACTCATCGGTAAAGCTGAAGTAAAAGCTTATTTTCTTGATCAGGAGAAGAACCTTTGGATAGGAACCGGAGGTAACGGATTATTCGTAAGGAATAAGCTGGGAGCTGTAAGGCAGGTTTACAAGTCAGGTGACTCAGGTGCTGATTATATAAAGGATATTGAAATCGACGCCGACCACATCTGGCTCGCCACTACCAATGGAGTAGTTGTCCTTGATAAAAGGGGTAACAGATTGCATTTATTTGATATTAATAACGGGCTTCCCCATAATAGTATCAACAAAATCTTCCTGTCTGGGAATAAATACGCTTATATAGGCACTGAAAGCGATAAGCTATACAAAATTGACCCTGAATTCAATATCTCTGAAGAAAAGGCTTCAATGAACGGCAGCACTATAAACAGAATTTTCTCACTTACCCGGACCGGTGATGGCGCAATATGGGTTGCCACTGACGGCAATGGCATATTCAGGTTCAGAAATGATTCAGTTATGTCTGTCACCAGGTCGAACGATCTGATGTCAAATTATTGCTACAGTATTCTTGCTGATGCAGATAATAATGTTTGGATCGGACATAACAAGGCTTTTACAAAGTATAATACGCGTACGGGAACTGTCAGGGTATATGGAACCGATTTTGCAAAACTCGGAATGTGTAATACAGGCGGTATTTTCGAATCGCCTGACAAAAAGATCTTTGTCGGAACCACCGACGGACTGGTCATTTACGACAGGATAAAAGAGAAAAAAACACTGACTCCTCCATTCAATAATATAAATATCATTGAGATCAATGATGTGCCATATCCTTATCAGCCATCATTCGTCCTGCCTTACAAGAAATATAAGGTGAAAGTCTATTTTTCGGGTATAAACTTCAGTGCTCCTGAAAAGGTTTATTACAGCACATTCCTTGATAATTTTGATCTTAACTGGAGCAAGCCGACTAGATCGCGTGAAGAGTTATTTAGCCTGGGTGACGGAAAATACAAATTCAGCCTGATATCTGTAAACGAGGAGGGTTTATCGCAAAAGACACCGCTGACCTTCAGTATACTCATCAAAAAGCCTTTCTACAGGACATGGTGGTTTGTTCTCAGCGCAATTGTGTTTGCATCGGGTATTGTGATCATTATTATCAGTGAGAGAGATAAGGCGCAGAAAAAAATACAGGAGTATCTTGAAACTGAGCTTGCTGCCAGGACCAGCGTTGTTATGAAGCAGAAAGGTGAAATAGAACTTCAGAACATTGAGATCACCGACAGTATAAACTACGCTAAACGAATTCAGACGAGTATCCTGCCGGATATAAATAAGCTGAAAGATGCTTTCAAAGACGCATTTATACTATTCCATCCAAGAGATATTGTTAGCGGTGATTTCTATTGGTTCGACAAACTTGATGACGATAAGTTCATTGTAGTGTGTGCTGATTCCACAGGTCACGGAGTCCCTGGTGCATTCATGTCAATGATAGGGTCAACCCTTCTTCAGGATATAGTGACAAGAAAGCGGATATCAAAACCTTCTGAGATCCTCAGTCTGCTTGATAAGCAAATCTTTTCTACCCTGAATCAGAATGTGGAACTTGGTGTATCCAATGATGGTATGGATATGGTTGTTTGTGAGTTTAATGTTTCAACCAGGCATGTCAGATTTGCTTCCGCAATGCGACCGGTTATTCTCGTACTCGATGGTGAATCTTTCTATATTAAAGGCAACAGGTCATCAGTCGGCGGAGAATCTGTGGTTGAAAAATATTTCGACGACCAGGAGTATTATCTTAAACAGGGTGATACAATTTATCTCTTTTCTGACGGGCTTCCTGATCAGTTTGGAGGGCCTGACGGGAAGAAACTTAAAATAATGAGACTGAAAAGAATGATCGAACAGATCTCAAAACTTCCGATGGATAAGCAGAAGGAAGCTATGACAAAATTTTATTTCGACTGGAAAGGATCATATGACCAGGTCGATGATGTTCTTCTGATGGGAATAAAAGTCTGACCAGACTTCTAATAAGTATTATTTGTTGAAAGTATAATCTGATTTGTAGATGCAACATTGCTCTCATTCAGAGCCCTGTCCTTCACATAGAAATCATATTTTATAGTATCTGTGGGATTGTAGAAGAGATACATGAATGTAACTGATATTGTTCCTTTCAGAATCTTGTTTTGTCCCAGCCGCTCCATATATGGTATCCTGAAAGGAGAAGGTTTCAGAGGATCATTGGCAGCTGCAGGAACCATAATGCCTCCGGTCTTGCGGTAAAGAGAGAGAAACAGATTCGTTGAATCCTGTGTACTGTCAGCGGGGGCATTGAGACCAAGATCTCCGTCACCGTCTTCAAAATGGAACCTGAGCCTGCCGCCTTTTGATTTATTGCCAAGAATATCGGTTGTGTCAAACACCGTGAAATTCAAATATTCTATACTCGGGACAGCCGGAAGATGTTCTATCTTACGGCATGAACTCAGACCCATAATGACTATGGTAATAAGCAGCAGGCATCTGTTTTTTTTCATGGTTTTAAGTCAATAATATTTAACGAACAAAAACCACACCAAATTTGATTATTTTTTTCTGAAAAATATCCTGATTGGAACGCCGGTAAAATCAAATTTTTCTCTCATCCTGTTTTCAATATACCTTTTATAGGGATCTTTTACGTATTGAGGAAGGTTACAGAAGAATGCAAATGCCGGTGTATAGATAGGCAGCTGCGTAACAAACTTGATCTTTACATACTTCCCTTTAAGGGCCGGAGGAGGATTGTTTTTTACTATCTGAAGCATCACCTCGTTCAATTCTGAAGTACTGATTTTCCGGCTCCGGTTCTCATTGACCCTCTCAACCAGCTCAAGCACTTTATGTATACGCTGCTTGTTTATAGCTGAAATAAACAGAATGGGATAATCAGTAAACGGAGCAGTTTTCTCCCTTATCGCCTCTTCAAAAACATTGGTGGTATTATTCGTTTTCTCAATGAGATCCCATTTATTTACCAGCACTATCATTCCCTTATTGTTCTTCTGTATAAGCGACATGATGTTGAGGTCCTGCGATTCAATTCCTCTTGTAGCATCAATGAGAAGCAGGCAGATATCTGAATTTTCGATGGTCCTGACAGCTCTCATCACAGAGTAGAATTCAATGTCCTCGCTCACTTTGCCTTTCTTACGCAATCCGGCTGTATCTACAAGCAGAAAGTCATGCTGAAATTTATTATACCTGGTGTAAATCGAATCACGGGTAGTGCCGGCAACAGGAGTAACTATATTCCTCTCCTCTCCCAAAAGTGAATTTACCAGCGATGATTTTCCCACATTAGGCCTTCCCACGATAGCTATTCTCGGCAGCTCAGGAAGAGGTTCCGGCTCTTCAGCCGACAGATGCTTTACAACCTCATCAAGGAGTTCACCTGTCCCGCTGCCGTTTATTGAGCTGAGAGGGAAATAGTCACCAAGGCCAAGGTTATAAAATTCATTTGCATCAATAAGTCTTTCCCCATTATCAACCTTGTTAACGACCAGCAGTACCTTCTTGTCAACTCTCCTGAGCATTGAGGCAACTGTCGTATCAAGCTCATGGATACCGCATGTGACATCCACCATAAAAAGTATTATCTCTGACTCTTCTATGGCAAGATGCACCTGTTTATTTATCTCTTCCTCGAAGATGTCCTCTGAATTCTGAACATATCCGCCTGTGTCAATAACTGAAAAGTTAATGCCATTCCAGTTAGAAACTCCATAGTTGCGGTCGCGGGTAACGCCGCTCACCTCATCAACAATCGCTTCTCTTGACTCGGTAAGCCTGTTGAAAAGGGTCGATTTTCCCACGTTTGGTCTTCCTACTATTGCAACTATTCTGCTCATATAATCTCTTTAATTATTTACTACTGATAGCCAAATCTTCTTAGAACCAGAGGTTTATCTCTCCAGTCCTTAGTGACTTTTACATATAACTCGAGGAATACCTTTTTATTGAAAAAGGCCTCCATGTCTTTTCGGGCTTCAGTACCTACTCTCTTCAGCATTGATCCCTTGTGACCTATAATTATTCCTTTCTGACTGTCGCGTGTGACGTGAATAAGTGCACGGATATTAATAATTGTCTTCTCTACCTTGAAACTCTCTATTTCTATTTCAACTGAATAGGGGATCTCTTTCTGATAATGAACCAGAATTTTCTCCCGTATGATCTCTGATGCAAAAAACCTCTCGTATTTGTCGGTAAGCTGATCTTTAGGAAAAAACGGAGGTCCCTCCGGGAGCTTCGTAAGTATTGCATTCAGAAGCGATTCCAGATTGAATTTTTTAAGTCCTGATACAGGAATTATCGGTGAGGTGGGGAAAGCTTTATGCCATGATTCAACAACTTTTTCCAGCTCCAGTTGATTTGTAAGATCCACCTTATTCAGGGCTATGATCACAGGAATACCCGATTCTGTAATCCTGTCGATATATTCACCCTCGAATGCATTTTTCTCAAGTACATCTGAAACATACAGGATAGTATCGGCATCGGTAAGGGCGGAATTGACAAAGTTCATCATAGTCTCCTGAAGCTTATACTGCGGCTTTAGAATTCCTGGTGTATCAGAATATACAATCTGAAAATCCTCGCCGTTTACAATCCCCATTATTCTGTGCCGTGTTGTCTGGGCTTTCGCTGTAATAATGGAAAGCTTCTCACCGACCAGCGCATTCATGATGGTAGACTTACCGACATTGGGGTTCCCCAAAATATTTACAAAACCTGATCTGTGACTCATTTTAAAAGATTAAAATATTCCCCGTTTAAGCATGCTGACCTCTTTGTCATTCAGGTATCTCCATTTGCCTCTCGGCACATTCTTTTTTGTCAGTCCTGCAAAATAAACACGGTCGAGTTTTTTAACTTTATAGCCAAGTGTTTCGAACATCCTTCGTATGACCCTGTTCTGACCCGAATGGAGCTCGATCCCGATCTGTGATTTGTCGTCAGGATCTGCGTAGGAAACAGCATCTGCCACTACTGTAATGCCCTCCAGTTCAATGCCTTCAGTCAATTTGAAGAGATCATTTTTAGTAACAGCATTATCAAGAAATACATGATATATTTTCCTTCTTTTATATTTAGGATGTGTAAGCTTTCCTGCAAGGTCCCCGTCGTTTGTAAGAAGAAGGACCCCTGTTGTCGCCTTATCAAGCCGTCCAACCGGATAAACCCTTTCCGGACAATCATCTCCGATCAGATCAAGAACAGTGCGCTCAGCATGAGGATCTTCCACAGTAGTAACATAATCTTTTGGCTTATTCATAAGGATATAAACCTTTTTCTCAGCTGACAGCTTTTTATTTTTGAATCTTACATCGTCATTATAAGTCACCTTAACCCCAAGGTCGGTAACAATCTTGCCGTTTACTGAAATCAGGCCGCTTTTAATGTGTTCATCGGCATCTCTCCGGGAGCAGACGCCACTGTTTGCTATAAACCTGTTAAGCCTGAGAAGGGTGATTTCCTTATCTGTGCTACCCGGAACAGGTTTATCCTGCCTTGTATCCGGTTTGCCTGAAGGCCTGCCGCTTCTCTTTGTATTTGCCTGCTGCCGTGTGTTTTTCCTTGGTGGTCTTCCTGCAGGGACCCTGTTCTTCATATCATTTAATTATCAGGGTGCAAAGGTACAATTATTTGGCGATATTATGATTTGATGTTTTTTTTGCACCTTTGTAGATCTGAAAAACTAACCATTATGGCATTAATTAAATCAATATCCGGAATACGCGGTACCATCGGAGGTAAACCCGGCGAAAGCCTTTCTCCTGTCGACATCGTAAAATTTGCTGCAGCATTTGGAACATGGATACAGCAACGACACAATAAAAACAATTTAAAAGTAGTTATTGGCCGCGATGCAAGAAAATCAGGGCCCATGGTAAACAACCTGTTGATTGCCACATTGCGCAGCCTCGGAATAAGTGTAATTGACCTGGGAATGGCAACAACACCTACTGTGGAAATTGCAGTAACAGGTACCGGTGCTGACGGAGGCATTATAATAACCGCAAGCCATAATCCGGCACAATGGAACGCTTTAAAACTGCTTAATGAAAAAGGTGAATTCCTTTCTGCAAAAGATGGGATGAATGTTCTGGGAATTGCCGATAAAGAAGACTTTACATTTGTTTCAAACGAAAATACAGGGACCCTTGAGTCAGACAGTTCATGGAACAGCAAACATATTGAAATGGTCCTTTCACTGAAGCTGGTTGACAAAGAAGCTATTAAAAAATCAGGTTTCACGGTCGCTATTGATTGTGTCAACTCGGTTGGAGGAATAATCCTTCCTGAACTTCTAAAGTCTTTAGGAGTAGTAAAAGTTATTGGACTTAACACAGCTCCTGACGGAAATTTCGCTCATAATCCGGAACCACTTCCTGAGAACCTTAAGGATATATCTGAGTTCGTGATAAAAGAAAAAGCGGATCTTGCATTTGTTGTAGACCCTGATGTAGACAGGCTTGCAATAGTTTGTGAGGATGGAAAAATGTTTGGTGAGGAATACACTCTGGTTTCAATATCGGATTATGTTCTCAAAAATACTCCGGGCAATACAGTGTCTAACCTTTCGTCCACAAAAGCCCTGAAAGATATAACAACCGGATATGGATGCAAACACTTTTCTGCCTCAGTTGGTGAAGTAAATGTGGTGGAAGTTATGAAGGAGAAAGGCGCGATAATAGGAGGAGAGGGGAATGGCGGAGTGATCTACCCCGAGCTGCATTATGGGAGAGATGCCCTTGTTGGAATAGCTTTGTTTCTATCGCATCTGGCACAGAGTAAAGCAAAATGTTCTGTTCTCAGAAAAAAGTATCCTGAATATGTTATTGCCAAAAAGAAACTTAACCTCGACCCCGATACTAAGTTTGACCAGATTATCACTGCTGTCAAAAATCATTTTGCCGGCCATCTTACCGATGAAAGGGATGGTCTCTGGATTGAAGCCGAGCATGGCTGGGTACAGGTAAGAAAATCAAATACTGAACCCATTATGCGAATTTATGCCGAAGGACGTACCGATGATGAAGCAAACAGCCTGGCCGATACCGTGATAGGAATTGTTAAAAAAAACTAATTTCTGAACTTTATAAAAAGCCGGCGGAATAATTATGCCATTTAGGATGTCTTTATGACATAGAGCCTACAAAGTGCCTTGTTAAAAATTGTTAATCAATGAAAAGGGTGTACCCTTTTTAATACTTTTATGGCTGATTTTTGAATCTACTAATTAGTATACTTTCAGATGAAAAGAACACTTATTATCACGGGTATTATTGTTGTTGTTGCAATCATTATACTGATTGTTATCAGCAAAGTAACCTCCAAGAAAGATGTGGCAAATCTGTATGCCCAGTCAGAAAAAGGTCAGTTTGATATAGTTGTGACTACAACAGGAGAGCTTCAGGCAAAAAACTCGACAGACATTTTCGGGCCTGATTTCACCCAGAGCAGGGGTATCAGAGTTATGGACATTAAGATAACTGATATCGTATCCGAGGGAACAGAAGTTAAAAAGGATGATTATGTAGCTACTCTTGACAGAACATCTTTTGATAACACTCTGAAAGATGAGCTTGAAAAGCTTACAACCTACCAGACCAACCTGGAAATGAAGATCCTCGATACTGCTGTGACTCTGAGTAATCTGAGAGATAATATTAAAAACCTCAGGTTTTCTGTAGAAGAAGCTGCAATAACTCTTCAACAATCAAAATATGAACCTCCGACAACAATCAGGCAGGCAGAGATAGCTCTCGATAAAGCTAACCGTACACTCGACCAGAATATAAAAGGTTATTCGCTCCAGGTTGAAAAAGCCAAATCGGATATGAGAACCAACAGGAATAATGTGAATGAACAGCAGCAAAGAGTATCCGATCTGCAGACTGTCCTTTCGAAATTCATAATTAAGGCTCCTTCCGACGGTATGATTATATACAAAAGAGACAGGCTTGGTGCCAAAAGAAAACTTGGCTCATCAATAAGTCCATGGGACAATGTCGTTGCAACTCTGCCCGATATGTCGTCGATGATGTCAAAAACTTATGTTAATGAAATTGACGTAAGCAAAGTAAAACCTAACCAGCATGTTGAGATAGTAGTGGATGCATTTCCTGAAAAATCATATACCGGTACAGTGAGAAGTGTTGCCAATATTGGTGAGCAGTTGCCAAACGCTGACGCAAAGGTGTTTGAGGTGCTTATAGAAGTTGATGGCACTGACCCCATATTAAGACCTTCGATGACAACAGGCAATAAAATCATTACTAAGACAATCAGTGATGTAATATATGTTCCTCTTGAAAGCGTTCAGACAGGTCCTGACAGTATACCTTTTGTTTATCTGAAAAACGGAACAAGGCAGATAGTAGTGCTTGGTGAATCAAATGAGAACAATGTCGTTGTGGAACAGGGTCTGCAACCGGGTGTTCAGGTTTATCTGAGCTCACCTGCAAAACCTGAGAATTTCAAACTGGTGGGAGAAAACCTGATATCAGTTATTAAAGACCGGGAAAAAGCCAAAAAAGCAGAAGAAGCCAGACTCCGTGCTGAAGCTGAACAGGCTGCCAAACAGAGAAGTGAAGAAGGTGGCGGAATGATGGGACGACCAGGAATGAACATTACGCCGGAGATGATGCAGAGATTTCAAAGTATGAGAGGAAATCAGCAGGGTGGAAATGCCCGCGGCGCAAATATGACAGGTGGTAATGCACCTGGAGGCAACGCACCCGGAGGTAATGTACCAGGAGGCGCCATGACCGGACGAACAATGCCCGGAGGAAATATGAATGGCGCACCCAGAGATACAGCTGCAATGAGGAAATTTATGAAAGCCCGTAACCAGCAGGGCGGAACAAGAGATACTTCTGCACGCCGCAGAACTATGAGACAATCAGGAGAACAGGGTCAGGGTCAGTCCGCTGCACCGGCTCAGTCAACAGTCAAGAATAATTAATTAAACTGGAAATCCAATGTTTAAATTTATATTAAGATATTTTCACGATATCGAAATTGCTGTTGAATCGATTGTCTCCAACAAGCTGAAATCAATGCTTACGGCCCTCGGAATTATATTCGGAGTGGCGGCAGTTATTGCTATGCTCGCGATTGGAAAAGGAGCCAAGCAGGAAATTATGGAACAGATGAAAATGGTTGGTGTGAATAATATCCTCATCAATCCTGTGATTCCTGATAAAAGCTCATCCACAAGCGAGGGAGAAAAACAACAGAAGAAATTTTCAAGGGGATTGAACCTCCTCGATGTCGACGCAATAAAAGAGACACTGCCATCGGTAAAAAGAATAAGTCCGGAAATTTCGTTTAACTCCACAGCAATGCTCAATGGTGTAAAATATACCGCGAAGCTAGTAGGAGTTTCAAATGATTATTTTTACCTGTATAACCTTCCCCTCGTGGGAGGAGCATTCTTCAATTCCTTTCAGGAAGAGAATGGCATCCAGGTTTGCATTATCGGCGCTAACATAAGGTCAAAATTCTTTAGCAAGATCGATCCGCTCGGACAGTATATCAAATTTAACGGTATATGGCTTAAAGTAATCGGCGTTCTTCAGAAAACCAATGTCAGTCTTACAGGTTTCGAGGAGAAAGGGGTCAATGTTTATAATGATAACATTTACATCCCTATCCAGACAATGCTGCTCAGATATCAGAACAGGGCACTTCTGAATACCAAGTTAGCTTCAGAAGCCACTTCATTGCAGTTCTTTGGCGGTGGCGGCGGTGGCGGTATGGCCAGAGTTGTTGTCAGCAGCTCCGATGCTTCCAGCGACACGGAGACTAACTATAACCAGCTCGACAGAATTGTTGTTCAGGTAGCTGAAACAGAACAACTTCAGCCCACTACCGAAATCCTTAGCCGTATGCTAACAAGAAGGCATACAGGAGTTAAGGATTTTGAGATAACAGTGCCTGAACTACTGCTTAAACAGCAGCAACGGACGAAAGATATTTTTAATATAGTACTCGGCGCAATAGCAAGTATTTCACTTATAGTTGGCGGTATAGGCATTATGAATATCATGTTCGCTTCAGTTATGGAAAGGATTAAGGAGATAGGTACCAGAATGGCTATCGGTGCCAAAAAAATGGACATAGTAGTCCAGTTTCTTTCAGAGGCTGTCCTTATCAGCGTATCTGGTGGATTCATCGGTGTATTCTTCGGGGTCATAATGGCTAAACTGATTGAACAGATTGCCGGCATTATGACAATAGTATCTTTCTTTTCGGTATTTATTGCTTTTGGAGTATCTGCCGCAGTTGGTGTTATTTTTGGCTATTCACCGGCAAAAAGAGCATCTGAAAAGGATCCTATTGAATCATTGAGATATGAATAATATATTCTGTTTTAATGTTGAGGCACCCCCTCAGAACAGGTAATAATTGAATGAAAAAATTAATTTAATAATGAAGAAACTCACCTTCCTATCATTAATAGCTGTGCTTCTGATTCCTTCTAGGATAATTATAGCACAGGAGATTAAAAAACTGACTTTTGAGGAGGTCATTAAGCTTTCAGAAGAGCAGTCTCCCAATGCCCTTATTGCCAAACACAGGTTCCGTTCAAGTTACTGGCAGTACAGGTCTTATCAGGCTCAGTTCCTGCCAAGCCTTACATTGAGAGGATCGGCTCCAAACTATAGCGATGGTTTTGATAAGGTTTATGATTCCAATACAAACCAGTATACTTATGTTGCCAAAAACACTATCAGCAGCAGCGGTACACTATCCCTGTCACAGGCAGTAGGTTTTTCCGGAACTACCATATCCCTCCAGTCTGCGATAAATCACCTCTTTGACTTTGGATCAACAGCCCTGCTTCCCCGGCAGTATAATATTACTCCAATCAGTATAAATATTACTCAGCCTATCCGCCAGTATAATACACTGAGATGGCAGAAAAAGATTGAACCTGTAAAATATGAAGCGGCAAAGAAAACTTACCTGGCTAATATCGAAGGTGTACACGAGAATGCCGTTATGAATTTCTTTTCATTGGCCCTGGCACAGATCAATAAGCAGATTGCCGAGATGAACTACTCAAACGCCGATACATTATACCGTATCGCAAAGGGAAGGTATCAGCTGGGTACTATTGCTGAAGATGAATTATTGCAGATGCAGCTTTCATACCTTAACTCCGAGACAGCCAGGAAACAGGCTGATATGAACTTACGCGACAGGGAGATCAGGTTAAGATCTTTCCTCGGATATAATGAAAATGTGAGAATTGAGCTTATCATTCCAAGTAAGATACCTGATTTGCAGGTTAGCATGCAGGAAGTGCTGGACCTGGCAATGAAAAATAATCCCGACCTGATCACCCAGCAGATAAATGTTCTGAATGCACAGAGCAGTGTAGCACAGGCGAGGGCATCAATGGGATTAAATGCTAGCCTTAATGCGTCGCTCGGTATGTCCCAGAGGGGGCCCGATTTTATGAACACTCTTCAGAATCCAAATCAGAGCCAGACGGTCAATATCAGTTTTGTTCTTCCTATTCTTGACTGGGGGCGTGGAAGGGGAAACTTCAAAATGGCACAGTCGAGTCTCGAATTAACACAGGTGACTGCAAAACAGGCGCTTACCGACTTTCAGCAGAACCTGTTCCTGGATGTGGAACAGTTCAATCTGCAGAAGAACCAGGTAGAGATTGCTGCTAAATCGGATACGGTGGCTATGAAAAGATATGAAGTTACGAAACAGCGTTTTCTCATTGGTAAAATTGCTGTTCTCGATCTTAATGATGCTGACAGCAGAAAAGACCAGAACAAACGCGCGTATGTTCAGTCTTTGCAGGATTACTGGAACTACTTTTACAATATCAGAAGCCTGACTCTTTTTGATTTCATCAACAAGAAACCACTGGAGACTGACTATGATAAGTTACTGCAATAATTTTCAGCTTAGCTATAAAAGAATGGGCCGGATTGTATATAATCCGGCTCTTTTTTATTTCTATCCGGTTTTAAAATTACTCTGGTTTTTTTCGGCCCCCTCCAGATAGCTGTCAGGATCCATTCTGGGAGGTCAGAGCCATGGAGAGAAAAATAGCCATACAATCCTAAAGAAATAGTCTTCACTTGATTAATAATTGATTGTTTTTGCAAAAAATTAATATCTTTGCGCCTCAATCAAAGAAGAATAACGAAAAAACCGTAGATAATCCCAAAAGACTAAACAAATGCAGAATAAAGCAGCAATCATCATTCTGGCAATTGCATTAGGGTTGGTATCAATATATCAGCTGTCATTTACTGGTGCAACCTATAAGGTGAATAGAGAGGCAAAGAAATACTCAAAAGGAAACCTGGTAAAAGAAACCCAATATCTCGATTCTATTTCTACTCTGCCAAAAGAGAAATGGAGTTTCCTTGGGAATACTTTCAAGGAGTGCCAGAAAAAAGAACTTAACCTTGGTCTTGACCTCAAGGGTGGAATGAGCGTAATCCTTGAAGTTTCTGTAGAAGATATTTTGAAAGCGCTTTCAAACTATAATCCTGACAAAACTTTTAACCAGGCTTTGGCAAAGGCAAAAGAAAGCCAGAAGCAGAGTCAGTCAGATTATCTTACCCTCTTTGGAAAAGCCTTCCAGGAACTTGACCCGAACGCTAAACTGGCTTCAATTTTTGGAACTGTAGAACTCAAGGAGAAAATTAATTTTAATTCAACCAATGATCAGGTCCTTAAAGTACTTGATACCGAAATCTCCGGAGCAATTACCAATGCATTTAATATTCTCCGCACCAGGATTGACCGTTTTGGTGTGGTACAGCCTGATATTACTCAGCTGGCTACAAAAGGACGTATTCTTATTAACCTGCCTGGCCAGACTAACCCGAAGCGTGTTCGCGAACTTTTACAGGGAACAGCCAACCTTGAATTCTGGGAGACTTATGAAAACAGTGAAATAATCGGCTACCTTTCTCAGGCAAACAATCTTCTGAAAGAGATTCAGACTAATACAGAGAAAACAAGTGCAAAAACATCGGAAGCAGCAGGTAAAAGTGCTGTATCTGACACAACAAAGAAAGATCAGTCTCTTCTTGACCTCATAAATAAGGATACTACAAAAACAACGGCAGCAACTGCTACAACGCGTGAAGGTTTTACCCAGCAGAATCCTCTGTTTGGAATTCTGATCCCAAGAGTAACAGCAGAAGGGCAGGCTTTGCCATCTTCTATGGTTGGGCTAGCCAGCTCAAAAGATACTGCAAAGGTTAACAGTTTTCTTAAATTGAACCAGATAAAGTCGCTTTTTCCTCGTGATCTGAAACTCATGTGGAGTCAGAATCCATATAAACAGGATCCGACCAAAACAATGTTCGAGCTGCATGCAATTAAAGTAACTACACGCGATGGCCGTCCTCCTCTTGGCGGAGATGTTATTACATCAGCCAGAACATCAACCGGTGTTGCCGGTGATGTAAAGGTAGATATGTCAATGAACTCTGAAGGATCAAAGACGTGGGCAAGAATGACCAGGGAGAATATTGGCCGTTGCCTTGTTGTAGTTCTCGATGGCTATGTAAGATCCTATCCAAGAGTGCAGAATGAGATTACTGCTGGAAGTACAGAAATAACCGGCGACTTTACTATAGAAGAAGCTGATGACCTTGCTAACATACTTAAATCAGGTAAATTACCGGCACCTGCACATATTATTTCAGACACTATTGTTGGACCTACTCTCGGGAAAGAAGCTATTAATTCCGGTTTTGTTTCATTTGTGATAGCTTTTGCGCTGGTCCTCGCCTTTATGGTATTCTATTACAGTAAGAGTGCTGGATCAATTGCCAACATTGCACTTATTGCCAACGTCATTTTACTCTTAGGGGTTCTTGCGTCACTTAATGCTGTACTTACGCTGCCTGGTATTGCAGGTATGGTACTAACAATGGGTATGGCGGTCGACGCGAACGTGCTTATATATGAGAGAATAAGGGAAGAATTAAGAGCCGGAAAGGGAATAAAACTGGCTATAGCCGACGGATATAAACATGCATATTCGGCTATTATCGACTCAAACGTTACCACAATACTTACAGGTATCGTTCTCTACGTGTTTGGAAGCGGTCCTATTAAAGGATTTGCAACTACTCTTGTTATAGGTATCCTGACATCACTTTTCACAGCAATATTTATTACACGTCTGATTTATGAGTTCCTTCTGAAACGTGAGGCAAATCTTACTTTCTCAATAAAAATCACGGCCGACGTGTTCAAGCACACCAAGATAAATTTCATTGGAATAAGAAAATATTTCTATGTAGCTTCTGGTGTTATTCTTCTGGCCGGTGTTGTATCTCTTTTTGTAAGGGGGCTCAATCCAGGCATCGACTTCACTGGTGGACGCAGTTATGTAATTAAATTTGATAAACCTGTAAGAACTGAAGATATTGCTTCAAAGCTTAATGTAGCCTTTGGAGAGCTGCCGCAGGTTGTAACCTATGGAAATGAGAGCACGGTTAAAATTACTACCAAATACAAGATAAATGAAACCGGCGTTGATGACGAAGTAGATACTAAACTATATGACGGACTCAAAGGAGATATTGGAGCAAATGTCACCAAGGAAGAGTTCCTTAGCAGATACAGACAGAGTTCAGAGACAGTAGGACCAATAGTCGCTGCTGACATCAAAATCAATGCTTTCTATGCTGTTGGAATTGCACTCGTCCTCATATTCTTCTATATATTCATGCGATTCCGTTACTGGCAGTATGGTTTCGGAGCTGTTTTGTCATTGGCTCATGATACTTTACTGGTTATTGGAGTATATTCAATCTTCTGGGGGATAATGCCTTTCTCAATGGAAATAGACCAGGCCTTTATTGCAGCTATTCTTACTGTAATCGGTTTCTCTGTCAATGATACGGTTATTGTTTTTGACAGGCTTAGGGAGTATATTCCTCTTTACAGGAAAAGACCATTGAAGGAGGTACTTAATCTTGCAATAAACTCAACACTTAGCAGGACTATTAATACAACCCTTACAGTTATTCTCACGATTGTTGCGATGTTCATCTTCGGAGGGGCAGTGATACGCGGATTCATGTTCGCACTGCTGGTTGGTATAGGAACAGGCGTTTACTCATCTGTATTCGTAGCTACTGCAATTATGTACGATACTACACCGAAAGACCATGTTGATGAAACTTCAAAACCAAAAGTTAAAGCATAACTAAGGTTAAGAACTGATTCTTGAAAAAATGTAAAATAGGGACATACTTAGTAGTCCCTATTTTTATATATAGGTACTTAATAAGCTGGAATATCATTTATCTTTTCTAACTTTGACACTCCCAAAAAGAGGGAATATTATTAATAATTGTTATGAGTGGACCGGAAATATTTGTAATCATAATTGTTGCACTTCTTCTTTTCGGTGCAGAGAAACTCCCTGACATAGCAAAGACAGTCGGGAAGGGGATGCGTGATTTCAAGAAGGCAACAGATGAGATAAGAAGAGAGATTGAAACAAGTACAAGTGATTTTCGTAAAGACCTTACCGATGTATCTGATTCTATAAAGACCGATGTTACCTCTTATGCTGATAAGCTTAAAAATGATGTGACCGACGTTTCTGAATCTATTAAGAGCGACATAAATAATGTTACGTCTGAAGTTCATCAGAGCATGCAGGATATGTCTTCAAGTATCAATAGCGATGTTAACGAGATAAAGGGAAACATTCATAAGGATACTCCTGAACAGCAGGAAGCTGCAAACACAACAGTAAACGATACGTCCGGCGGCTTTTACAAAGAGGTTAAAGACTAGCCGGATCTAAATTTCCTTCATAGGGTTTTATGATCAGAACCAGCGGTATTATTAAGTCTTACGGAAACCTTAAGGTTCTTAAGGGGATAGATATTCTTATAGAGGATAAGGAAGTCGTTTCTATCGTAGGCGCCAGTGGTGCCGGAAAAACTACTCTTCTTCAGATCATAGGAACATTGGACAGGCCTGATAGTGGTTCAGTCTATTATAATGAGAGCGACATAAGCAAACTGAAAGGCCGTCCCCTCGCTTCTTTCAGAAACAGTAATATAGGCTTCGTCTTTCAATTCCATCAGCTTCTTCCCGAATTTACCGCACTCGAGAATGTTTGTATACCCGCCTATATTGCCGGTAAAAACAAAGCTCAAGCAGAAAGCAGGGCCACTGAGCTTCTTGGCTTTCTCAATCTTGGAGAACGACTCGATCATAAACCTTCAGAACTCAGCGGCGGTGAACAACAAAGAGTAGCTGTTGCCAGAGCCCTCGTCAATAATCCGTCTGTAATCCTTGCCGATGAACCATCAGGTAACCTTGATACTGAGAATAAAAACGAGCTGCATAAACTTTTCTTCAAACTCAGGGATACCTTCGGACAAACGATAATTATAGTTACACACGATCGTCAGCTGGCATCTATGTCCGACAGAGTGCTTCAGATCAAAGACGGGATGATAGTAAATGAATCGTGAAATATCTCAGGCTTATAGCCGGGTTACCTTTATGATGTTAAGAAAAGAAGAGCTTAAAGAGTTTTTAGATGAAAAGGTGGAAAAGTATAATGAACCCTCTTTTATCGAAACTGATCCCATAAGCATTCCACACTGTTTTGCCCGTAAAGAAGATATTGAAATTGCAGGATTTCTTGCAGCTACCATAGCCTGGGGGAACCGTAAGATGATACTTAGGAATGCAAGCCGGATGATGGAATTGCTTGATGGCTCACCATACGATTTTATAATGAATTATGATGAGAATGATCTCGGAAGGCTGGAAGGCTTTGTACACAGGACCTTCAATTCAACCGACCTGATCTATTTCATGGAGGCACTACAGAATATTTACAGGAACAAAGGCGGACTTGAATCCATCTTCACCCGTTATATGACATCTGACTCACTTCAGCCTGCAATACATGAACTTTATAACTTATTCTTTGAACTGCCTCATCCGAAGAGGACAGAAAGACATGTATCGGATACTTTTAAGGGATCGGCGGCAAAAAAAATGAATATGTATCTCAGGTGGATGATCAGGAATGATAATAAAGGTGTTGATTTTGGTATCTGGAAATCAATTCCACCCTCTATTCTTTCATGCCCTCTTGATATTCATTCAGGCAATGTCGCCAGAAAACTTGGCTTACTAACCCGTAAACAGAATGATTCAAAGGCTGTGAACGAGCTCGATGCAAATTTACGTGCAATGGATATTGAGGATCCCGTCAAATACGACTTTGCCCTTTTTGGGCTTGGCGTTTTTGAAAACTTCTGAGGCACTTCGCTGAACTGAATTATTGCGATATGATCTTCTTAAAATCAGCATCTTCCCATAGGCTTTTGAAATCTTCGTCTTTCGAGGCGTATTCTTTAAACTGCTGATTCATTGAAACTGCTTTTTCAAGATCGGCGAGTGCATTTGTTTTATCTCCTTTCCTGCTATAAGCACATCCCCTGTTATATATAAATACCGGCTGAGTGGGAGCAAGTTCATTTGCCCTGTTATATGAGCTAATGGCAGCATCAAGTTTATTTGTTTTTGCAAGTAGACCTGCCTTATTCTGCCATGAATCTGAATTATTTGGATCAAGCGAAGCAGCCTTCTTGTAAGAATTCAATGCCTCTTCATTCTGGTTAAGGGACTCAAGAATCTGTCCTTTCAACAGCCAGTCTAATTCATCCCCAGGCTTCATGGTTGTAAGCTTTTCTGCAGTTTTCAATGCTTCGTCAAGATGCTTATATTCAGTCTGAAGAAATGCTTTGAAAAATAATATTCCAGTATTTTCCGGATTGGATTTCTCGAGTTATTCAAGTTGTTTTATAGCCTCTTGCTCTCCGGTTGGACTTCTTTTCATGTTGACTATAAGCCAACCCTGAACAGCCTCCCTGTTATCCGGGTATTTACTTATGATTTCGAGGTACACTTTGGATGCTTTCGCTGTATTTCCCTGCTTTACAAGGTCCTGAGCTTTATTTAGGTCATCCTTTACACCAGACACCTGACCCTGTAAGCAAAAGCTGAAAAAGGACAGCAATGGAAGTAAACAGAACTCTTTTTAGTGTCTTCATATTGCTAAATTTTAAGTGATCACCGGCTGTACAAAATTACACTATAGTTAAAGGGAAGTCAAATATAATTTTAGCATAATATGGTTTTCCCTGAGAGCCGTTACGCTATGGTAAAGAGAGGTTTGCCAGGAACATGATATAAGCTAAGCCGGGTCAAAATGCATCGCCTTTCAAAACCTGTAACAGGTCAGAAAATGGAAATAATGAATTAAATGTTTAAATTTGTTTAGTAAGGTAATAATATTAGAATGCTCTTTTTGGATGCCGTATTTTTTATGGTAACTCTAGTTTGGCAACCGGAGAGATGATCGTTCCCCTTTTTACACAAAACCTTTTCATTATGCATCACATTGGGAGAGAAAAATCGTTGCAGGTATCTGGTTTTGGTAATGAATTTTGAAAATTAGAAGTCAGGAATTAAATAATAACTAAACTTAAAATTCTTTTTAATTCACTACATTTCCTAGTATTTTTTGTTATAGTAACGATCCTGTACTTTTCAATTCCTCATAAATTCCGCTGGTTTTTACTACTGGCGAGAAGCTGCTATTTTTATATGGTCTTCGTGCCAATTTATATTTTAATACTTGGCTTTACCATTGTTGTTGATTTTTTCGCCGGCATCTATTTGGGAAAGAGCAGCGGCAGTAGAAAAACGTGGTTTCTTATTGCGAGTTTTATTGCCAATATCGGAGTTCTTGCTGTGTTTAAATATTACAATTTTTTGAATGACAACCTCACCCGGTTACTGTATACTGTCAATTATCAAAACCCGATACCTTATTTATCAATCCTTCTTCCGATAGGTTTGTCGTTTCATCCCTTTCAGGCAATGAGTTACACAATAGAAGTTTACAGAGGCAATCAAAAAGCCGAGAAGAAATTCGGAATTTATGCTTTGTATGTAATGTTCTACCCTCAATTAGTAGCAGGACCGATCGAAAGGCCACAGAATTTAATTCATCAATTTTATGAGGAGCATTATTTTGATTACAAGAGGGTAACGAATGGAATAAAACTGATAGCCTGGGGATTATTCAAAAAGGTTGTGATTGCTGATCGGTTAGCCGTTGTTGTTGATTCAGTTTATAATAATCCTTATGATTATACAGGGGCAAGTCTGTCAGTGCTACAATATTATTCTCATTCCAGATATTCTGTGACTTTTCAGGGTATTCGGATATGGCTATAGGAGCTGCACAGGTAATGGGCTTTAAACTAATGCCGAATTTTGATCAGCCTTATCATTCAAGAAGCATTTATGAATTCTGGAGCCGATGGCATATATCTTTGTCTTCATGGTTCAGAGACTATCTTTATATATCGCTGGGCGGAAACAGAGTGACAATCCCAAGGTGGTATCTGAATCTTTTTATAGTCTTTATTCTCAGTGGTCTATGGCATGGGGCAAACTGGACATTTGTAATCTGGGGAGCGCTGAATGGTTTTTACCTGGTCTTTGCTCATATTACAAAAGATCTGAGAAGCAGGTTTCGCAGATTTATTGGATTAGATAAGCATCCTTTTGTGCATAATACTCTTCAAATCCTGATAACCTTTGGATTAATAAAGTTCTCCTGGATTTTTTTTCAGGGCAAAATCCGTTTCCATAGCACTTTATAATATTAAGCATTCAATCAGTGGTTTATATCAGAATATTTTTGATCGCCTGCCATTCTTTCTGCATGCCGGAATCTCGCGATTTGATTTTATTTTGGGTGTCACAATAGTAGTCATGATGGAATTTATCCACCTGATACAACGGAAATACGGCTTTCGTGAATGGATTAATGCAAAACCGGCTTATATACGATGGAGCATATATTATATTGCTATCCTGATGATTATATTCTTTGGGTTTTTTCAAAACAGGCAATTTATATATTTTCAGTTCTGAGCCATGGGAAAGTTATTGCTTAAAATGTCATACTTAATCTTAATTCTCGGAATCATTCCCGTAGGTATAAATCATTATTTGAGGAACAATTCATATTATAAATTAGATTAATCGGGAAATACCTTATTCCTTGGTGATTCTCATGTCGAATGTGCAATCAATAATTCATTGATAAATCATGCTATCAATCTGGCTTCAAGTGCAGATGCCTATTTCTATACATATTACAAACTTCGGAAACTGGCTGAAGCAAATCCTGATATTCATACCGTTCTGTTAGGCTATATCGACGATTTTTTTCTGAAAGACGGAGATGAGTATACATACGGGGAAGAATACATGGGGAATAAACACCCTAAATATTGCCAGCTGATATCTGTAAAAGACAAATTATTCCTTTTCTTTAAAAGACCCGGGGTTTTCCTGATTGCAACCAGAGATGCGATAAAACAAGATTATATTCTGATATTTAAAAAGCCGGGAAAATCATATTTTACTTTAAACTGGGGCGGATATCTGTATCTTACCAGAGATAAACTGCCAAAAAACCTGGCTCTATTAACCGGTCCCGATATTCCTGATAAAAGGTCCGGGTTGTCCTCAATTTCCCCTCTTAACATCCGCTATCTTAAAATGATTGCAGATTATTGCAATTCAAAAAAGATTAACCTTATTATTTTCAGGCCGCCACTTCATAAATTTTGCGTCAGGAACGATGAGGAATTCGCAAATCTGTTAAAAAATGATATAAAAAATGTCGGATATCTGTATTACAGTAATTTTTCTATGGAGGATTCTGACTATGGAGATTTATCTCACCTTAATTACAAGGGGGCAAGAAAATTCTCAAATATTATCAGCTTAAAACTGAATAATGACAGTATTATTGCCAAATATTCAGGGAGCAATATTATTAAATGATTATTTTTTCAGGAAATGTTTTTTTTGATTCATAGTTTTAAAGCCGTTTGAATAAGATATTTTAACTCAATTTCCAGAATCCAGCTTTTTAAGATGCCGAATAACTATTTTAATTTCAAACAATTCAGAATTAATCAACAGGGGTCAGCCTTCAAAGTAGGCACTGATGGTGTGCTTCTTGGCGCGTATGCCGGAATTGAGGGAGCTGAATCAGTCCTCGATATCGGGGCAGGCACTGGCTTGATATCTTTAATGATAGCTCAGCGAAGCAAAGCATCCATAACAGCCATAGAGCCTGATTATAATTCCTACCTCCAGGCGTGTGAAAATGCGAGTAATTCCCCATGGAGAGATAGAATCTTTGTCAGGCACTCAGACTTTCAGAACTTTGATAGCGCCGGCTCTAAATATGATCTTATAGTTACAAACCCTCCGTATTTTCAGAATTCTCTTAAAAATCCTGATCCCAGGAAATCTTCCGCACGGCACAATGATACTCTTACCACAGGAGAGATCCTGACGGGGGTTATTAAATTCATGAAGGATGACGGCAATCTACAGATAATACTGCCATATGTTGAAGGAAATATCTTTATTGCTGAGGCGGCAGTATTTGGGTTGTACTGTAATAATACTTTGAAAATTAAACCCTTGCCGTCTGCAGAGATAAGGAGATTAATATTGAGGTTCAGTAAATTCCAGAAGAAGCCCACTGAAAACTTTCTCACTATCGAACACGGTAACCGCCATGAGTTTACTGAAGATTACATCAATCTGACGAAGGATTTCTACCTCAAATTCTGATTGACTTTTGAAAGAAATAAGTTTACATTATCATCTCACTCTCATGCAAGCCATATTCTTCCTTCATCTCCACCCCCAGAGTCTTTAATTCATCAAGAACAGGATTATAAATATCAGGGATCACTGGCCTTCTGACCCCTTTAACTGTGATCTTATTCCCGAGTATCAGTTTAACTGAAATAGCCGCGGGCAAAGCAACTGTTCTTGCAATAGAGGTATTTGTTGACAGAGATCCGAAATCGAGCATTGAGGACTTAATTACTTCTTTTCTGCCATCGGTATATGATGCCCTGACGACATGCTGTAAAACTACCATATCCCTGTCAGATGGTTCCAGCATCATCTTTCTGATCATAATATCTGAAGTGATTTCAAAAGGTGTTGTTTCACGGTATTGCAGTTTCTGTTCACTGAAAAATCCGAGAAAATCGAGTGACTGAATCGCAGCTGATGTTTCAGGAATTCTAAGTTTAGATACCAGGTTTGCCTTGAGATCTTTTACATCTGTTTTTGATCGTTCAGCCAGAAAATCCGCATAGCTCATGCCCTGATAATTTTTTACAGTGTCATCAAGCATATTCAGGTTCTTCATAACATCGAGCGTTTCACACCACCCCTTAAATCTGAATGTACCACGATACATTGTTTTTGCCTCCGGAATACCATAAATGTCAATGAAACTGACAGAATCCCTGTTCGGATATACCTCAAGTTTGTCAACTCCGGGGAAATTATAACTGAATCGGTCCTTGAAGAGATTTGAGGATTCAATATTGATCCTTTTACCTTTTTTGAGATATAAAGCACTGTTTCTGCTGGCAAGAATTACCCCCTTTGGGCTCCACGAAAATTTATATCTCATAGGATTATTGGCAGATTCAGATGCAGGAAGAGCGCCGCAGAGTGAATAGAATTCCTCAACTTTCCCGTTTTTTCCGTGAATATGATCAATGATCCTCATCGCTGTCATATGATCAATCCCCGGGTCAAGTCCGATCTCATTTAGAAGCAATACCCCTTTTCTTTTCGCCTCTTCATCAAGATCTGTCATTCCAGGCTGTATATATGAGGTAGTTACCAGTGATTTGCCGTGCCGCACGCATACTTTTGCCACATCAAGATGATATTTATACGGAAGCAGGCTGACAGTTATGTCATATGCTGCCACAAGTTTCTCAAGCATTTCCGGATCATCCATTGACCAGTCAAGAGAAGAACCAAGCGGATTTCCGTTTATCATCTCATCCGCGCGGTCTTTCATGGGAGAAGCTACCAACAGTTCAAAATTGTTACCAAGCAGATATTCAACCATCGGTTTGACTACCATTCCTGCTCCAAGTATTAAAACTTTTTTCATATAATTATCTTATAATACATACGACTTTGTCTCAGCAAGGTATAAAAACACCATGAATGTTTCAATGAGATTCATTATAATATTAAAAACTATTTCATTAATATTACCGCCAATGTATCTTTGCTACAAACACGTTGACCACGGATAATTTTATAAATCGCTACTTTCCCGATGTCTGATTTTCAGAAGTACGTAGAGACACCGCTGATGAAGCAATATTATGCTATCAAGACCAAACATCCTGATGCCATTCTGCTTTTCAGGGTAGGCGATTTTTATGAGACATTTGGAGAAGATGCAATCAGAACAGCTGAAATTCTGGGTATTACTCTTACACGCAGGGCTAACGGATCTGCGACCTTTATTGAGCTAGCCGGATTCCCATATCATGCGCTAGATACTTACCTTCCCCGGCTTGTAAGGGCAGGGCAAAGGGTTGCTATCTGCGAACAGCTGGAAGATCCAAAACTCACAAAGAAGATTGTTAAGAGGGGAATAATTGAACTTGTCACCCCAGGCGTTTCATTGAATGAGAACGTCTTCAATCATAAGGAGAACAACTTTCTTGCAGCTGTTCATATTGACAAAAAAATGGCAGGTGTGGCTTTCCTTGATATCTCAACCGGAGAATTTCTGACTTCAGAAGGCACCATTGAGTATATCGATCAGATGCTTAATAACTTCCAGCCAAAAGAGGTGCTTTTTGAAAAAGCAAAGAAAGATATTTTCATTGAATACTTTGGGCCAAAATTCTATACCTTCAAGCTCGACGACTGGATATTTACACAGGATGCAGCAAATGACAGGCTGATAAAACAATTTGAGACCAGTTCATTAAAAGGCTTCGGAGTTCAGAACCTGAATTATGGAATCATAGCCGCAGGTGCTATTCTCTATTATCTCGATCTTACCCAGCATGAACAGCTTGGGCACATAACAACCCTCTCACGGATCGAGGAGAACAGGTATGTCTGGCTGGATAAATTCACAATAAAAAATCTCGAGCTTTTTCATTCTCCTTATGAGGGAGCCAGGACTCTTATAGATGTAATGGACAAGACCATTTCACCCATGGGTGGCAGGCTTCTGAAAAGATGGCTGGCTCTTCCGCTTAAAGATATTCAGCCTGTGAATGAAAGACTCGATGTGGTCCAGTACCTGGTTGAAAACGGAGAGGTCAGGGATGGGATGTCAGGACTGATCCGGCAGATCGGAGACCTTGAAAGACTGGTCTCGAAAGTTGCAGTAAACAGGATCAACCCACGCGAAGTAGTGCAACTGAAAAGAGCTTTAACTGCCATTGATCCGCTAAGAGATTTATGCAATCAAAGCGGCTGCCCAGCTCTTATTCAGATAGCTGAACAATTAAACCCCTGCAGGTTAATTGCCGAGAAAATAGGAAAAGAGATCAACAATGATCCCCCTCTTCAGCTCATTAAGGGGAATGTCATCGCTACAGGAATATCTGAAGAGCTCGATGATCTTCGTAAGATATTGTACAGCGGAAAGGATTATCTTATTGATCTTCAAAACCGTGAAAGTGAGAGAACAGGCATCACTTCTCTCAAGGTAAGCTTTAATAATGTGTTTGGTTACTATATTGAAGTTCGAAACACCCATAAGGACAAGGTTCCCCCTGAATGGATAAGAAAACAAACTCTTGTAAGCGCTGAGCGGTACATAACGGAGGAACTTAAAGAATACGAAAGCAAAATACTGGGTGCCGAGGAAAAAATAATTTCACTGGAGACTAAACTCTATGCTGATCTTGTACTGGCAATCCTTGAATATATTCCTCCGATTCAGCTCAATTCATCACTTATTTCACGTCTTGATTGCCTTCAGTCATTCGCTGTTATTTCACTCGAAAACAATTACGTCAGGCCCGAACTGAATGAGTCGAAAGTACTAAATATTACAGAAGGCCGCCATCCGGTAATTGAAAAACAGTTACCCGTAGGTGAATCCTATGTGCCCAATGATGTTGTGCTTGATACGGATGATCAGCAGATAATTATACTGACCGGACCAAATATGTCGGGAAAGTCAGCACTCCTGCGTCAGACTGCACTTATTGTTTTGATGGCTCAGACAGGGAGCTTCGTTCCCGCAAAAGCTGCAAGCATAGGACTTGTCGACAAGATTTTTACCAGGGTCGGAGCTTCGGATAATATAAGTCTGGGTGAATCAACTTTCATGGTTGAAATGAATGAAACAGCAAGTATTCTGAATAACCTGTCGGATCGAAGTCTGGTTCTTCTTGATGAGATAGGACGGGGAACCAGCACTTACGACGGGATTTCAATTGCTTGGGCAATGGTAGAGTATCTTCATGAGAACAAAAACAAGGCAAAGACTTTATTTGCAACTCATTACCATGAATTGAATGAAATGGAAAATTCGTTTTCCAGGGTAAAAAATTATTGTGTTTCGATAAAAGAGCTAAATAACAAGGTTATTTTTCTCAGAAAACTGAAAAGAGGGGGCAGTGAACACAGTTTTGGAATACATGTAGCCAGAATGGCGGGGATGCCCAGGAGCGTAGTAACACGAGCTGATGAGATTTTAAAGGAACTTGAACAGGGGCACGAAAAGAAAGAACTGGCAAAACCTATTTCTGAAATAGCCGGTCACAGGGAGGGCATGCAGCTAAGCATATTCCAGCTTGATGACCCTGTGCTGAAGCAGATCAGAGATGAAATTCTTGAAATAGATATTGATAATCTGACGCCTGTCGAAGCATTAAATAAACTTTATAATATAAAAAAGTTACTTAAGTGACCAGCAAAAACATATTTTTGCAAATCTTAATTAAATAACGCCAAAGAGGATATTTTAACAATGACTTTAAGAACAAGCCGGAGCTATTCCATAATATCTGCAATTTTCATTATATTTTTCTTCATTAACAGTTCTCTGTTTTGTCAGAAGACCGGGCCCTCGGGACTAAATCCTGCAAAAGACAAATTCAATCTGCACCGGGATTCCGGAGAGGAGCAGCAGAAACCCAGTGTGGTAATTGCGGAACCTGATACCAATTTTACATGGGAGAAGTATGCTGCATTTCTGAATAAAATTTCAGATACAAGTAAGTATATTGTCTTGCCCCTGAATGAATTCAGGCAGACATATAATCCCAGGAAAATTGTAATCGGTCTAAGACACGATGTGGATAATGACCTTAATGTTGCCTATAAATTTTCACAAATTGAATCGAATCTTGGTTTCCGTTCCACCTATTTTATCCTGCACAGCGCTCCATATTATCTGGTGAATGCGAATAATATGGAGGTTCATTCGAATGAAATCATCCCTATTCTGAAATCGATGCAGAATGAAAAGCATTTTGAGATCGGATGGCATAATGACCTGGTTACTCTCCAGGTAATTTATAATATCAATCCAGTTACTTTTTTCCATAATGAGCTCAACTGGCTTCGTGCTAACGGGATTAAAATATATGGTACAGCCGCTCACGGTTCAAATTATTGCAAAACTTATCATTATCTGAATTTTTATTTTTTTGAGGAATGCTCTTTCCCGATAGTCGTGAACCGGGAAAATAATATTTACGTTCCAAAGGATGGGAAATCAATTAAACTGATAAAAGGGAAATTAAGTGATTTTAACCTTCAGTATGAGGCATATTTCCTCAATAATAATAAAGCATACTCCGACGCTACCGTGACCAATGGTATAAGGTGGAATATTGGTATGCTCGACCTTACGCAGCTGCAGCCAGGTGACCGAGCTATTGTTCTTCTTCACCCTATACACTGGCATAAAGCATCTGTTCTGGCAAATATTGACACCTTCAGTATACACGGACAGAAGTCTTCCACAATCGATACTATCAATCATATTATTACTGTAGAGATGCCTTCAGGTACAAACAGGAGCTCTCTCATTGCTTCATTTTCGCTTTCACCGGGAGCATATGCCAAGGTTTCAGGAAAAATGCAATTTGCCCGGAACACTTTGAATAATTTCAACAAACCGGTGATATACAGGGTTTACGCGGAAAACAGGAGTGTTCACCGGGAATGGACTGTAAGAGTGATTAACAGAAGGAACAGGGCTGATTTTGTTTCCTTCGAAATTCCTGGGATGAAAGGGAAGGCATCAATAGATACTGTCAGGAATATCATAAATGCAGAGATCGATAAAAACTTTATGAAAGACTCGTTAAAGCCTTCATTCGTCATTTCTGATAATTCAAGGGCATGGATTGACAGGAAAGAACAGCTCAGTGATTCCACCTACATAAAATTATCAGTCCCGGTTGTGTATACAGTCGTTTCAAGGGATAGCCAGATAATAAAAAAATGGCATGTGATTATCACCAGTAATGATTCTGATAGGAAAGAAGATCAAGGACTGACAGGTCTGAGTATTGATCCTAATCCTACGGGTGGAAAGGCTCAGATACATTTTACAGGAGTAAAATCTTCCCCATCAAGGGTTGAGATTTTTGATACAATGGGGAATAAAGTATTCACCAAAGAAATCAGAAAAACCGGAGAATTTACAGTTGTTGAAGATCTCAGAAAACTTGACGGAGGGGTATATACTGTACGCTATTCAGAAATTGATAACCCTCAATTGTTAGTAATTAAACAGCACTGACCACAACTATTTCCCTGTGATAAATTGTTATTCAGTTTACAGGAATAAATCAATATTATCTTTTTAATATCTCTCACATGAAAAAATCATTTCCTATACTTATTCTTCCGGTAGCATGTCTATTTTACTCCTCTGTTTCTTTATTTGCACAGAAAGAGGCTGTAAAGCAAGAAAAGCTAACCAGATTTGAACTACAATCGGCTGTCCTTATTCCCTCTACAGGTGAACAAATATCCTCTCCTGATTACAAGTCAAATGTCTACTGGTTCCCTGTTAAAGTCCCTTCAACAGTGCTCACAGGATTAGTGGCTAATAAAGTCTATCCTGATCCTTATTCAGGACTTAACAATATGATGATCCCTGACGCTTCTGATGAATTTAATAAGAAGTATAATCTCGGACAATACAGTCACCTGGCTGATAATCCCAATCCATGGAAGAAACCCTACTGGTACAGAACTACTTTCGATATTCCACTGAGTGACAAAGGGAAATTTTTCCAGCTGATATTCAAGGGGATCAACTACAGGGCTGCCGTCTGGGTCAATGGAAAGCAGATTGCCGATTCAACTGAGATGGTTGGGATGTTCGCTCAGTATAGCCTCGATATAAGTAAACTGATTAAAGCAGGATCATTAAATGCGGTAGCAGTGAAGATATATCCGCTTGACTATCCGGGATTACCGGCTACAGAGCAACTTAAGGCTCTCGGTGATTTTTTCGAGAACGGGGGACCAACAGGAGATATCGGCAAAAATGTTACGATGCTTTGTTCAGTCGGCTGGGATTGGATCCCACCTGTCAGAGACCGTAATATGGGAATCTGGCTGCCAGTTTATCTGAGAACAACCGGCGGAACCACTATATCCGATCCGAAAATTGTAACTTCTCTTCCGAAGCTTCCTGATACAACGGTTGCGAACCTTTCCCTGAATCTGAAACTGGTAAATCGAAGTGCAGCAAGTGAAAATGGGAAATTGACTGTAACCATCAAACCCGAGAATTTTGAAGGAAAACAGGTTCAGTTTACCAGGGATGTCACGGTTAAAGATGCTTCCTCAGTTATAGATCTGAATGCGGCGAATGCAAAAGAACTGAATTTCATCAATCCTGCCCTGTGGTGGCCTAATGGCTATGGTAAGCCAAACCTCTACAGGATAAGGCTTCAGTATTCATCTAATTCCGGAATATCAGACGATACCTCATTCGTATTCGGTATTCGCACAGTCAGTTCAAAAGCAATAGATGTCAATGGATCTTACAGACGTGATTTTTACGTGAATGAAAGACGTGTTCATCTCACAGGAGGAGCCTGGGTGCCAGATATGATGCTTAACCGCGACTCATTAAGATATGATTACGAGATACATTTATGCAGAAACTCAAATATTAACCTTCTCAGGATCTGGGGAGGAGGAGTGACACCGTGTGATGAATTTTTTGAAGCAGCTGACAGGTACGGAATGCTGGTGTGGTCCGATTTCTGGGTTACTGGAGATACCCAGGGCGAATTTAAGGGATCTCCCGACTGGCCGCTGCAAGGGAATGTATTCATAAGGAATATGAAGAGCACCATAATGCGCATACGGAATCATCCCAGCCTGCTGGTCTGGACCGGAGGCAACGAAGGGCATGCCAGGAAGGAGTTATATGATGCAATGAGAGAAAGTATTATTTCACTTGACGGGACAAGGCCTTTTATTCCAAGTTCATCAGGTTTTGCAAAACTACCTGCCGGTTGGAAGGGCTCATGGCCGGATGACAAACCGTCAGGAGTATATAGTGGCGGCCCCTACACATGGCAGGATCCGCTTGTCTATTATAAGAAAGCGATTGCAGGTAAAGACTGGGTTTTTAAAGATGAAACCGGACTTCCTTCACAGCCTCCTTATAATATAATGCCCAGCATAATTCCTAACCTGGTATGGGACAAGACTCTGCCTTTTCCTCTTAATAATAGCTGGGGTTACCACGACGCTGCTACAGGCAATGGGGGATACGATATGTATATAAAGGAGATGGTAAAAAGATTTGGAGAACCTGTAAGTATGGAGGATTTTTGCAATAAAATGCAATTAATGAATGCAATTGGTTACCAGGGTATTTTTGAAGCAGCGGGCCATAAGCTCAATGACATCGGCGGGGTTATGCTCTGGAAACTTAATGCAGCTTTCCCTAGCGTTGTATGGCAGATATATGACTGGTACCTTATGCCGAATGCTGGCTACTATTTTATGCAAAACGCCTGTGAACCGGTTCATCTTCAGCTAAATATTAATGATCATAAAGTACTTGCAGTAAACAGGACATATAAATCCGTTGGGAGTCTTAGTGCGAGGGTTGAAATATTTGATATTAATTCGAAGTCATTATTTCATGAAGAATTGAATATCAGCCTGAACCCGACTGAGGTAAAGGAAACTATTTCACTGTCATCCACCTTATCTGATCTTAAGGGAGTTAATTTTGTTGTTTTGAACCTTAAAAATACCGCTGGTAAAATAATATCTCATAATGTTTACTGGCTCTCGAACTCAGGAGATTATAAGTCGCTTAATGAGATGCAGAGGACGAAACTTAATGCAGAAGTAGTTGCGGCGACAAAAAGTAAGCAGGAAACAACATGGA